>Ga0194040_1000087_pt1 | contig 24048 bp, 21 predicted proteins | sample JunL2210m_MetaG_FD_148973 | JGI IMG/M metagenome (GOLD analysis project Ga0194040, IMG submission 148973) | Anoxic zone freshwater microbial communities from boreal shield lake in IISD Experimental Lakes Area, Ontario, Canada - Jun2016-L227-10m | ecosystem: Environmental > Aquatic > Freshwater >... | reverse complement strand
CCAACGAGTCAGGGGGACTGTGGGCACCGCTGTTGTCGTCTGGATGATTACTCCTGGTATACTGGTCGTAACCAACGGGCTTGAAGTATTATTCACGAGGGTCTCGGCAAAGACAGCGCCCGGCAGTATGAATAGGATAATACATATAACTGCCGTAATCAGCCGTAATCCTGAAGATGTACCCCTGTCCTGGCGCATAGAAAATCCAAATCTGTTTTTTGCTATTAGAAATATCGTAATGCTTGTTCTTAAATACGGACGTTCTCACTTCTGTATGCAGGGTGGGGACTGCCCGTATGGCCGGTAATCGTGTGGAAAAATATCATACTGTATGACGATGATAGTCCCCAACTACCCGGCAAAAGTTTAAAAAAGTGATCCCCCGTAATCCACGAGTGTCTTCATCGTCTTGACCCTGGCATACCATTTATCATCAGACGGAATTACGGTCCAGGGGGCAGACTCGGTGTTTGTATACGAGATCATATCGTCGATAGCCCGCGTGTAGAGGTCCCATTTCTCACGGTTGCGCCAGTCTTCTTCTGTAATTTTCCAGATCTTTAATGGGTCAGCGACACGCTGCTGGAACCGCTTCAACTGCTCATCTTTGCTGATCTCCAGCCAGAATTTGATTATGCCTCCCCCATGTTCTGTAAATTCTTCTTCCATTTCATTGATCTCAGTATATGATCGTTTCCATTCAGTCTCTGAACAGAACCCTTCCACCCGTTCCACAAGGACACGCCCGTACCAGCTCCGGTCAAAGATGGTTATGTGACCAGCTTTCGGGTACTTCTGGTAAAATCTCCAGAGATAGTGGTGCTTTTTTTCAGTATCTGTTGGTGCCCCCACCGGGGCAACATTGAACCCGAGCGGGTGCATAAAGCGGGAAATACGGAGGATACTGCCCCCCTTTCCTGCCGCATCCCGCCCCTCATAGACAATAATCAGCGGGATCCTGCGCTTGTGCAGGATAGAATGGAACTCGATCATTTCGAGTTGCAGGTTTTCAAGTGATTCCTGGCATTCTTCCTTAATGCAGGCGTTAGGGGGTGATGACTCAAGTCTGACCATCCGTGTCTTCGGGAGGTGGACCTCCTTATTTACGCTCTTCTCTTTCTTACTGGATCTCTTCTCATCCCCGGTTTTTCTATCGATCCGGTCTTCCAGTGCCTTTACAAGGCATGCATTAACTTTCAACAGGGCCAGGCCGAGGTCAGTTGCAGGGATTATGTGCCATGGGGCATAACCGGTATCCGTTTTTTCAAGAAGGTCATCGATCAGCGGAAGGTTATCATCGTACTGGTGATAGATATTCCAGACCCGTGGGGTGACCTGCCATGCGGTCAGCGGGTTTCTCTCCTGGTGTTCAAGGCGGCGTTTCTGTTCGTCCTTACTGATGTGCAGGAAAAATTTTACAATTACTGCGCCACTTTCAATGAGTTGCCGTTCAAAGTTATTGATCGATGTTCTCTTTCCTTTGAAAGATTTCTTCCAGATCGCCCGTGTCATCTCTTCTGCAATCGCCCTGCTATACCAGCTCCGGGCAAAAATAGCGATACGCCCGTTTTCCGGAGTTTTACTCCAGAACCTCCACATAAACGGACGGGCCTCCTCCTCCAGTGTAGGGGCCTTGATTGCATAAAGATCATATCCCCGCGGGTCGAGCGACCTAATCAGTTCTCTTGTTATTTCGGTGATCCCGGATTCATTCCAACCTTCAATCACGATCATAACCGGGATTTTACGGCTCTGGACCGTACGCTGGAGGACTCCGAGCATCTCCTGGTGGGGTGGAAGTTCTTTTTCAAGAGTCCTGTCATCAACCGTTTCTGTCAGATCACATTTTTCCAACATGGGAGCCTGCGTATGGTATTCCGGTTATTGGTACTAACCTGATTCACCCGCGTTATTGCGCTTGTTTTGAACTACGAGGTAATAAATCCATGGATCAACCGGGATGATGCTAAATAATAACCTTATATGCAACCATCGTGATTGTCCGTTATGTATTCTGAAAAGTCTGGGTTGTTGAACGGCACCCCGGAGAACTGACTTATAATAGTCCCTGTCGGGTTAGATTCCTCTCATTCCTTATCATAAGGGGATATTGAATTGGGTTTGGAGAGTGAATCACATCCCAACCCTTAAAATTTTAGTATGTTTCCTTTTCTTCATTCTGGCTGAATTATGGTTCATTCTTGTCCTGCGTTACCCAGATGATTTTTTCAGGATGGTAGCCTTTTGAAGATACATAAGCGGTCAGATCATCGTGAAGGTCTTTACTGATTTTGGGTTGGCGGCTTAATATCCATAAATAATCCATGGTGCTGCCTGTGACGACGACGTAGTCGTAGTCTTTGCCGAGCAGGATGACCCTGTATTCGCCTTTAAATGGCCAAAAGAAACTGACAAGTAACTTGCCGGTGCAGTTTTTATCCGGTACAGTCGCTACAGCTTTCGCCACTTCTATCTTCCCATTTTTGAGGCCCCTGTTAATGACCTGAATCCTGCCATCATTCCGAAGAGAGTAATTTGCGGTTGCATTGTCTAAGCCCTCTTCAAAAGAATGCGGATAGCGGGCTATCTCATACCATGTGCCGAGATACCGTTCCAAATCAACATTGCAGATTGGCGGCGTTTCATTTTTCTGTTTCCCGAGGAAAGTACTTACTATTCCCATTTCAATCATCCTTCCTTATCATGGTTATGGCCACGTTGCTCGCTAAAAAAACAAATCTTTCAAATCAGAGCTTCAAAATAAGATGTATTGCTGCGTGATTATAAGGCTTACATCTGTATGAAATTACAGTGGACCCGGTTCATTCTCATCGAGCAACTTCTGCACGAGCGCTGAGTCGAGGTACGCCCTTACTTCCACGATGGTTCCCTGGTCAAATCTGCAAATCCAGCAATAACTGTTTCTGAAAGGGATGCCGTTTCGTGCTAAAGAGAGTGCTTCCAATTCCACGAACGCTATCTCACCGGCACCACGATCACAGAGACCAGTGAGCCGGGGAAGGGAGCACGGTTTGGCATGACCGTGCCGAAGGGGATGTGGCGGTAAACTTTCCAACGCTTCCAAACCCCTCTATTTTTCCAACAAAACCTCCATGCGCTCCACGTTCCAAAAGGGGCAGAAGAAAAAACGTCATTTGTATCCGTACCTTCATGTTCTTTGTAATGCTGTTCCGGTGACGTTTGAATCACCTCCATGAATTGACGGATAGTTTATCTTCAACCCTGACTATCGAACTATTACCAGACATGGGGCTTGACGAGAGAAAACCAGGACCGGCAGGTGCAAAGTAATTACAAATTCAAATATATTGCAAGGTGAATAAGTAAAATATAATGTCAACTCCAATCCGGGTTCTCTATGTTGACGATGATCATAGTCTTCTTGAGATAGGTAAGATGTTCCTCGAACCTGCCGGAGATTTTTGTGTAGAGACCGTTGATTCAGCATCAACCGCTTTAAAACTTCTTGAAAGTGAAAAAATCGATGTTGTTGTATCGGATTACCAGATGCCCGGGATGGATGGCATAAAGTTCCTTATTGAGGTCAGGAAGAAATTCGGGACGATCCCATTTATTCTTTTTACAGGAAAAGGGAGGGAAGAGGTCGTCATCCAGGCGATCAACAATGGAGTAGATTTTTACCTCCAGAAAGGTGGTGATCCGGATGCACAGTTTGCTGAACTCATACACAAGATCAAGTCAGCGGCATCCAGCAAATGGGCAGAAGATGCACTCCGTAAGAGCGAGAACCTGTACCAGACGCTTTCCGAATCAAGCCCGGATATGATCTATCTTGTTGACCGCGAGGGTATCATACAGTATGCAAATCAACGGGCTGCACAGGTATTTGGGCTGACTCCGGCAGATCTCATCGGCAAACGGACTGACACAATTTTCCCCACGGATATTGCCCGTCATTTTATGGAGGAGATCAATTGCGTTCTCACGACAAAAGCGATTCGGACAAATGAGGTCCTTGAGCAGTACCCGACCGGAGCACGCTGGATCAGTACGCGCCTTATTCCTTTAGCCGGTCCCGGCGGTGAAGTGAACCAGATCCTTGGCATCTCTACCGATATCACCGAATCCAAACGCACTGAAGAAGCCAGACAGATCAACATTGAGCACCTGCGTCTGGCACAGGAAATCGGACAGACCGGAAGCTGGGAACTGGATTTAGCGACCGGCATGATCTGGGGATCGGAAGAGGCGTTCAGGATATTTGCAATTCCACGACAGGCGGATGGAATTCTCTCGCTGGAGGCTGTTGAGGCCAGGATTCCTGAACGGGAACGAGTTCATCGTGCATTAACAGATCTCATTGAAGCCGGCGCTGAGTATAATATTGAATACACCATTGAACCTGGCGATAATTCCGGCCGGAAGATCGTTCATTCGGTCGCAAGAATACTCACTGATGCTGAAAAAAAGCCCGTCAAGATCGCTGGCGTTACACAGGACGTTACCGGACTCAGGAAGGCAGATGAAGCATGGAAACGCCAGTCAAAAACGCTCTCAATCCTCAATGGTATCATCGTTACGGCAAACAAGGCCGGTAACCTCCAGGAACTTATCAGCAATATCCTGGAGGAATCGCTACGACTGCTGGACTTCGATGCAGGCGGAATCTACCTGGTGGATCGTACCACACGAATTGCAACTATCGTACACTCCAAAAACCTTCCCAAAGAAGTCCTTGCTGAAATTCAGACCGTATGCATTGACACGAAACCCTATGATACACTTTTCATTAAAAACGAACCGATTATCACCGAAAATTATGCACAGATCTCTCCTGGCCACGCGAAGAAGTCCGGATTTCAGTCATTAGCCAGTTTCCCCTTAATGTCAAAAGGGGTGGCTATCGGGGCGTTAAACCTCGCCAGCATGAAACGGCATGTAATCTCTGAAGAGGAGAAACAGGCGCTCATCTCTATCAGCGGGGAACTTGGAAGTACGATAGAGCGGATGGCAGCCGAAGAGGAAGCAAAGAGAGCCAGAAATAATCTGGAAACCCTGTTCAACTCGATTAATGAGATGGTCTTTGTGCTGGATATGCAGGGAAACATCATCACGGCAAATAATACCGTTTCGAAACGTCTGTTGTATTCACCCCTGGAACTTACCGGGATGAATGTCCTCCTGTTACATGTACCTGAACGGCGGGAAGAAGCACTCAGGATTGTGCAGGGAATGATTGCCGGGACCATCGATTCCTGTCCGGTGCCCGTTCTCGCAAAAGACGGTACACGCATCCAGGTGGAAACAAAGGTTACCCCGGGGTGGTGGAATAACCAGGAAGTTCTTATCGGGGTCAGCAGGGATATAACGGAACGGAAACGTGCAGAGAACGATCTGAAAGAAAGCGAGGAAAAGTACCGCATCCTTCTCGATGAATCATCAGATCCCACATTCTCATTCTACCCGGATGGGACATACCGTTACGTCAACCGTGCTTTTGCTGATGGTGTCGGAAAACCTGTTGACGCAATAACAGGGAGAAAAATCTGGGATGTGTTCCCGAGGGAAGAGGCAGAGCAGCGGTTTTCAGCCCTTCGCACGGTCTTTTCAACCGGTGAAAGCAAGGTATTTGAAGTCCGGGTACCAAGGTCTGACGGTGACCGGTATTATGTGACGACAATTGTTCCGGTTAAGGATGATGCCGGGTCGGTAACCTCCGCACTCTGTACTTCAAAAGATATCACCGAGCGCAAACGGACAGAGGTGGAGCTCCGGGAGAGCGAGGAAAAATTCAGGCTTATTTCCGAGAACTCTCCTGATCATATTATCATTCAGGATCACGATTTACGCTATGTCTGGGTCCTTAACCCTCAATTGGGCCTCACGATCGAAGAGATGGTAGGAAAAACAGATTATGATATCCTATCAAAGGCCGACGCAGATAAGCTGACCTCAATTAAAAGGCAGGTCCTTGAAACAGGGGAGACCGTAGCCTTTAATTCATCATTAATCTCTCAACAAGGCGAACCTGAGTATTTCGAGGGGGTATATCTCCCGAAATTTAATAATGAGGGCAAGATAAATGGCCTGATGGGATATTTCCGAAATATCACCGAACAGAAGGAGACAGAAGAGGCCCTGAACAGGCGCAATATCCAAATCCGTAATATCTTTGAAAATATTCCCATTGGAATGTTCCAATCGATACCTGAAGGAAAATTTGTTTTTGTTAACCTGGCAACAGCTACCATGTTAGGGTACAATTCGGCAGAAGAACTGGTGGAAACGGTCAATAAAACCTCAATTGCAGAGGCCCTGTATGAACAGCCTGGATTGCGCCCCGAATTTGTCCGTGAGGTTGAACAAACCAGGGGATCATGGAAAACTTTCAGGAACAGGTACCGGAAGAAAGATGGAACTATTATTGACACGTTACTTTCATTTTCGGAATCGATCAACCCTGATACCGGTGAAAAAAATCTTTATGGCTTTATACAGGATATCACCGAAAGTAAGCGGGCAGAGGAGGCAATGCAGCATGCCCTCGCCGAGCGGGAAGTCCTGCTCCGGGAAGTTCATCACCGGGTTAAAAATAACCTTGCGGGGATTATCTCGCTCATTGGCCTCCAGACAGCCACGCTCTCTGATCCCTCCGCGGCTTCACAATTAAGGGATCTGGAAAGCCGGATCCGGAGTATGGCCCTTGTCCATGAATCACTCTACCAGACGAAAGATCTTTCCCAGGTTAATAGTGCAAGTTACACTGAAAATCTTGTAAAACAACTGTTCCAGGTGTATGGGACAGGTGCCAATATCCCTTGCAGGATCGACATTGGAGATATCACAATGCCCATTGAGACAGCCATTCCCTGTGGCCTGGTCATGAGCGAAATTATTACCAACTCGCTGAAATATGCGTTCCCCACGACATTCTCCTGCCAGGATCAGCGCCATGAGCCCTGTACTATTACCATTAACCTGAAAAACGAGGGCGGTTACTATCTCCTTACTATCGAAGATAACGGGATCGGAATACCAGAGGGGTCCGAGGCAGACCGGGGCCACTCCCTTGGGTTGTACCTGATCAGGCTCATTGTTGAACACCAGCTTCGCGGGACTCTTCAGGTAAGTACCGCAGTTGGTACAGCGTATACGATCCGGTTCCCGGTACGGGATGTGAAGGAGCAGGTTTCCCATGAGTAAGTCCAGCATCCTCATTGTTGAAGATGAAGCTCTTATCGCGGCAAACATTGTACAGTCCCTGTCCTCCCTTGGCTATACTGTTTTTGAACCGGTTGCCACCGGCGATGAAGCGATCCAGGCTGTATTGGCCGAAAAGCCCGATCTCGTTCTGATGGACATCGAACTCTATGGGCCGATAAACGGAATAGAAACCGCGAAGAAGATCCGGGCAATCGCCAATATTCCTGTCGTGTACCTGACTGCCTATACGGACGAAATGCTCCTAAAAGAGGCAAGGCTCACGGAACCGTATGGCTATATTGTAAAACCATCCCATAACCGTGAACTCCATGCCACGATCGAGATGGCGCTCTATAAACATGCACTCGATTCAAAATTGAGAGAAAGCGAGGAGAAATACCGTACTCTCCTGGAAACACTGAATGAGGGGGTCTGGGTTATTGACAATGAGGCAGTCACGACCTTTGTGAACCCGAAAATGGCGGAAATCCTGGGATACACCGTAGATGAGATGACCGGTCGCAGCCTCTTCTCTTTTATGGACGATGAAGGGCGCCGTATCTGTGAGTGGAACATCGAGCGGAGGCAGCAGGGAATTAAGGAACAGCATGATTTTGAGTTCTTAAAAAAGGATGAGACACGGATCTATGCATCCCTTGAAGCCACACCTCTATTGGGTAAGGACGGGCAATACCTCGGGGCGATTGCAGGGGTCGTGGATATCACTGAGCGTAGACTGTCAGAAAATATGTTGAGAGATCTGAGTACATATAATCGCGGGCTGATTGAGGCGAGTCTCGACCCCCTTGTAACTATCAGCAGGGAGGGGAAAATCCAGGACGTGAATTCATCGACGGAAACGATCACAGGATTTGACAGGAATGAACTAATCGGCACCGATTTCCATGAATATTTTACCGAGCCGGAGAGAGCCCGCGAAGGGTACCAGCGGGTTTTTTCTGAGGGAAAGGTAATTAATTATCCACTTGAAATCCGCCACCACGACGGGCATACGGCCCCCGTCCTCTACAACGCAACCGTGTATTATGATAACGAGGGAGAGATTAAAGGGGTTTTTGCGGCTGCAAGGGATATCACCGAGAGTAAACGAGCTGAAGAAGCACTGCAGCAGGCAAACCGAAAACTCAAACTGCTTTCCGGCATTACCCGACATGACATAAATAACCAGCTTTCAGTACTGTTGGGAAACCTCCGGGTTTCATTTAAGAAGCAACAGGAACTAGCCCAAAATGAATATCTTCAGAAGGTGTTAACTGCGGCGAACCGGATCTCGTCCATGATCCGTTTCACAAAAGAATACGAGGAGATTGGCGTCCAGGCCCCTGCCTGGCAGGCTATCAAGGACCTGGTGGATGCGGCGGAACATGATGTTGCATTGGGCCAGACCGTCCTGATTAATGATCTCCCTGGTGGTGTTGAAGTATTCGCTGACCAACTCCTGGCAAAGGTCTTTTACAACCTGTTGGATAACGCGGTGCGTTACGGCGGGACGATCACAAGAGTCCGGTTTGCCATACAGGAATACGGTGGTGATTATCTAATTGTCTGTGAGGACTATGGTGAAGGAATACCTGCTGAAGAGAAGGAACGAATCTTCGAGCGGGGTTTTGGGAAGAACACCGGTCTTGGATTAGCCCTTTCCCGCGAGATCCTTGCCATTACCGGCATTACAATCCGGGAGAACGGTGAGCCGGGGAAAGGGGCACGGTTTGAGATGAGGGTTCCGAAAGGGATGTGGCGTACTGGGGGGAAATAGAAAAATGCCTGAAACTCTCCGTGTCCTCTATGTTGATGACGAACCGGCCCTGCTTGAGATGGCTAAACTCTACCTTGAGATGAATGGAGCGTTTTCTGTTTATACGCTTACATCCGCAAAGATAGCTTTAGATCAGCTGAGTACCGAACACTATGATGCAATAATCTCCGATTACCAGATGCCGGAGACTGATGGCATCGCGTTCCTCAAGCAGCTCAAAGCATCAGGGAATACAACACCCTTCATCATCTTCACCGGGAAGGGACGTGAAGAGGTGGTCATCGAGGCGCTTAACGAAGGGGCCGACTTCTACCTCCAGAAAGGTGGCGAACCGAAGGCACAGTTCACGGAACTTGCAAATAAGATCCGTTACGCCGTCTCCCGCAAGCGTGCCGAAATGGACCTCCGGGAGAGTGAAGAACGATATCGTCATGTTGTCGAGGACCAGACCGAGTTCATCTGCCGTTTTCTTCCGGATGGGACCCATATTTTTGTTAATGAGGCTTACTGCCGTTATTTCGGTCTTAAACGGGAGGAAATAATTGGCACCCGGTTCCATCCGACAATTCATCCGGATGATAGGGTGACTGTTACCCGGCTTATTGCATCCCTTAAGTCGGAACATCCCCTTGAAACCCTTGATCAGCGGATAATCATGCCGGACGGAAGCCTCCGTTGGCAGCGATGGGTTGACCATGCGATCTTTCATGCGGATGGCAGCCTGAAGGAGTACCAGTCCGTAGGTAGGGATATCACCGATTATAAGTGTGCGGAGGAGGCGCTGAAGGAAAGTGAGAATACACTGAATGCTGTTATCCGGGGTTCTCCGATCCCCCAGTTCGTTCTTGACAAAAATCACCGGGTCATTCACTGGAACCATGCACTGGAAGAATATAGTGGCATCTCTGCGAATGAAGTGATCGGGACTGACCAGCACTGGCGTGCATTCTACCCCGAAAAGCGGCCCTGCATGGCGGATCTTCTTGTCGAGGGCCAGATTGAGAAAATCAAGCAGTGGTATTCAGGAAAATTTACTAAATCCAGGTTCGTCACCGGAGCATACGAAGCCACCGATTTTTTCCCAAAAATAAGGGGCGGAACATGGCTATACTTTACTGCAGCCCCCATCAAAGACCTTAATGGCGTCATGATTGGTGTCATTGAGACCCTTGAGGATATCACCGACCGCAAACGGGCAGAGGATGCGCTTCGGGAAAGCGAGATTCGGTTCCGTGAGCAGCACCAGAATAATCCACTTGCCATCTTTACCTGGCAACATCGGGCAGGGGACTTTGTCCTTATCGGTATCAACAAAGCAGCGGAAACTCTCACAAGTGGACGAGCGAGGGACTATCTTGGAAAATTCGCGTCCGACCTCTATTCATCCAGACCGGAAATTTTATCCGAATTACGGCAGTCTTTTTCCGAACGGGCTATGATATCAAGTGACCTAATCTCTGAACATTTCCTGCCAGGGAGATTCATCCAAACCACAGCCACATTCGCCCCACCAGACATGATCATGGTGCATATGGAGGACGTAACCGAGCGAAAGCAGGCGAAAGAGGCATTGATAAAGAGCCAAAGCCAGCTGGCGGAGGCAATGGACCTGGCTCACATGGCAAATTGGGAGTTTGATGTTGCTACAGGCCTCTTCACCTTTGATGATCGGTTCTATGCACTCTATGCTACCACGGGGTTGGCTGAAGGTGGCAACCAGATGCCGGCAGATGTGTATGCAAAAAAATTCCTTCACCCCGACGACCAGTACTTAGTGGCCAATGAGGTACGAAAAGCAATTCAGGCAACAGATCCCGGATACATTTCAGAGGTAGAGCACCGGATCATCCGAAAGGACGGGGAAATCCGGAATATTGTGGTCCGTTTTGGAATCACGAAAGATAAAAACGGAGTAACTATCAAGACCCATGGGGCCAACCAGGATATCACCGAACGTAAGCAGGTGGAAAAACTACTCCGTGAATCGGAAAATACATTTACCTCCATTTTCCATGGCAGCCCGGTTGCCCTCACCCTTGTTTCAACAATAAATGGGAAATTTGTCAATGTCAATGACGCCTTTGTACGAGCTACCGGGTATAGCAGGGAAGAAGCGATTGGTACGACAGCAGAAGTGCTGGGAATTTTTGCCGATAATCACGAACGTGAGCAGCTGGCTGCCTCTCTCCGGGACCATCATATCGTTGAGGATATGGAAATCAATTGCCGTATAAAATCCGGGGAAATCCATCCCTGCCTGTTTTCATCCGGTATTATCCTGATTGGTGGGAAGCCACATATTTTATCCACCGTCAGGGACATCACGGTTCGCAAACAGGTTGAAAATGCGTTAAAGGAAAGCGAAGAGAAATTCCGCGGGATCTTTAATGCAGTGAACGACGGTCTCCATATTCATACAATTGAACTGGACGGAAAGCCGGGGAAATTCATCGAAGTAAATGAAGCTGCCTGCCGGATGCTTGGCTATTCACGTGAAGAAATGCTGAAACAGGGCCCCCTCGATTTCGTTACCGGGTATCACAGCAGACCCGTTGATGAGATCATCATGGAATTATTCTCGACCGGTCATTCAGTCTTCGAGACCGAACATCTGAAAAAAGATGGCACAATCCTTCCGGTTGAAATTAACGCCAGGATTGTTCACCTTCATCGTGAACGGGTGATTGTATCGGTCATCAGGGATATCAGCAGGCGAAAAGAACTGGAGAAGGAGATGGAGTTCCATGAACAGGAACTGTTACAGTTCTCAAAGTCACTTGCAGCGGCAAATAAGAAACTTAACCTTCTCGGTAGCATCACCCGGCATGACATTACCAACCAACTGATGGTCCTGATGGGAAACATCGGAATTATACAAAAGAAACAACCGGATGCTAAAAATGATATCTATCTTCAAAAGGTTTCGGCCGCAGCCCTGCGGATTTCAGCTATGATCCAGTTTACCAAGGAGTACCAGCAGATCGGTGTTCATGCTCCTGAATGGCAGGATTGCCGTAAAACCGTAGATACTGCGGCTAAAGAAGCCCCACTTGGTAAGATTGCAGTTAAAAACGAAATTACTACAGGGACGACTGTTTTGGCCGATCCATTAATAATAAAAGTATTTTACAACCTGATGGATAACGCCATCAGGTATGGTGGAAAAATCACCACAATCCGGTTCTTCATTGAAGCCCACGGGGATGATCAGGTTATTGTTTGTGAAGATGATGGCAATGGTATCGCAGCTGAGGAGAAGGAGAAGATCTTTGAGCGGGGATTTGGGAAGAACACCGGCCTTGGATTAGCCCTTTCCCGGGAGATCCTCTCTATTACTGGCATCACCATCAAAGAGACCGGGGAGCCGGGTAAGGGAGCACGGTTCGAGATGGTTGTGCCTAAAGGGATGTATCGATAGATTCCAATTTATCCGATACTACCTGTCTTCCAGGCTAATCCAATGCCGTAACCATATAAGTAATTTGAGAATTCATTGCCACAATTGAACATAAGGAGAAATGAATCATGGATAGGAACGAAGCAGTAAAATTGTGTATGTGCAGGATGTGTCCGAGTTTTGTTGATTGCAAGGAAGAGATCGCCTTTTGCATGGAAGTAAAAACAAAAAGCAGCTGTATAACGAAAGAAAAAGGATGTCTCTGCCCGGGGTGCCCGGTCCAGGATGCGGAGGGGTTCCGGCATGTCATCTATTGTATCCGGGGAAGCGCAAAAGAACAGCCATGAACCGGTTGATTCATGGATTTGCAACGTATGCGGGTTCATATCAAAAGGTGATGCCCCGCCTGACGAATGTCCACAATGCGCCGGAACCAGCAGGGAGTACACAAGCCTGCCACGGCCGGAAAAACTCACCTATAATCGTGAAAAATTTGATGTCCTCCTGATCAATGGCAGCAATCACCGTTCCAATAATACCGGGTTCATGATCGACCTGGTTGAGGAGGTGCTTCAGGAGCGGGGCGTGAGTTACCGGCGCTATAACCTGAATGAATTTCAGATCAACCATTGCTGGTGCTGCTATAGCATGCGGGACAATGCCTGCCGGTACCCCTGCCGGGACCAGCTGGATGACATGCCGGCATTTCATGAAATGATTATCTCTTCGAAAGCCGTCATTGTGGGGTCCCCGATAAACTGGAACAATATGTCTGCACGGCTCAAGGATTTCCTTGACCGCCTAAACTGCATCCAGAACCTGTACCTGCTGAAAAAACCGGGATTTACGGAAGGAAAGATAGTTGGAATCACTGTATCAGGCCATGAAGACGGCGCAACAAAAGCTGCCATGGATATCTTTCTGTATTTCCAGCAGATGGGGTACGTCCTCGCACCGTTCGGGGTTTCCTACCGGACGCATGGAGCACAATTCAACACGAATACGGATCCGGATTATGTGAGAAATGACCCGCTTGTCCTCTTTAAAGTCAAGGGGATGGCAAACAATGTCGTGGAGATGCTCAAACTTGAACTTGAACAGAAGCTGAAAGGAAAACTGGTCCCGGTTGCGGAATGAATTGTCAATATTAAGAGACGGGGAATAATTCATATGGCCTTCTGAATAAATATAGGTTTGAAATTATGATTCCTCCCCTCGGTCATATCGTGATTTTTAATCTCCCCATAGCCCTCTATTTTGGGATTATTACCTTCATATGTTTGTTAACGACGGCAACTATCGGGATGCTGGTGTTGAAAGGACGTTACAATATTCCTTTAAATGGCATATGAGAATGGCAGCAATTACCATTATTTTCGCACTGGTTCATGTAACGTTGGTTATCTGGCAATTTTTCTTCGGATTGGGATAAAAGATCCGGATAAAAATAGTGAAGAAGAGATCAGGTTACTATGACCGTTCCCTTCATCGAAGGATGAAGTGAGCAATGGTACGGATAGGTTCCAGGGGTATCAAATTTAAATGAATAACTTGCCCCTTTTGGTAAAGAACTGCTGGTGAAGGTTCCCTGGGTATCACTTACAATCTGGTGGTTGGCAGAATCCTCGTTTACCCATGTCACCGTAGTTCCCTTTGGGGCGGTGATACTCGCCGGAGTAAATGCAAAGTTCTGGATAGTTATGGTTGGAGCCCCGGGAATTACAATTGGCGTAGTCGTGGGGATGGTTGTTGATGACGGCCCGTAGCTGGCGCATCCGCTTATGGCGATGAAGGTTGCAAGAATAATAATCAGGATCGCCCAGTGAACTGGTTTTGGTGTGCATCTCATTCAAATCACTTTGATATCTGCACTTGGCTGAGAAGGATAAAAGGATATCCCTGGCCTGCAGATTCAGGGGTATTCCATCAGGAGAAGTCCTGACCAATAGGTGGAGCAGGATATGATAAAATATGAAAAGATAATCTTCTCTTTTTCACATCCTTGTTATCAGCCAATCCTGGGTCCCGGTGTACATTTTTAATTGCTTGTTTTTTTCGTTGATAAACCCGGAATTGTTCCAGAATAGCTATTGAAAGCATGAAAACGCGAACCGGGTATGTGCACGTTCTCGATTGGATCAAGTATTTAAAAGAACAACGGTTATCCTATCCATAACGGCCATGGATTTCAAAAAAGAGCTCTCGCTCTTCGATTTGACGAGCATCGTTGTCGGATCGGTCATCGGTGCGGATATCTATATCGCTTCAGCGATTACTGCAGGCATGCTCGGGCCTTTTTCCATTGTTGTCTGGGTTATTGCCGGGATATTTGCAACAGTGATAGCATTGGTCTTCGCCTATTGCAGTTACTATATCCCGAAAGTCGGGGGGCCGTTCGCCTATGTTTCAGAGGCATTCGACGATTTTTATGGATTCCTCACTGGCTGGAGCATGTGGATTGCCGAGTGAATCTCCCTGCCGGTATTTGCAATCGCATTCGTCCGTTATCTTGAGTACCTGGTACCACTGACCTCCAATGAGGAGATCCTCATCAAAGGTATTTTCCTATTTGGCCTGACCGCGATCAATATCATCGGGGTGAAAATAGCGGGGAGGGTTAATGACGCCCTCACCCTCATCAAACTGGCTCCGCTGCTCCTACTTATCGGGGCAGGAATTATCTTTTTATTTACCCAGCCTGCCGTATTTTTCGGGAACTATCACCCCTTTGTCCCACTTGGTGTTTCGACGACAGGTGCTGCACTGGTGCTCATTTTCTGGGCTTATGCGGGGTTCGAACTCGGGACACTTCCCGCGGCCGAGGTGAAAAATCCAAAAACAACCATCCCGAAAGCAATTATCTTCGGGATGTCAATTGTGGCAATATTCTACCTTTCAACGAATTTTATCGTCTACGGTGCAGTGAACTGGGCAGACCTGGCGAAGTCTTCGACACCACTCGTGCTGGTCGGTGGAGTCCTGCTCGGTACTGCCGGGGCGCTTATCATGACAATCGGGGCCCTGTTTTCAGTTTCCGGGTCCGACGAGTCCGGTATGCTAGGCACAGGCAGATTGTCATATGCCATGTCCATTGACGGGTTGTTCCCCCGGATATTTTCTTCTCTTCACCCGAAGTACGGGACTCCTTATGTCGGCTTGTTGATCCAGGGGGTTATCGCCTTCCTCTTGTCGATCTACTCTCCCATCGCCGGGCTTATCTCATTCGCCGTATTCAACCTGGCATTTTCCTTCCTGCTCACCTGCCTGGCCCTTATTGTCCTGACCCGTGACAGCGAAAAACAATTAACCGGCCAGAAAATACTTCCCTGGATTGGTATCCTGATCTGCCTGTACCTCCTGTACTCGACTTCTTTCTTCGATAAAATCGTCGGGACCCTGATTATCCTCGCCGGTGTGCTGATATACCTCTTTTTCTCCCCCAAACAGGACATCCATCACTTAAAAGAAATGTTCCTTTCCGAAGAGGAGATCTTTGTACGGGCGATGGCAAAGAGAGAACGGTTCCTCGGAAATTTCATGCTTATCATTAACCGGGGGTATGTCCGTCTGAAACACCGGATATCTCCCGGACCTGGCAACAATTCCTAAAAAACCAGCCTGACCAGGAGACCAGGACAAACAACAACCGTTGCTGTAACCCCCTCCTGAAAACCCCGGGATTTCAGATGGTCCGTTCCTAGTTCTCCTCTGGATGAAATCTAAATTACCCTCAATGTTTTTTAAGAATTTATTGGACGGAGAAATGTAACCCAGATATACTACCGTCCTGTCCTGTAGAAGCTTGAGATGGCTTTTACCAGCTCCAGAAGCCCGGAGAAGAGGTAAATACTTATAAAATTATGTCCACGTTTACCGTATATGGGGAAATTATCATGGCCAGAATAACACCCTTCAGTTCAATGAACCTTGTTGAAGAAGCGGGTGTTGATACAGCGGTTTGGAATAAGATTCCCTCACCAACGGTCCTCAGGAACACCATAACAGAAATTGAAAAACGTGGAATAAAAGTCATTGTCGCGGAAAACGGCGAGACTGTTCTTTCTTTCCTGAAGGACCTGATTCCCCCGGGTGCCGAGGTGATGAATGGTTCATCGACGACCCTGATCGAGATCGGTTACGAGGAGTTCATCGCAGGGGATACAACCGGCTGGAACCTCCTTCACAAGAGGATCACTGCTGAAAATGATTCTGCAAAAAGGGCTGAATTGAGGAGGAAATCTGTTACCGCCGAATATTTTATCTCCGGGGTTAATGCGATTTCCGAGACAGGGGAGATTATTGGCTGTGATGCAACCGGAAGCAGGGTAGGAGCGTGGCCGTTCGCTGCCGGTCATCTCATCCTTGTTTCCGGGACTAATAAAATCGTCCCGACTCTTGATGATGCGTTAAACCGGGTCAGGAATTATGCTTTTCGCCTCGAAAATGCACGTGCCCTGAAAGCATACGGGATACCCAGCGTTATCGGAAAATGTGTGATACTTGCAAATGAACGCATCCCGGGAAGGACAACACTCATACTCGTAAATGAAGCCCTCGGCTATTAGATTTTTTTAGGACGAAACATACAGGGAAAATCCCCTGCAATGTGAAAATAATTGCCTTAAATCTTATATGAAGAGAGAAAATCCCTGGTTGCCAGTTATAAGGTATACCCGGGATTGTCCTTTGATCTACGGGGAATCAGGCGGACCCTGACATTCGTGCCAATTGTCCGGGTTGCCCTGTTTTCATGGTCATCAACTGGATAATACCTATACTCTTGCCGCCGGTACTGTTTTTCCCTGGTATATTGTCTGGCGTGCATCCCGGAAGTTGAATTTTTCAATGATAAGATGTGCTTCTTTTAATTTTCGTATCGCATACCTGACCGTTCTTGGAGAGATGTTTGTCATCTTCACGATATCCTTGTGCGTCATCGGGTCTCCTTTCTCAAGGATGGAGAGCACGGTCATCGATGATGGGGGCAGATGAATTTCTGGCATTTATTAAAGTTAACACTGTTAACTCATAAGGCTGTCGATTGTTCCGATCCGTTCTTATGGTTCTGTGGTGGTATGCGGTTACTTATTCAGGGGTTATGGCACAAATAAGATATTCATTCGGGCAGTTTTTCTATAAGTTTTATTAATTCAAAGGATTTAAAATTGGTTTCTACCCGAAACCGGATGTGCCGTGGTTAATAGTTTCCCTGCACGTGGTACTCCCTGACCTTTTCGGCCATCTCCCGCAGCCTTTTATCCACGAGATAGTTAACAGTTCCTTCCGGGAATGTCCCGTTTGGTCTTCTTTCTCCTGCGGGGACACCCGTCAGGATTTCGATTCCCTCATCAATTGAATGTACCAGGTAAATGGTGAATTTTCCTTCTTTCGCGGCTTCGACTAGTTCTTCCTTCAGCATCAGGTCCTGCACATTGCTTGCCGGGATCATGGCCCTCTGCTTCCCGTTCAGTCCATTTTTCTTACAGACTTCGTAAAAGCCCCTCAAGTTTATATTTACATCCCCGAAGGCCTGGACTTCGCCTTTCTGGTTTACCGAACCGGTAACGGCGAGAGACTGCCTGATGGGCAGCCTGGACAGGGCGGAAAGAATCGCATAGAGTTCCGTGCTTGATGCACTGTCGCCATCAACCCCGGAATAACTCTGTTCAAAGACCAGCATTGCGCTCAGGCTCAGCGGTTTATCACTTGCATAGTTCTCCGCAAGGTAACCTCCGAGGATCAGAACCCCTTTCGTGTGTAAAGGCCCGCTCAGCTGTGCCTGGCGCTCGATGTCAACAATCCCTTCACGGCCGACGGAAACACTTGCGGTGATACGGGATGGCTGGCCAAAAGCGAAATCTCCCATCTCCATTACCGATAACCCGTTAATCTGCCCAACTTTATCCCCTTCGGTATCTATCAGGTAAATACCCCGCTCGATAAATTCCTGGATCTTCTCCTTGATAAGGTTCGACCGATATATTTACTCCTCGATCGCTTTCATGATATGCGAGGCAGTAATATACCTGGATTTCTCTCCGATTGCGTAAAAATTGGCTTCCCTGATCAGGTCAGCAACAGCTGCAAACCTTGTTGAAAGTTTTTTCTGGCCCTCGGCAGAGGTGCGACCGATTCCACAAGTTCCGGACCATTTTGCGGAGGTAATTTAGTCAACCTCAGGGTGACGGCCCATGCGGCCGGAGGGGTCCGTGACCCCTCCGAAGAGCATCCTACCTGCGTTAAAAGCGATGTGCATTCCAAATCAACATAATGATTAGCAATAGAGATTGGGGAAAAGTCTCGAAAATAGCTCAATTCTTATTAAAATGCGAGGGATGGGATTCGAACCCATGAACTCCTTCGAGACTGGATCTTAAGTCTAATGCCATTCAATGGCACTATATACCATTGAGGGCCCATTCAATGTAGGAGATGCCACCTACGGAAGACCTCGACAAATTAAAAAATCTGGACCCCGCAAATATGGTTCACCTGAAGAACTATGTCCGGTACCTGAAACTGAAAAACCTCAGTCCTAACACAATTAAAAGCAAAATTTGGCGGATTTATGGCTTCCTTATCTTCTCGAAATTCAAGGACATGAAGACTGTCGAAGCCTCTGATATTGAGGATTTCATACTTGAGCGGAAAGAAAAGGTCAGCCCCTTCACACTCCAGGGTGATATTCTCGAATTGAAATTATTCCTGAAATGGTTTCTGCCCGATAAAGTTGACGATCTCATCACTTTCAAAATCCAGAAACCGAAGCGAAAACTCCCTGTAGATCAACTGATCACCCGGGAAGATATTCAGAAGATGGTTGCATCCTGCGATACACAGCGGGACCGTGCGTTGATTATGCTGCTCTGGGATTCGGGAGCGCGGATTAATGAACTCCTATCGCGGAATATTGGCCACGTCGCGTTCGACCGATACGGGGCAGTAATCATTGTTGATGGTAAAACCGGAGAGAGACGAATGCGGTTGACCTCCTGCGTCCCAGATCTGCAGGCGTGGGTAAATATGCACCCGATGAAAAATAGCCCGGGCGCACCTCTCTTCATCACATACAACCGGTATGGTACGGGCAAAAAGGTATTGAATGCCCATACGATTCAGAATCGTCTTAAGGTCATTGCCGCCCAGGCGGGGATCCAGAAGCGGGTCCATCCACATGGGATCAGGCATGCCCGTCTCACCGATTTATCAAAACTGGGATTTAGCGAGATGGAATTACGCATCATCGCGGGGTGGGAGTCCTCTTCGCTCATGCCGGCCGTGTATGTTCATCTATCCGGTGCGGATGTCGAAAATAAAGTTCTTGCGAAGGCAGGAATAATTAAAGAAGATGAAAAGGCAGGGGAGAACACCCTTGAGGCACGCCAGTGCCCAAGATGCGGCGAATTGTGCGCTTATTATATGAAATATTGTCCAAAGTGTTCTTTGATTCTGGATTCAAAAACCGCAATGGAAATATTACAGGCTGAAGAACAGGCCGAGAAGGAACCGGAACACCTGACCATTCAGCAGCAGATGGATGATCTTCAGAGACGGATGAAGACATTACAGGAAGGATTGGCTGGGGTTAGTGGTGGAGCCACCACGGATACTCGAGTATGAAATTTTGGTGCAGGTGATAAGAAACCCTATCACTGATACCTTTATTATCATATCACTAAACACTGATACCTATATATCACTGATAACTTTATTATCTATCAGTAAATACTGATATAGCATATGATAGCTCTCTCACCCTATGACTCTGAGTTGATAGCACTGCTTCGCTCAAATCTGCATTTCAGCGAAGACGCGATCATAAAGCAAGAGAGTCCACTTAATGATAAATACGCCATGAAGTTCGATCTGATTATTGTTGATGGCTTGAAAACCTTCATCGTTGAGCTTAAAAGGATCGTTCGATTGGCAGAACTCTCGCATTTGGGGTTTTTAAAATTACTCCTGGTAGAAAACCGGGTAGATATTGATAATACCGAATTCGTCATTGTTGGAAAACGAGTGACAAGGGAAGCCATTGAAGCTGCGGAGAAGACTGGGTTACGGATCATCAATCTGCCCGTTGAGATGAACATTGCAGATTCCGGAGAGAAGACTGGCAATATACCAGTAAAGCTGACGTCCTCAAAATCCTGGCAGGTCATCGCATACCTCCTTAAAACGAATGAAACTTCTATCCGACAACTTGCTATCGGGTCTGGAGTCTCATATGGATGGACTCATGCTACGGTGAAAAGTCTCTCAGAAAAAGGAATCGTGTCAGACAAAAGTGGATATGTAAAAATTTCTGACATCAATAAACTACTTAACGGTGTTGCATGGGAACGTCCATTTGAGAGGCTATTTTCAAGCGAAATACGGATTGCTGCAGAAAGCCCTATTGCACTCGCCCAAGAGATCTGTTTTGTTAGTGAAACGGAACAAATCCCCTGCGCATTTACAAGTTTCACTGCCGGAGAAATTTATACCGGGTATAGTGCACGACACGATTCTGTGTATCTATATCTTGAGAAGAAAAATACTCGAAGACTTGAAGGAATGTTTGAAACTGCAGAAAATGGTGTGGCGGTCAGGATTTATTCCCCAGACCGAGATGTTTTCAAGGATCGCAGGACGTTCTCAACTCCCGGTGTTTGGCTGGTCTCACCTGCGCAAGCTCTCCTTGATTGTGCCGGACTCGGGTATGGTGGCCACGATTTAACGCTGAAATTGGTGGAGCTCTATGGAGGATTATAGTGCTGCACGGACGCTGATTGATGCGTCTTGGGATGAACTCATCGAGATATTTAGGTGGGTGGATTCCAAACACGAGGACCCAGAAAATCCCGTAACGGTTCTCATTGGGGGCTGGGCGGTTTATAGTTACAATCAGTGGTACGGGTCCATTGATATTGATATTATAACGAATAAAAAAACCCGACAACATCTAATGAAATTCCTGCGGGATGAACGTGGTTATGTTAGGAAACGGCATCCTTACACCCCGAATACAGTTGTTAAAAATACTAATGACGGGGAGATCCTGATTGACTTCGGATCGCGTGAAGATATATACAGATTTGAGGGACGAAATGAAAATTGTCCATTTTCATTGCTTGAGGGTCAAACCCAACCAGGGGAGATGAGAGTAGGTTTCCCAATTATGGTTCCAACCAGGGCATTACTTCTGCTCTTCAAACTCAAGGCGATCTGGGACCGATCGCACAGGCTTCATAACAGAACTTCGCCCAGACCGGGATATGAGGAGGGTAAAGTTCGAAAGGACCGAGCGGACGTCCTCTCACTTCTTGATCCTGCTGCTGGCGGTACGGATGTTGATCTTCACTATCTCGGTATGAAACTTAGGGAATATCCGTTCCTTATCGAAATATTGGAGAAGATCCCACTTGATAGCGATGCTGTTGGAATGTATCGACGGATGAGTCCAGAACAGGCCCGCGATGTAATCGACCGGCTGCTCAGCTTGGTAAGGTGATGCAAATATCCCAAGAACCCGTTTTTATCCAGGTTAACGCAAAGGACTACTCAGCCGAGCATTATAATGTCGTTGAAGAAAATCTGATAAGATTACCATTCTATTTTAACGAAAATAGTGAACCATTCATCGGATTCGAACATCTCAATTCTCTTTACAGGGAATCGTATTTTTGTATACTTCATGGGAACTATCATGCAGGAATTATTGTCATGTCTCAATTAATTGAAGAGACATTAAGAGAAATCGTCCATGTTCATACAGGAAACCCCGATGGCTCCGCGTTCGAGGGCTTACTGTCTGCCATGTCCCGGAAAAGCAGGGTTACATTTAAACCTTACCTCATTCACCCGGAAATTGTCAACCAACTAATTAAAATTAAAGAGGAAATCAGAAACCCATATACCCATTTGAGATATAAAAAAATTTTAAAGGGCAAAAAAATATCAGCAGCAAAAATTCCGTTAGGCAGTGACCCTGAGAACCTGGTTGAGAATATTAAGAACGGTGTTGAAGCGGTAAAAGAAGGAAAATTGGCGTATAAAGAATATGATCCAAGTAAAGATCCTGTAATGGCCTCTTTAATGAAACAAGAAATAGATAAAGACCTCGCTATTATGCTTGCATGGAAAATTTATCCACTCCATTGGTTTCTGATGGAAGAATATTTGAATCTCGAAATTACTAATGCATCAGTGAAAATGTTCGGTTCTGTGTGGGAGCCGATGCCGAAAAAGGGGAAATAATCGAGTAGTCGGTAAAAAATCCAATATGCATCGCTCTAACATAATCCGAATCACAGGATGGCTATTCAGATTGGTCCCGAATCCTATATGAGCCATTAATAAAATATGAAATTTTGTCAGATTAACGAGTCAATTTTCTATAATAAGAGGAGTACGAACAATAGTTTTCAGGAATTGCCTGGTTTCAAACCAGATACAAAATATGCTAATTGTGTTATCTGATACAAAGTAATCGTTTTCAGAAGCCTTTGAATCCAATAAGATTTCTGGTAGTGAAATATTTTCACTCAACGGCCCGAAAAAATGATTACAATGAAATTGTGCAATAAATTCCTTCTTCGGATAAACAGAGACCCCCTGCTTCAGTAATGACGAATAAACAAAGTTTGTCGTGTTTTTCTTCAATCTGACGACATCACCCCAAGATCTTTTCCACTTAAAGGATATGCCACCCCGCCACCCGTGACCAAAAATCCAGAGATATTTCGCATGTTCATTTTTTAATATTTCCTCGAATTCTTGAGGGTTGAAACAATGGTAAATTTTGAATGGATAATTATGTTTTTTAAAATATGGGATAAGTAAGTCAAGTCCCTGATTATCTCTGAACAATCCAATCGATCGAATCATTATGAATGCATCATGATTTGTTTGATGGATATCCAGTGTTGTCGGATACTGCTGATTTGGGAGAGCACTTACGAGATTATTTGCACGATAGAATATGATTAAATTGAAGCCCAGCAATGCTGCAACCGTTAATCCCAAGATTACGAACGTAAAGAAAAATAAATTAGATTGTGTGTTAATCAGAAAAATAAATGAAATAAATGCTCCTACAAGAGAACCTGCGGTAAGATATACCAAATAGCGATAATCACACTTTCTTAACGCGATTTTCGATAATCCCATTGTATTAGATTGAATCGTATTCGTATTTAATCCCAAAATACACCCCTGCAAAAAGGTTGAAGATGATATTGCGCTTTGTCAAGTGGCACAAATAGTGGATCAGATGAGCACCTGAATACTGACTTCATTTCTTCCCGACCGTCTTTCTCTTCCCACATTTACTTTCAACTCTGGCAATAAATTCCGTATAGTGGCCCGATGTTACTAAAAGTGTTATCTCCTCAATATTTCTTTTACTAAACCTCCGTTTATAAATCTCGAACTGTAACATAGTTGATTTCAACATTGCCATAAACGCCTTATCCAGTTTTTCCGGATTTTTCCTGCATTTTTCTACAAGATTTTTTTCCATCTGGCTTGTCTGCCGTGCAGTCCATTCATCCATCAATCCCTTTTCCTTAATGAAAATCAGCATTTCCTTGACATAAACTGAAAGATTCTCACTCTCGCTATGTAATTCCTTGAAATGCGTTTTAAGGTCATTCCCCTGGTAATCCGGGGAAAAAATTAGGCTGTTCAATCGGAAATAGGTCCGGGG
>Ga0194040_1000080_pt1 | contig 24822 bp, 20 predicted proteins | sample JunL2210m_MetaG_FD_148973 | JGI IMG/M metagenome (GOLD analysis project Ga0194040, IMG submission 148973) | Anoxic zone freshwater microbial communities from boreal shield lake in IISD Experimental Lakes Area, Ontario, Canada - Jun2016-L227-10m | ecosystem: Environmental > Aquatic > Freshwater >... | reverse complement strand
CCCCCCGTTCTTTAACAGGTACAGGATCCAGGCTAAAAATGACACGGTGATACGGGGCGATCCTGTTGAGACAAAACCCGTACCTGAAACCGGGAAACCACTTCCTGATAACAAAGAGGAGGTCCCGGCCGTACCAGCAATTTCTCAGCCTGCACGAGGTCCCGGCACCATGGATGGCATCCAGGGTGATGATAAACCCAGCCAGGACCACCCCATACCTGTTATAAAAGAACCTGCACCATCAACTGATGAAATGATGAAAACCGACCTCGCCTCGGTTGTCGCCAGGGCCCGTGAAGATTTGAAAAAACTGGATAAATAAGACGGGAACAAAAAACGCCGGGTTTTCAATCACTCGTATCGATTGAAAAGATTTGTTGGTTTTGTTGAACAATTTCCAATCGGTCTTGTAAATGGAGGGTATTCCAAAATGTAACCACACTCCCGGGGCTCGTGGCCCGCCGTCCTGGCGGCCGGGGGGGATGGGGAATGATCTCCAATCCTCTGAAATTTCCCTGACTGCCCCAATTGAAACCCTGCCAGGGTATATCTTATGGGGGTGGGTGAAACCCCCTCCTGCCTGAAGTTTCCTCTTCGTTTTTTATTGCCACGAACGGTGTCAGCCAACCATGAAAAATAAAAAATGGCGAATATAAAATATCCGGGTCAAAGTGTTCCCGGTCATTACTCCCTATCGACAATTTTCGAAAATCTGATATTCCCAGCCCCGATTTCAGTTGTTATGCGGACACCCTGTTCTGTTGCATTCGCAATGAAGTTCATCCCGCTGAATGATGCAATTGAGATACGGTGTGGATTCGGCTGGAGGTTTAAGACCGTGTTCCCCATCTGGACCGGGAATACAAACCCGCATTTCCGCATCGAAATGGTCAGCTCTTTTACACGGGCTTCTGCAGAGCATGGGACTTCACGGACATTTGCAAGCGCTATACCGGCTTTTGTACGTACGAGGGTCCGGATTGACGTAAGCCCCGCAGAAACAAACAACTGGAGGGGATCGATCGTTGTCCCGCGGTACCCGATCAGGTCAAGGAAAGCGGTCGGAGTCCCGTTTTCGATTGATAACCTGCCACCATAGGCCATTTTAACCGGGATACCATTTCTCTGGAATACACCATCCATGCTGATGCTGCAGATCGTCATGATACCAATGGAGTCGGAAGGTACCCTTGGGTCGTGGTCAACGATCCGGTATGAACTAAAAAACCCACACTCTGCCTTTATTACTTCATCGAAGACAGAAATCACCAGTTCTTCCTGGTCTTTCGGGACGATTGACAGGTTGTAGCCAACATCACCGGTTGCTGTTTCCGGGTCGAAGGTGGTCCTGAACGCAAGCCGTTCAAGTTTTGAGATGATGAATCCTATACGGTCACCTACAAGGGCATAATTTGTCTCTGCAATCCCGGCCGCAGTAAGAATACGTCCCAGGTTTCCAACTTTTTCGGTAAAGCCCATCTCATCCAGGTACTGGAGATAATACTGGACCGCACGGTCAGTGAGGATGAAACCTCGTTCAGCCATGATCTCGCTGAGACGCTTTGCTCCAACGGGTTCACTATGATCTTTAAGGATCCGGAGGATCTCGATATATTTACGCTCTGTACGGATCATATAACCTCACAAAACCCTGATGTCCTGAATACATTACCGGCTCTCATTGACGTCCCCATATTCCACGCACGTGTACCCTTTCCCAGTTAATTCTGGATTGTATTCCTTAATAGTTGATCTGTCGGCAGTAAAGATTACCCTTTTGTGACCCGGATTCATCTTGATCCATTCAATGAGAGACGAAAAGGCGTTGGAATTCGTTGGAATTATATGACCGTCATCTCTCCCTTGAATGGACTACACCGTGGCTGTCCTGGTACCTGCCTTCATAGAGTTGGTTTCCTCCTTTCACCTCATGAATAATCATCTGGACTACCCGGTTATTTTGATGAACCGCCACATCTTCAGCCCCCAGGTTAATAAGACAAAGCGTCAGCTGACCCCGGAAACCGGGGTCGACAAAACCCGCTGCAATCAGCACACCCTTCCGGCCAAACGATGACCGGCAGCGGAGCGTGGCTGCGAGGTCCACGGGTAGCTCCACCCATTCCAGCGTGGGAACAAGAGTGCATGCGCCCCGGGGGAGGACCATGTCATGCGCAACCCTGAGGTCATAGGATGCAGGCTGGAGGCATTCCCGGGAAAACGGGGAAATGATGAGATCCCGACCATTTGCAGGTGAATGAGGCAGGGTTTTTTCTGCGGCTCCAAAAGATGTCCCAGGGGGATGGTAAACGGGGGCTGGAGTATCATTACCACAACGGTCTGAACGGTCGTTGATGCATCCGGATTCATGCAGTCGTTTTTCTATCTCGTATGCAGAGAGAATCATCCGGTACTTTAGTCGGTAGAAAAATGCTTAATAGGTTACGATTGAAATATGCAAGGGCTGGATCCATAGGGTAGAGGACATCCTCTTGGGCTTCGAACCCAAGGACGCGGGTTCGATTCCCGCTGGGTCCGTTTCACCGTTATTTTTAAAAATTCTCAGGCCATTCCATTGTGCACCGGGGCTTTTAATACCGCGGATACCAGGTGCCCGGTTATGGGATGAAAACTGACAGGCTGATTATTTAAAAAGGTTATAAAAAGCGATTGGGATAGTTACAATGATTAAATCTCACCTTTTTTACCGCGTCCGCCGCCCCCATGTCCTTTTCCACCGCTGTGGGAAGACCGGGTTTTGGGTTTTCTCCTGACAACCAGCAGTAGTACGAGAATAATAATGATAATAACTGCAATTATCAGGCCGGCGGTAAGGAAAATTCCAAGATTAAGGTCTTTTTCCATCGGGATGGTAATCGTTGATGAGGTGTTCCCCGCCTCAATGGTGGCAGTCATGGATGCAGGCTTATAGCCTTTCATTGAAGCCGTAACATTATACTCGGTACTTACCTTAATTTTTGATTTCAGTGCGCCATTGTCATCAGTAACCCCTGCGTTTCTGCCATTCAGGGAGATCGACACCCCGGGGATCACATGGTACCCTTCATCTTCAACAAAAATCGTAAGGTCAGCCTGCTGGAAAGGCAATTCCACGGTGATATCCTTCCCGAGATCATCCTCCCCTATTTCTCTTCTCAGGGACGCAAATCCCGGGTGTTTTATTTCAAGGACATACTGGCCGGATGGAAGGTCATGGAAGGTGTACCTTCCGAACTGGCTGGTGTTCCCCAGTATCTTCCCGTCGATTATAATAGACGCACCCTGTACAGGTGCCTTGGTTTCATCGAACACAAATATCGAAGCCTGGTATGGGGCAGTTGCCATTGAAGCAGTGACAACAGCCTCATTATCGCTGATCATCCTTTTTTCAATATAATCCGTGAAACCAGGTTTGACTATTTTTATATTGTATACTTTGTTCCGTAAAATTTCAAGAGAGAGTATCCCCTTTCCGTCAGTTTTTCCCTTCGAGACGCCGTCAATGAATACTTCTGCATTTGCAACCGGGGACTGGTCAGCAGCACTTTTTGCGAGGATTGAGAACCGGTCACCCCGGATGAGAAGGTACTGGATGTTTTTTCCTTCCATACCCATTTCGACAACTTCATTCCGGCCCTGGTAATTCGGGGCAGTGACCTGGATATTGTAAATACTCGCCGCCTGTGCAGGGAATGACACTGACCCATTTATATCAGTCATTTTCTGGGATTCAGTAATATTCGGCCCCATCACCCGTACCTGGGAATTTGTGATGGGGATGGCACTGTCGGCATCAAAAATTCCAATGTTCAGGACCAGTTCCTTTTTCCTGAGTTGGACAAGGATTGAAGATTCAGCCATGCCGACATCCTCCTCCCATGGTTCATACCCGGGTTTCATCACCCTGACGGTAATGGGACTGGTGCCTGGATGTGAGAGCGCAAAGATGCCATCAGGACCTGTTTTTCCGGCAAGTGCACCGTTTACAAAGACGGATGCAGTGGGTATTGCGGTAACGTTGGTTGTCTTTTCAAATACGTTCACATAGAGGGTAGCAGCGTGTGCACCACCAGCGAGCAGGAGAACACAGAGGACCAGAAATATCAGACGGCAGGATACCTTCATACGAATAAACCCCTCAAATTATATTTTTGAGCCCATGATTTATATGTTATCTGATTCCCGACCGCAAAATAAGTTTGAACGCCTTCATTCGCATGTATAACGGTTAATGCCATTTGTAATCACCAGGAACCCGGTCGATGAGCATTCCCTCGACCACCATGGGCATCAGTCTCCTCCCTTCCTCAACCGCCTTGTCAAGCTGCCATTTTCGTTCGGCATAAATCGTAAAAATCGGGTCCCCGGCCTGCACCTTGTTGCCTTTTTTCGCGTGGAGGAGAACCCCTGCACCGGCATTATGCGGGGCACCCGCCAGGCGGGCAATTGTGATCAGGGACCTGTTGTTAAAATCGGTGACATACCCGGTCGTCTGGGCCCTGACAACAAACTCGTGTTTCCCGGGCAGGATATCGGATGAGGTAACCTTGGGATCACCACCCTGGATTTCAATAATCTGGCGTAGTTTTTCCAGCGCCTTACCACTTCGTAATATCTCGCTCGCAGCAGTAAAACCGGTACCAGCAGCTGCTTTACCCGACATCTCCAGTGCAATCCCTGCAATTTCCAGGCTTTTCTGGATTAGCGAACCGGGTTCCCCGTTTCCTTCAAGCGATTTTAACGCTTCTATCACTTCAAGGTTTGGACCAATAGCCCGGCCAACAGGGGACCCCCCGTACGTAACGGCACATTCCACACGGATCTTGAGCCGGTCACCGATTTCAATAAATTCACGGGCAAGTTTCCGCCCGTCCTGGAGGGTTGCAACTTTGGTATTCGGGCCGACCGGAATGTCAATAACCACAAGGTCTGCACCGATGGCTAGTTTTTTCGCCATGACACTGGCAAGCATCTGGCCCCGTGCATCTATCTTAAACGGGTACTCCTGGACAATGATCTTGTCATCTGCCGGGGCGATATTCGTGGCGCCACCCCAAACAATCGCTCCGCCGACCTTCAATGTCATCCTCTGGACCTCGGTCGCTGAGAATGAAACGGGGGCAAGAATTTCCATAAGGTCCGCTGTACCTCCTGCACCGGTAATGGCCCTTGAGCTGGTCTTTGGGATCAGCAACCCGCTTGCAGCAATTATCGGGACAACGAGGAGGGATATTTTATTTCCGGGGACTCCCCCGATTGAATGTTTGTCAACGATCGGATGTGTATGGAAGGTTAAGCGTTCTCCCGTGTCCACCATGGCCCGGGTCAGGTGCTCAACCTCATCCATATCAAGGGTGTTGATGTAACTTGCAGTGATGTAGGCGGTAAGTTCTGCCGGGCTGATGTCATCGGAGACGACATCCCTGATTATTGCATAGGTCTCTTCTTTCGACAGCCGCTCTCCGTTCATCTTTTTAGTAATATATTCAAGAGACTGAGGTCGTGCTGCTTCCCTGACTTCAAGGGGGGCACCGTCCATGACGCATAGCCGTTCGTTACAGATCCTGTAGATACCAACAGTCCCCTCAGGGACAAGTGTCGTGGTTATGTCAACATGGGCCGCAGCCGATATACCTGATGCTTCAGTAAGGATCTGGACGCGATCACCGTGAAGGACTCCAAGATTCCTCGCATCGGCCGTATTAAGAAGGACACCCCTGTCTGCAATGTCAAGTAACCGTGCTGTTAATTTCATTATCCTATCCCTGCCAGACTCTTAAAAGCAATGGTAATCATCATTATTGTTACCTTGGGTTTTTATACCTCATAAAAGAGACGAGCCCGGTTACGGGCATTTTTTCGGCCGGTTGTTGCATCAGGGAGTTGTTCGGCTGGGGAATTTCAATTACCAGGGTCAAACCGGCAGGAACAAGACTGTTTTTAAAATACCGCCGAAACAGTCGACCAGTTTTAGTGAAATGCCACCACCTGGAAAAGAAGTGCCGGGATACCAGTAGAACTGCATTATCGGCCCATGAACCGGTCCACCGGTGGCCGTTTTAAAAAAAAAAATTAGATTTAGGTTAGTGCTTGCGCACTACGAGAAATGCAACAGCTCCGAGACCGATCAGTGCAATCAGTGCACCAAATCCAGGCTGAGTTGTCGGCTTGGCGGTTGGGACTGTGGTCTTTGGCACTATGGTTGTCGGGACCGGTGTGTTGTTGCTGGCTACAGTGGTTACCACTGTGGTCGGAACGGGTGTTGGTTTGAACTCGACGACATTGAACAGAGTTGATGCCTGTGCGCCTGATACAGTGATGCTCTGCGCCTGCACGATGTACTCATCGGGCTTGAATGCAGCTGCATCTACTGGGAAGGACCACTTGTTCAGGCCATCGGTTCCCTTTGCGACCTTGACGGTTCCGGTTGCTCCACTGAATTCACCGCTCTGGGTCTTTGTGGTTGGCTTGAAGGACGAGGAGGTTACCTCAACGAGGAGCTCGTCATCGACTGCAAGGTTGGTGGTTCCCGCGATGGTGAACTTGTCGCCGACCTGCTTCTCGCCTACCGGGAGAACAGTGACTTTTGGTACTTCAACGAGGAACTGGAGTTTCGCATAGGTATCATCAACGCTTGGGTTGTTGAGTGCCTGGACGAGTGCTTCTGCTGCGTCAGATCCCTGGAGGCTTCCTGCACCGTTTAACTTGAACAGGGTGTTTCCAGAAACCGGGTAGCTGCCTACGACGAGGTCCTTGTTGTTGTAGCCTACAACAGATGATGCGGGCCATACATCGAAGATTTCGTTATACATCGGGTGCTGTGCGACCACGAAGTACTGACCTGCTGCGAGGTCTGCGGTTGTACCCTGGGAGACTTCATACTCGAAGGTGCCATCTGCGTTCACACTGGTTGTGGAATAGATGACTTTGTTCTTACCCATGATCCAGACTGCAATACCCTGTGTTGGCTGTCCTGCGGCGGTACCACGGACGTACAGCTTATCACCGGCTGCTACTACAGACTGTGAGGCCTGTGCGCTGATGAATGGCTTCCGGATGATGACTGATACCGTTGCATACTGTGCATTGGAGAGACCGTTCTTGTCAGTTGGCGTTGCAACTGCGTAGACGGTGTAGGTTCCTGCATCGATGTTCAGGTTTGCGGTCTGCCACTTGTATTCCCAGGTGTTGTCTTCAAGCACATCTGATGGATTGAAGGTTGATGTAACACCTGTAACTACTGGCTCACGCGGGTTGGTCATCTGTCCACCGTTTGATGGAAGGTTCGGACCGGTGATGAACATGTAGGTGTAGTCAGTCTCTGAGTTTGTCCCGGTGAACTTGACCTCTTCTCCGAGGAAGTAGTTCTGGGTACCGGCTGCCACAACGGTGACTGCGCCCTTCTCAATCTTGACGTCGACTTCATCACTCTTGAACTGCCTGTCTGTGCCAGTGTTTGATGTTGGCGGGTTGTACGGTTCAGGCCGCTCTACACGGATGGTGTACTTCTTGTCCTTCGTGTCCTTCGTGGTCGAGAACCCTACGGTTCTGGTACCGGAGTTGGACAGGACGACTGACGCATAGTAGATCGTACCGTTGACATCGGTGACGCCGTAATACTTGGGTACATCCTGCTGGATGGTCTTGCTTGAACCCTGGTATACATACTGACCAATTGGCCATGGCCCTGCGACTTTGTCCATGTTAACATTATCCTGTGCGAGGACGATGCTGGGTGGCTGGTCAAGGACTGAACCTGTCATTGAGCTGGTGCCCTTAACCCAGAGGTAGTATGCACTGTTTGGTTTACCAGTGATGGTGACTGCGAATGGGTTGCCGCGTACGACTGAGTCCTTGCTGGCCTCGATCTTTACGGTGTCAGATGAAATGGTGATGGTTTTAACTGCAGAAACGGTCTTTCCGGTGTAATCGTTACCGGATGCGTCCTTGTAGTTGTCTTTCATCCCATTGAGGTTGCAGTCGGTCCAGAACGTGTAGCCACCGGACTTGTAAACCCGGTTGCCTTCAGATCCCATGAACCCGGTTGCCCACCCTTTTTGGCTGCCAATCACGAGAGGAATGCTGTTCCACATATATGGCATAGCATTTGGTGACTGACCTGTCAGGGGCTGCACAACGGTAGCGCTCTGCGCGAGGCTGGTGTAGACAGTACCGTCTGAGGTCTTGACCTTGATGGTCATGAATCCAGCCGTTGTCTGACGTTCTGAGGGGATAATGTTCATGTTGGTTTCAATACGGAATACAAGGAAGTCCCCTGCCGGGATGCTCTTCCCGGTAACATCCTTACCGGACTGCTGGTCGTATACCGAGATAGTCGATATGGGGTCGTTTGCAACAATCCCTACGACGTTACTGGTTCCGACATACCAGTTTCCAGTGCGTCCGACGAAATCAGCCGGTGCTACATAGAAACTCGCTGCGTTTCCAACATTAACTGTTGCTGCCGGGGCACTCTGTCCCGGGGTCTGGGTACCTGTATAATAGGCCAGGGTTGTCCCTGATGTTACCCCAGTTAAATTGAGGCCCTGCTCACCGATGAATACGTTGCCACCGGCGGGCACACTAGATAAGCTACCTGCAAGTGCTGGTACTACCAGGATTGCAAGTGCCACGCACATCATCAGTGCAATGCTTAATCGCTTAGTCATATATTTTCCTCCTTACTCAATTGTCCATAGTTCTGTACGTTCAATCCAATGCACCCAAACCGGATCAGGTTCGACACCTGTCGATTAACGGTTCACAGTGCTCCATACTCCGAATAACGGAATATGAATCAATATTAGTGGAACACTTAATATATCTTTTTTGGTTGATCGCGGGGATTATTATGCTCATGTACGGGGTGCTGGACCAAATCAGGGGGTGGATCACCCCTGTTTTCATCTTCCCGGGGGTCCGGAACACCCTCCGGAGTAATCCCGGTGTACCTGAATACCGTTGATATTACGCGCACCTTGCCATACACGGTTAAAGAATTAGTATCTCCATAAATTGTCTGTTATAATGAGGACATCCCGGGCCTTATCATTCACTGATCGTTCTTCCTAAATATAACGAGATCCAACATCTGAAGTATGAGGATTATCAGGGCACCAAGTATCTCCCGTGCCCACGAGCTGGTGATAAAGATGATACTCGAGAAGGGTTACCCTCTTGTTACCGAGGAGAATGAGGCAACAATAGAATTTGAGGAGGTTGCAATGAAAGTGGATAACCCACTTGCCGGACCGCTGGTGAGCCCTGCATCAAGATTTCAGCAGAGATTCATGGAGAAATATGCACACGACCTGGTCGATGGATCAGATTCTGTATTCGAATATGATTACCATGGCCGTCTATTCCACTGGGGGGAACCGCTGTCATACGATGGAATACGTGTCGAAGTTGACCAGGTGTCATATATAATTAGTAAACTATCGTCCTCTTCCAGGAGCCGGAGGGCACTGGCAATAACATGGAACCCGGTTTCTGATGAGAAACTGGCGAACTGCCCCTGCCTGCAGCTGATGCAGTGCATTATCCGGGACAACAAACTCCAGATGAAAGTAGTCTTCCGGAGCAACGATATGCTGACCGCAGCCGGGGCGAATATGTACGCCCTTGTCCACCTTCAGGATTACATCGCACGGCAGCTTCAGGTCACACCCGGTTCCTATACCCATATCGCGCTCGTCCCCCACATTTACTACAAACGGGACATCAATGACATTGAGCCGTTCTGCCGCAGGGGAGAGCAAATCCGGCCGATACGTGAGGTCTGTGACATCTGCGGAAAATGCCCGGGATCACGTACCTGAAAAGGGGCAAATCAGTCAGGTTAATTAGTCTTGGGCGGCAACAAAATAGGAGAACACAGCCCGGTAGTGTAGCGGTCAATCATCCGAGACTCTGGATCTCGGGACAGCAGTTCGAATCTGCTCCGGGCTACTCTGATTTTCGATTTTATCATCATTCTGGAACAATTTAGACGCTATAAGCGCTTTAAACTCATGAAATTCCTTTTCAAGTGATAATAACCGTTCATTTGGGTTTATAGGTTGCTCAAGTTTAAACTTCTCACAATCCACCTTGACTAAAAAACCACCCACTACTTCCTCGATCTCAACCTCGCGCCCTATGAGATCTTCATGGGTATTCCATGGTAATTGGATATAAGCGGCAGTATATCCCTTTTTAGGATTTAATTTTTTAACCTTTGTTGTCCACACCGATGACATAATTGCAGTTTAAACCAGTCAAAACTCATAAAGATTTGCCACGCACTGGTGTAAGTGCGATCACCGCGTTTTGTCTCACAGATTAAGAGAAAAGAGAGTGTATTACTTACACAATATCACGCACCCATAACAATCTATGATAAATCCTGACACACTAATACATCGTGCCTTAATACCCCGCTATCCTTGCCGCGCTACAGGATTCCCATCTCATGATATTATGTATACAAATAATATGAAAAACAAGACAACGACAATCATCGTCACATATAACCAATAAGAGTCTGATTGATTTTTTATTTTATTGGGTAATTGGTTAGAAACGCTCCCGTGACTGAATTGTTGGGTAGCATAAAATTTAGTCCCCTTTTTAACAACACCTATCCCAACCTGATTATTGGACATATGAAGAATATTCGCTCTATGATCAGGACTATTCATCCATTGGTTATGAAAATGTTTAGCTATTGCATAATCTGATAAACCTGGATGTATGATCCATGCAATATTCTCGAAACCCCAATTAGAATGAACAAAATTACCTGTTTTTGCCATCCACGAGGAATGTTTTCGGGCACTGGCACACATTGAATCAATACGCTTCATCTTTTTAACATGATGCTGACTTCTCGAAATGTTTAGGAGTTTATAAACGTGATTTTCAATTTTATAGCAATTATTAGTAGGCACTTTTCAACCAATCCTTTCATTGTTCTTCTTCTAGGTTATTGCCTCTTCCTTATTTACCACAATTCTCCATTCAGCGTAAGTAACGAAAAAGGTATGTTATTCTTTAATGGCTGTCACAATTGCTCCTATTGTGCAGACCATTTTATAAAAAATAGATGTAATTAAGAGACCATTACCCGGAATATCACTGGAATTGGATCCTGGAATGGGTCGTTATGGGTAATGGTGACGACCGTCCAGTAAGAATGCCCCTTCAATAATCCGTGGGTATCTACCTGGACTCCAACCGGTGAATTTCCATTAGGAGATACCGCCCCAGATCCACCACTCGAAATCGAGAGCCAGGAGGCCGACTCAGTAACTGTGTAGATAAGTGATGCCCCACCCCTGTTTGTCACTGCAAATGGAGAATAAACGGCAATAGAATCAACAGACTGTGTTACCCCTGTAGAACTTTGATCAATAACAATAACCGAGTTTGAAGGAGGCTGTGTGGGGGTCGGAGTTGGTGTGACTGTCGGCGTAGGAACCGGACCACTTGATACCGCGATGTAATTCGAGCGGGAAATGCCATTTGTCCCCGAAGGGTTCGATACTTTTAATTTGACCGAATACAAGCCAGTCTTGGAATAGGCATGGGTGGGGTTCTGTTCAATTGAGGTTGAACCATCCCCGAATGTCCAGGACCAACTTGTAGGACTACCCGTGGAAATATCCTGGAAAGCTACAACTAGAGGCGCTGTACCCATCTTCGGGTTAGCAATAAAGTTTGCTTTCAGAGGCCCACTGGGATCAGGTGTTGGTGTAGGAGAAGGAGTTTGAGTTGGCGAAGCTGTAGGTGTAGACGTTATCGTTGGTGACGGAGTCGGGGTAGGTGTAGTTGTCGGGGTCACCGTTGGTGAAGAGGTGGGAGTTGGCGAAGCGGTAGGTGTGGGGGTTGGAGTAGGTGTCGGAGTCGGAGTTGGTGGCGCAGTTACAGTAATATAACTGATCTTCTGGGTGGTGTATAGCTTGCTATCAATATTAACGGTATAGGTTATCGAATATAATCCGGGATTTTCAAAGATATGTATTGGGTTATGTTCGGCGGACCATTTGCTATCGCCAAAGTTCCAGTACCACGATGTTGACCCTGCGTCCCCTGTCGGGGTGAATGTAACAGTGAGTGGTGCAGTACCGGAACGGGGTTGAGCAGAAAAACCGATTGTTGGAGGAGCTGCACTCAGTGGATAATTGTCCTTATTTCCTGCTCCGATAATGTAGATAGCGTCACAGATGCCGTCATTGTTTGAGTCAGGAGTTATTTGCGAGAAACCCTTTCCATCAGGCTGGAGCCAGGCGTTCCCTCCGAGGTATGGGCCTCCAACGATATTTTTACCAAGCGTTTTTGTGGTATTCCAAGTATTAGCTCCACCTACTGATACGATATTTACGGGATTATTAAAGAGGTTATTAACGATCGTATTACCGGATGATGGGTTGTAGGTTTCTAACGATATTGATAATCCTTTATTATTATTCTGGATTTTGTTGTTTCGTATTAAGTTATTGGGTTGACTCCGGGAAATGAAGATTGCTGTATCGCTATAGGATATTTCATTGCTTTCAATTGTATGTCCACCTCTTATCACCCAAGAATTCTGTTGAAAGTTAATACCAAAATTTTTGTTATTTTTTAATATATTGTTTGAAATTACTATTGAACCGATATAAACATCGGCAACGGATTCTATTCCACTAATTGCATTATTTTCTATATCATTGTTACTAATTTCCAAACCAATCAAATTATCCATCAAAATTCCGCGTGTATTAGAATTCAATTGGCAATTATCAATTTTGAGGTTTTTGTTACCCCCATCTCCTTGAATGAAAATCCCATTCTCAAAGTTATTTATTTTAATATTTTTTATCTCATTATTTACTCCATTATCTATAATGATCCCAGAATTAGTCTCTGTTCCGGATAGTGTATGGCCATTCCCGTCAAGAACAATATTGGAACCCTTGATAACAATGCAATCCCCAGGATTATTTGTAACATCGTTTATCAATCGATAGTACCCGGCATCGTAGAGCGTGACGGGCGCTGTGATATCCATTGCTGATACAGGATTGTATAACAAAATTACTACAAATCCTACCAGAAGAATTAAAATCAGCCTTTTTTTCATTTTATCACCAAATTTGCAATTAATAGAATTTTCCTGTCGTTATAAAAGTCCACAAGCACATTAAACAAGCGAAACCGAAGAGCAGCTCCAATAATGTCGGAAACTCGTTTAAGTGCAAATTTATGCTACCGTCTGACTTCTTGATCTCGATCAGTTTAGGTAAGAATGACATGGTCAACCCCTATATTGCTGACTCGCCGTTTGACCCGTTATAGGTATCTATTCCGGCCTGCCAGGAGCAACCGCATCACATCTCTCCGATTTTTAAAATACCCCCTGTTAGTCGTCTGAACCAATTTTATCAAAAAAGCATTGTATATATGATTTAACTAGAATCTACCCTTAAAAAGGATTTTGCAGTTTCACTGAACCAAGTATAAACAAGTAACGTTGTTTTGCAATTATTTACTGAAAATCAGTATATATACAAAAATATCAGAAAAGAAAAAGTAAGCGAAATAAGAATTAGGTCTATCTTTGATAAATGGATAGGTCTGGCTCCCCGTCTTTACCATTGGTGGGTAAAACCATATCTCCATGCAATTTTTAGCGATCTGCAAATAAACGCAGTTAATCAGATATTCTAATCTTGTTTTACCATTTACCACAAATTTACATAATGAGAAACTTACTGAAGAGAAAAACCCCATTGGATAATAGGATATCTCACAATTTTATTATTGGTAATTAATTATATAAATAATAATAAATATTATTATATTTTAGTTATTTTGTAAATCTACTCGGGAATTTGTGAGATTCGTATTGTTACCCCTGTTTGGTAAAGATGTGGAGAAGCAATGGTAACACGGTAAAGTATCACTCCCTACCCACTGATAATCGGGATTTATGCTCATGGGTTCTCCCTGGCGATACCACAAACGTAAGGCATCGATATCTGCATAATACTCTGTTTGATTCTGGCTTCCGCGCTTTCTGACTTCAATACACCGGGAGTTCTCATCTTTATACGTGATATCTTCTTCAGTTTCATAGGTTGTAGAATTCCCAACCAATGTGATATAAGGGCATTTTCTTATAAGCCCCCCCAATGCCTCTGAATCCTTACTTGACTTTCTACCACCGATTGCGCGTCTGATACTCTGATCATTCATCGGATTGCCTAAAGATTTACAGGTCTGCTGAATTTCTTTAATCGTGAATCTTCCATCGGGTGGATTAAGTTTCAATATGGCTTCAATAACTGCACTTTCCTTAGTAACCAGATTGTAGGATTGCGCTCCGGTTTTAAATAACTCCGAATAATGTTCTTTTGCGGCTAAAAAATCAGCCTTCACGGCTTGTATAACAGGAATACCATCCTGACTCTTTCCTATTAAAGGACGTTGATGCATATTCAACGCGGAATTAGCCATAACAAATGCATAAAATCGTTCGATATTGCGGTAATTGTTATCCTGAAAATTAACCTCTTTGGCCCAGGGTATATCTATAGAAATGAACTGATCCTTTAGGAGTCGCCACATTTCCCGGCATACACGAACCTCATATCTCTCTTCAACCACTGTCTGATTCACTACATCGGAGTATTTCTGTTTAATTAGATCTATAGTCTTTTGCCGCTGTTCCTCCGTCTCATCTATATGCACCTGATTAAGCCGATTCATAACCTGATCATCCCCAGGATCATCCACTTTCATCAGTATCCACGAAATGCGTTTAGGAATAGAAAGCCGTTTTGCCCCCTGGTTCTTAACGGTACCATATCCAATTCCTTCTTTCCAGTGCGATATACTGGTCTTGAAGATTTCCTGAACTCCTTCGTTGAAAGTATGATCATCAACAACAACAACCATTCCCGGCTTGAGTAATTGTTCTCCGGCATTGGATGCTTCCCCAGCATAATACAGGTATTTATCACTGAATGTACCGACCATCTTCCATTCTTCAGGAATCTGTTTCATGAAGGTATCGGCACTGTGAGTTTTCCCAGCTCCTGACTCCGCAGAAAGAAAGGTATGTAAGCCCTCACTATTCGCAATTACAGATGAGATACATGTACACGCCATATCAGTAGCAGCAATCCGATCTCCAATGTGATCTGAAGCGAATGTACTCGTCATATATTCGAGAGGATTTCCACGTGTAAGAATCCCAATCGCTTCATTGTAAATTCCTTCTGAATTATCTCCATTTGGCAGATTAACCGTTGCAATCGCCTTATTGATACAACGATCAAGGTAATCAGATCTATTCCATTTATCGCGCCTAATTCCAGAATCAAGTATTATACGTTTAATCTGCTCTCCATCCTGTGTGATGCAGGATAATATACTAATTAAGGCCTGATCTGCCTCTGAATCGGTAGTGTATCCAGTGATATCCCCCTGCCATAACCGCTTAAATTTAATTCCGGATTGTCCTGTAGATGCTCTTGTAATAACATCTTCATCCAATAAAGTCTGAAAGTTGTTTCCCGTGTAAGATAATTCTGGCTTTAGTTCTCCAAATCGTTTGAGAAAGAGTTTATTTAATGGATCTTGTGCTTCGTTGATAATTAGCGGAAACCCCTCTACAACATTTCCGGTGACCGTGATGTAACGCTTTTCTTGATATATCTCAATATTACCTTTCTTCTTGCCTCTAACAGGAATATCCCCCTTAACTATAACATGAATTCCTCGCCCGGATGGGCTGATTTCAGTATAACTGTTGAGGTTTTGTATTTCCTTGATAATTTCCCGGTCGATTATGCCCGTATCTGGATCGTAAACGTGATCATAGTCAATACATACGTATGGTTTGGTGAGCTGGAATCCGATTCCATTATACTTTCCTGATTTAATTCCTGTGAGTGCATCGTAAAAGGAAACCCATGTTGAAGTATCGTTACTCTTGGCACGCTGATTTGTAACTGGATTATATGGGATTTTATCAGGATAATTATAGCAAACCCATTGCTTAAGACCCTTCAATTCCTCGGGAACCATTGTAATATTAGGAATAAAATTATCACGAGGAGCCGATGTTGATAATATCATCCTAACCCCCTTGTTGCTGTAGTGGTTGCTGAAAAGGTGACTGATAAGTTTTCCCAATTATAAGTTACACCACATTTGATGGTGAATCTATAGTTGCACTGATTACATTCCCCTTCACAGGTTGCATCGACATTATAACAGTCTTTCAAAAAAGGATCTTTTATTACAATATCCTCTTCTTCATAATTACGATCAAAGGTATACCCTGGATGCCATTCATTGGAATTACGCCTCATTCCTAATCACTACTCACGGGATAAAGTACGATGCGATCAACAATCTTTTCCGATCGGATCTTTCCTTTCAATGTAAGCAACCTAATATTGTACCTTAAGGAAGTTTCAGAATAGCGATCAAGAAATGGTGTGGCAATTACCATTAATCCGGCACCACTGGGATACTTTGCTATTTCATCCAATATGCTACTTTGTATATTACAATTAATATTTCTCATGATGTATAATAATAGTAGCACCTACAATTTAACTCTATGGATAATATATTATTAAAATGGCAATATTAAATTATAATTACAGATATTGCATTAATATGAACCCATTATAGCCGTAAAAGTTATGTGAGAATATTAGCGGTTGTTGGACACGCAAGTAAAAGTGAAGACTTATTATCCCCAATCAACAAGTCCACATCACCCCACTTCGATATGTAGTTCTGATATAATGTCTCGGGGAGAAACTGTTTGTATGACTGCCAATTTATAGAACCACACCCGTGAGACATGATAAAATTCTTATTTGCATCCGTGAAACCCACCTCATCTGATTTCTGCTCGAAGAACTTCCGTAAGTCTTTCAATTCGATAGAACCCCTGGTATGTTTCATTAGGACGGGATGATTTTTTAGAAACCTCTGCAAGGAGAGGTATTTGAACATTGTATCATCACCGGGTCTTTCTGCGATAAATTTTTCCAGAGCGGGTATGATTGTGGGGTGTATTGGTACTAAATGCTCCATGCGCAGTTTATCCTGGTCTGATTCAACCTTTAAAACGGGATATTGTTGAGTAAGTGCTTCTCTGAACTGGGTTACGGTCAATCTACCAGTTGTAACAGGTCTCTGTCCGCTATACGCGAGGAACAAAATCTGGTTGGTGTAATTGTCCTTAATTTCATCTGACAGCTCTCTATTTTCTTCTATTGCGGTCAAGATAGACCGTATATCTTCTGTGACGATTATCCTCGAAGTTAGCATCTTAACCCCCCTTCGGTTTTTGGGTTTCTCGAATAACGAATGATAGGACATAAGCCTGACATCCCTTCTCATCTTATAGAGATGCATCAAAAACATCCGGGTATAAACGAAGCATTTGTGGAGAGCTGATGGGTGAGGATATGTTGAAATAAAAAATTCCGATAGCTTAAGCAGTGATACCTGGTTGATTTGTCCATGAGTATTATTCCAGATATATCCCGCTGTCTGCCTGATAACCTGGATGGATCTTTCTGATAATCCGCTTGATTTAATATTTATGAATAATTCGAGTTCTGCTTTCGTGAATACAACCGTATCATGGAGGTTATCATTATCACTGATCCCAACGCGGTCAATCTTCTCAATTTGCGGCGCTAATTGAAAATGCAAAGCATGCGCGCAGACTCTGGATCTCGGGACAGCAGTTCGAATCTGCTCCGGGCTACTCTTTTCGCAGGACGACTTCATTATAGCCCATGTGCGTGGTAACCGCTCCGGCAGCTGACATGTCAGCCAGGCCAGGTTTAAAAAAAGACCTGGGACCAAAATTGATGAAACATCAATTGGCCGGTTAAACTCACACTAATCCCGGGCCGGGTGAGCATAACATCGCAGAATGGTCCCTGTGATACGGGTCGAGCCATTTTGTGTCCAGTACCGTGATCCCGGCCGATTGAAGTGCAGCCACCGAACGTTCAAGTACCACACCCGGTTCCTCAGCGGTATCAATGCTCCTTGTTTTCAGCATGATCAGCATCCTGCCGCCTTCCCTGAGGAACATGCTGTTGCGTATTGCAATAGTCACCTGCTCCGGCTGGGCGATATCCTGGTAGATAAGGTCTGCGACCTCGAGAAGCGGGGCATACCGTTCCGGCTGGGCTGCATCGGCCATCAAAGGCACCACATTGTTTCTCCGGCGGGCAACCGCCACCAGGTCCTGCATCGGCCGTGGCGCAAATTCAATGGCATACACGGTCCCTGCATAATCTGCAACATGGGATACGGTTGTACCGTTTGCAGCACCAAGGTACAATACGACAAGGTCCGGTGTAAGTTCGAATACCCCGCCAAGATAGTAATATGCCGCAAGTTTGCTCCGGTATGGGTCCCAGACACGGAATTCCTTAAGCATCCGTTCACCGTATACACCCCCTTCTCCCGGTGAAACCAGCACGTTTTCAACCCAGATCATGTTTGGGTCCTCCCGGCATTATCGATCGCAGCCTGTGCAGCTTCGATGAACTCGGGGGCTGCCTCCTGCCGGTACTGGTCAAGACGTGCCGCTATGGCGAGTTTTGCAGCAAGCACCCGTGCCACCTTCCCCCTGACCTCCTTCGGCGCATTGTGGACCCTCCGGTGCTGGAAAATAATCCCGTGTTTTGGTGGCGGCGTACCACCCCTCATGTGCGAGAAAAGGGCAGTACGTGCCCCAAGTACCTGTATTGAACTTCCGGGAAGCCTTGAAAGTGTTGAAAGGCTCCCTGCCTGTGAAACCAGCCGTGCAGCAACGAGTCCGCCAAGGAGGGCGCTGCAGTTCGGCACCACCTCATCCGCACGCCGTGATACTTCCTTCATGAGTGCCGTCCGTGCAGAAGCGAGGTTTTCAATCTCGTTGATAACCTGCCGGAAAGCGGGGCTCCCACCCCGTTTCATCATCGGGAGCAGTTTCTGCTTTGGAAGGCGCATGTATTTCCTGGAAAAGCCAGGGTTGGTTATCCGGTGCCACTCGAGTGCCCGCTCAGTCAGTACATTTGAGACGTCATCCATCTGGTCAAGAGTCCGCACCATCTGCAGCAGTTCTGCATCCCGGCTTTCATACTGCCGGGTAATAGCCGCTTCGGCGAGGTAAAAGCAGAGCTCCCGTAATTTCCTTATATATTCCCCACGGTCAGGGGTAAAACTGCAGTTCCCCGCATTTCTCCAGTCGAACGGGATGAACCTGCCAGGAGAGATTTTAATGGTTTCCAGCCGTTTTGCCAGGATCTCCGGCCCACCCCGGCAGGGAGTACACCCATTTTCATCTACCTCGCCAAACCAGTATGACTGCATGGCAATAACTGGGTTATTCCGAACTATTATACTATGTACATGATCGTCCCGGGGCCAGGGGGCTTTCAGGCCCTCCAAGATAGTACCCTTTCAGAAACCACCAATTCCAAATGAATAGAGGATTACCGGCACCATTATCGCCCCCATGCAGAACACTCTGGAAATATTGACCATCTGTGGGATAAAGCCCACAATGATCGCGAGTGCCAGTATGAAGAGGCCGAACGGCCCGGCAATAAGGAAACTGATCAGGATAATCAGCACGATTGCAGTATAATTCAGTACCTTCCCATCTATCCCGTTCAGGCGGTCGGCATACCCTGACAACCACACGGTAATAAGGTATGCCAGGCAGGCGGCAAGCGCACCTGATACCAGTAGGGAGGCCATAGAAGGTGCCCCGACCGATGAAATAGCTACCATAACGCCATTCCGCTCTCTGCCGATTGCGAACAGGGCGGCAAGCCCGATAATTGCATTTGCTGTGTTTGCCGCACTCGTGGAGAATATATACGCCCTCCTGTCCCTCCTGTAGTCTGTTTTCGAGCAAAGAACCGCATTTGCGGTTGCATTCGAAAGCCCGGGAAGCCACCCTACGATGGTACCGGCAATAGTTCCGATAACCGTCCCTTTCCCGATCTCGCCCGGTGTCATCCCAATCCCGCTGAAACGCTGTTCCGGTACAGGCCCCCGTGATGAGAACAGGAGTACAGATATCCCGAACATCCCGGTCAGCAGGGGCATCAGCACCCCGGATTCTCCCATCGTATGCCACCCGAGATATGCGTACCGGATTGTGAATATCCCGAGAAGGCCGGATATGCCGAAAATCACCACAGCCCATACCGGGGACTCACACTCTAGTATAAGGTACCCGACAACAGCAACCAGTATGATACCCACCCACCAGTCAAGGAACGGTTGGAGCGGCGGGAGGAGGAAGAACAGGAGTATTGACAGGGGTATTGCCAGTATCACTGCACAGGCACTGCCAAGTGCCGCAATCCTCACTGCCTCCTGCCCTTTGCCTTCAAGGCAGAGCATATGGGAAGGGAGGACGGATAGCGCGGTATCAGGATCCGGGATGCCGAGAAAGGTGCTCGGGATGCTGTCAAGGAACGTGTGCGTGATTAACGCTGCAAACATTGTCGCAGCCAGCGCTTCAACACCTATGACAGGAAGGAGGACGGCCTGCATACCGAGCAGGGAGGCCGCAAGCGTATTTGAGTGCACCCCGGGAAAAAGCCCGCTGATTATCCCGAGAAATACCCCTGCCAGTGTACCGGCGACGATCCCGATCACACGGTACGCTTGGGAAGACCGGGGATAAAGGAATCGAAATACATACTGTGATATATGAGAGGGGTGATGATATGGCAATGAAGATCGCGATCACACGGCTGAAGGGTAAGGAGGAGAAGGATAAGGAGTATTGTGCCCGTTATGGCCACGAATGCTTCATAGTCTCTCCACTGACCGCGAAGGTCCACGACGACAGGGTCGCATCTTTTGTAAAGGCTGTTGAACGGGATGATTTTGACTGCATATTCTTCACGAGCGCACTGCCAGCCCAGATAATTGCGCCACTCATCACCCGGCGGCCACGGGTGATTGCAATCGGCCCGCAAACAGCAAGGATCCTGAAATCCCACGGTGTTGACTGCGAAACGCTCCCGACATATTATTCCCGGGATTTCGTCCCCTACCTGGGGAACTGGATCAAGGGGAAGAGAATTGGTATACCCAGGGCTGATGTCCCTAACCCCGACCTTCTTGAGGCGATTTTAAAGGCAGGGGGAATCGCCACCGAGATCAGGTGTTACTCGCTTGTACCGACCGGGCAGGTGCTGGACCTTAAGGGTGCAGAAGCAATCCTTTTTACCAGCGCAATGTCATTTAAACAGGCTAAATGGAAACGGATCCCTGAACTACTGGTTATTGCGATTGGTGATGTCACAGCGTCCGTAATGGTGGCAGACCACATACGCCCCGATGTGGTCGGCGATGGATCACTTGAAGGGACACTCCAGAAGCTGAATGAATACCAGAAAAAGTCAGAATAATCGAAAGGCGGGAAATTGAAGGCAGAGTATCCCCTGGTGACCGAAATGAACAGGCCGGACCCACAAAAGGCGGTTCCGGATGCAGCACTACCATCAGGCATACTTGTTATCGACAAACCGAGGGGCCCCTCCAGTCACCAGGTGACAGCATGGGTGGGAAAAATGCTCGGCGGGGTTCACGTGGGGCACGCTGGGACCCTCGACCCCCAGGTATCCGGGGTCCTGCTGGTCATGCTCGGCAGGGCAGTACGACTCGCCCCCCTCCTCCTTCAGCACAAAAAAGAATATGTCTGCCTGATGAGGCTCCATGGGGATACGACACGACAGCGCCTGGATGAAGTAATGGAGGAGTTCACCGGGAGAATATACCAGAGGCCACCACGGAGAAGTGCCGTTGCACGGAACCTCCGGATCAGGACCATCCATTCCCTCACCATCCTTGATATCGAAGGACGGCTCGTCCTGTTCAGGGTTACGTGCGATGCGGGGACCTATATCCGTTCCCTCTGCCACCATGTCGGCCTGGCCCTTGGGACAGGAGCACATATGCAGGAACTCAGGAGGACGAAGTCAGGTGCATTTAATGAAGGAGATGCCTACACCCTCCATGACCTTGCTGACGCCATATCGTACTTATCGAAAGGGGACAATTCGTTGCTCAGGCAGATGGTTCAGCCAATTGAAGCCGGAGTACATGATCACCCGGGAATCACGATCCGGGACTCTGCAGTAGATGCGGTGGTCAGGGGGGCTGCGCTCGCCGGGGTGGGCGTGGTCCGGACTGGACAGTTTAAGAAAAAGGAATTAATCGCAATTAAAACCGAAGCCGGGGAATTTGTCGGTATCGGAGAGGCCCTGCTTGATTCATCAAGGATAATCCCGGGGAAAACGGGGCTCGTTGTCGCGCCGAGAATTGTATTTATGCTGCCGGGGACCTATGCAAAAGGGTGGAAAACCCATAAGCCCACCGTCAGTCCATAAAATTCACGGAAACGCAACCATTCTTCAAGAGCCAGGGACATTGCGGACATACCCCTGGTGGGCGCGAACATCCCTGTACCACGGTTAACCGTTGGTATCCCGGGTCTCCCGGTGAGGTCCGGGGAGATAGCATTAAAAAAATACCGATGTAATACTAGGGATACACTTTTGCTGAGGTTGTCTAGTCCGGTAAGGCGCAGGCCTGGAAAGCCTGTGGGGCGTCCAGCCCCTCGGGAGTTCAAATCTCCCCCTCAGCGTTCACTTTTTGCAGAGATCCCAAGGGCAGTTTACACCCGGTACCCGGGGGTGCCTGCATGTGCCTGACAAAGATCAGGTACCCGGATAGGAGCTCCAGCCGGTTTCGGAGAGGCGTTCATTCGCAAAGGAAAGGTACTCCCCGACAACCTCAAACCCGATAAAATGTCGTCCCATCTCTTTTGCGGTGACAGCAACAGTCCCCGAACCAAGAAACGGGTCGAGTACTACATCCTCCGGGTTGCTCGAGAAACGAAGGATTTTCCGGACGATCTCGGATGGCAGTTTTGTCGGTGTTTTTTTCCTTCCTTTCCAGTATTCACGCTTTATATCCCAGACATCCTCCGGGTAGTGCTCCACTTTGTTGAACGTGTACCGCTTCCGGTCTTTCACAACAAAAAGGACATGATAATGGCTTGTGACATACTTTTTCTTCGTAAAAACACCGAACTGGTATTTCCATATGAGGTGGTTCTGCGTGGTAAAACCCGCCCTGTCGAGACCGTCAAGGATATCTTTTAAGTGGTTCCAGCCGGAGAACACGTACATGCTTCCGGATGGGGAAAGGACACGATAGGCCTCTGACATCCATTCCCGGGTAAATGATTCGTATTCATCACCCGCTATCTCCTGGTACCCTTCGAGGACGTTGGACCCGGTACGGTTGTAGTTCAGGCGCTGGGCACGAAAGTCGATGGCGAAAGGGGGATCTGTAACAATGAGGTCAATACTCGAGCAGGGGAGGTGGCGTATCAGCAGGGTCGCATCCCCCTCGTATATCCGGTCCTCCTGGTATGGCCCGAGATCCCTGCTGTTCAAAATTATCCCCGGGCCCCGTTCAACAGGAACTACCTGCCTTTCTTCCCAGTTCGTATGCCTTCAGGTTGGCCTCCAGTGTTTTCGGCGGGACAAGACGGCGGACTGACTCGACAAGTGATTCCTGTTTCAGAGGCAGGAACTGTGATGCGGCACCCATCATAACAATATTCTGGGTTAACGGACTGCCCGCCTCCTTTGCCAGACCTTCGGCATCGATTATGCAGATTTCATAGTCCGAAAGGCGCCCGAGTATTTCCCGTTCGGTCGGGACCGGGAGGCCCTGCATGAATACAGAAGTCGGTACTACCAGGCGGCTGTTGGTGATAATTTTCCCACCTGGCCGGAGAAAATAAGAATACCGGAATGCCTCAAGCAGATCGAACGCGAGAATGAGATCGGCTGTGCCTGGTGCAATAAGCGGGCCAAAATGCCCGTCTACCCGGATGTGGCTCTCCACTGAGCCCCCCCGTTGTGCCATACCATGGGTCTCGGCACCTTTTACCGGCCGGTTTTCAATCATGCATGCTTCACCAAGGATATTTGATGCGAGGATCGTCCCCTGCCCGCCAATACCGACAACCAGGATATCATAACTCTCCTTCATTTCCTTCCCCCCGGCGTGATGGCCCCTGACGGACATATTTGTGCACAGAGGGAGCATCCGTTGCACCCTGTCGTGATAACTGCGGTTTCACCGGCCATCTCAATCGCCGGACATCCGAACCTGACACAGGTCCCGCAGCCATTACACTTCCCAGTATCGATTTCATAGGGCCGTCTCGATATACCTGCCCGCCTTGCAGAGATCACGCAGGGGTGGCGTGCGATCACAACTTTCACACCGGGCCGTTCTTTTGCTTCTTTTAAGGCATTTATCATGATCGTCAGGTTATAGGGATCGACCGTCTCAACAAATGATACGCCACAGGAGCGACAGATAGATTCAAGTGAAACCGGTGGGACCGGGACCCCGCAGGCCGTAATCCCTGTCGAGGGATTGGGCTGGTGACCAGTCATTGCCGTAATCCGGTTATCTAGGATCACCACGGTGATCGTTGCGTTATTGTACACAGCATTCATGAGGCCCTGGATCCCGGTGTGAAGAAACGTTGAGTCCCCGATCGTGCAGACAACATCCCGTTTCTCACCGGAATGGGCAATACCACTCGCCACGGTGATGGAGGCACCCATACAGATGGTGGTATCAACCCCGCCCAACTGAAGTCCAAGAGTATAGCACCCGATATCACTTGGAAATATACCGTCCCGGAATACCTTTTTTATCGCGTAAAATGCAGCCCTGTGCATGCAGCCGGCACAGAGGATCGGGGGGCGG
>Ga0194040_1000076_pt1 | contig 25116 bp, 23 predicted proteins | sample JunL2210m_MetaG_FD_148973 | JGI IMG/M metagenome (GOLD analysis project Ga0194040, IMG submission 148973) | Anoxic zone freshwater microbial communities from boreal shield lake in IISD Experimental Lakes Area, Ontario, Canada - Jun2016-L227-10m | ecosystem: Environmental > Aquatic > Freshwater >... | reverse complement strand
CCCCCCAGGGGATCACAACTGCCTCGAGGAGCAAGGAGGAGGAGCAGGACTACCGGTACTTCCCGGAACCCGACCTCTGCCCACTCAGGGTAAGTTCGTGGGTTGAACGGATCGATCTGCCGGAGCTCCCTGATGCGAGAAGGGCCAGGTTCATCGGGCAGTACGGCTGTTCTCCCAGCCATGCCCGTACGCTGACCGGGGACCTTAAGCTTGCAGACTTTTACGAAAAGGTCGCAGAAAAAGCAGACCCTGTGCTCTCGGCGACATGGGTGGCCGATACACTGATTGGCGAACTTAACTACCGTGATATGGGCATCGGGTCTGTTACACCGTCGCATATCATCGAACTGGTAACCCTTGTACAATCAAAGACTATCACCGACAAGAATGCCATAGACGTGCTCAGGACAATCCTCGACGGCATCCAGCAGGAGCAGCCGGCCGAAACCCCGTCACAGGTTGTAAAGCGGCTTGACCTTGGCGCCACGGACAGCGGCATAGTCCCTGCGGCTATATCAGACGTGATCAGGGAACAGCCTCAGGCTGTCGCTGATTACGGCTCCGGGAAGAAGGAAGCGTTCATGTTCCTGATTGGCCAGGTCATGAAGAAGACCCGGGGCAAGGCTGACCCTGCAGAACTTAATGCGTTGCTACGCAAGGCCCTGGAAGGGAGAGAACAATGATAACCGAAGACCCCGTAACGGGAGGTACGACATGCACCTGATCATCACGGAGAAGAACATTTCAGCAGAGCGGATTGCGAAGATCCTTGCCGGGAAAGAGAAGGTCACCGTTGCAAAGGACGGAGGGATATCGAGTTACAGTTTCAGTGACAACGTCGTCGCCGGTCTGCGGGGCCACGTGGTAGAGGTGGATTTCGAGCCCGGTTACAGCAACTGGAGATCAGAAGAACATACGCCGCGGAGCCTCATCGATGCCGGCACGGTTAAAGTCCCGACAGAAAAGAAGATCATCCACCTCATCCAGAAACTTGCGAAAAAAGCTGACCTGGTCACCATAGCCACTGATTTTGATACCGAGGGGGAACTCATCGGGAAGGAGGCCTACGAACTGATCCGGGCCGTGAACCTGAAAGTCAAGGTTGACCGTTCAAGGTTTTCTGCCATCACTCCCGAAGAGATCCACCACGCCTTTACCCATACGACCGAGATAGATTTCGCCCTTGCCGCAGCTGGTGAGGCACGACAGGTGATTGACCTGATGTGGGGTGCATCACTGACAAGGTTTATCAGTCTCGCCGCACGCCGTGGCGGAGCCAACATCCTGTCGGTCGGGCGTGTGCAGAGCCCGACACTGGCGATGATTGTTGACCGTGAAAAGGAGATAGAGGCATTCATTACAGAGAAATACTGGCAGTTGTCGCTTACGACGGAAAAATCCGGCACGATAGTGGAGGTCCGTCATACGACAGCGAGGTTTACTGATAAAACCGCCGCAGAGACTGCCATTGCCCGCACGAAAGAACCGCTGCTTGTAACTGAAATTAAGGAGAGCCAGAAAACAGACCGGGCCCCGACTCCCTTTGACACCACCGGGTTCATCGTCGCGGCAGCACGCATCGGGTTTTCAGCAGCCAATTCGATGCGGATTGCAGAAGACCTCTACATGAACGGGTTCATTTCATACCCGAGGACTGACAACACGGTGTACCCGAAGACCCTCGACCTGAACGGGGTGTTAAAGACCCTTCAGCAATCGGTGTTCGCTACTGATGTAGCATGGGTCATGGCACACCGGCGGCCAGTACCTACCTCAGGAAAGAAATCAACAACCGATCACCCCCCCATCCATCCGTCCGGGGTTGCCACGAGAGAGGCAATTGGTGATGACCGGTGGAAGATCTACGAGCTGGTCGTCCGCCGTTTCCTTGCAACCTTATCCCTTGATGCACAGTGGAAGACCCTGAAAGTAAATTTTGATGCAGGAGGCGAACCCTACACAGCCACCGGTGGCGTCCTTGTTGAACCCGGGTGGCGGAAGGTCTACCCCTACAGCGAGGCAAAAGACCATGTACTTCCCAGGTTTACCGAGGGGGAAAAGCTACCGATTAAAGAAAAACGCCTCGAGGAGAAGGAAACACTGCCGCCACCCCGTTATACCCAGGCAAAGCTGATCCAGCGGATGGAGGAACTCGGGCTTGGTACGAAGAGCACGCGTCACGAGGTGATCGGGAAGCTCGTATCAAGAAAATACGTGGAAGGGAACCCGCTGCGACCAAGCCTTGTCGGGATGGCAGTGATAGGGTCCCTCGAGGACCATGCGGACACCATTACGAAGCCGGATATGACCCAGATGCTTGAAGAGCATATGGACCTGATCAAGGAGCGCCAGAGGAACCGGGATGACGTGGTCAGGGAATCACGTGAGATGCTCCACCGGGTCTTTGATCAGCTGGAGGCGCACGGGCAGGAGATCGGGGATGAGATCATGGACCAGACTGCAGAGGAGATGACGCTCGGTCCATGCCCGGTCTGCGGGAAAGATATCCGTATCCGTCATTTAAGGAGCCAGGCACAGTTTATCGGCTGTACCAATTACCCGGAATGCACCTTCAATATCGGTCTCCCGATGGTAATGTGGGGTTTCGCCGTACGGACTGATGAAATATGCCCGAAGCACGGTCTCCACCATGTAACGCTGATAAAAAAAGGTGCACGCCCATGGGAGATCGGGTGCCCGCTCTGCCACCATATTACTTCAAACCAGGAGACTCTTGACCTGATCCCGACCATGACCGACGTTATAAGGGAAAAACTTCACAAAAAACACATCTATACGGTTTATGAGGTCGCTAAATCCGGGCAGGAAGGCGTCATGGCGGCAACAGGGCTCTCCGGGGAACACGCGGAAAATCTGGTGATCGGTGCAGAAGAAGTGTTAGTGCTCCTGCGCAAACGTTCGGAATGCCGGAAATTTGTAAGAAAGCACCTCCCGCCACGCCGGGGCCGGAGCCATTCGGCAATCGTGAAGAAACTCCATGCTGCAGGGATCGATGATGTCGAAGGGCTTGCAGGAGCAGACCGGCAGTTACTCCGGAGTACAGGCATGGGTGAAGTAGAGGCAGAAAACCTCCAGGCTGAAGCAAAACGGATCACCAATGAGCGTGTCCTCCGGGATATTGGTATTCCTGCGGTGAGCCTGAAGAAATACCACCATGCAGGTATTATCACGCCTCTTGATTTCATCAGTCACCACCCTGCCGCAATCAGTGAGATGACCGGGATCAATCCCGAAACCGTTTACCGCCACGTGGAAATGGTCGCGAAAGCACTCAATAAGCCAGCCCCTGAAAAGATCAGCAAGGCCCAGCTTGAAAGAGGAAAAGCCGAACTGATCGCAATCCGGGGTATTGGTGAGGCGGCAATCGGAAAGCTCTATCGTGCCGGGATCTTCAGTGGCGAACGGCTGGACAAGGCAAGTCCCGATGAGCTTTCAAAGAAAACAGGGATCCCGAAAGAGAAGATCCTCGAGTACCAGAAAGAATACCGGGCCGTTGCAAAGGCCTGAAAACAATTGATATCAAAAAATCAACGGATTAGTATGAAGCACGCAAACTGGAAAAACTGGGTCCATGTTACGAAGCTGGACCCTGACAAGCAACTCAACGCGACGGCAGTTGAAGAGGTAGCGACCAGCGGGACCGATGCGCTGATGCTTTCCGGGACCCTGAATGTAACCGTCGAGAACTTAACGACACTTAAACGCCAGGTCGCCTCTTACGGACTTCCCCTCGTGGTCGAACCAGCCGGTCCTGAAGCAGTCATTTTTGACGGTATTGAGTACCTGTACGTTCCAAGTGTGCTGAATACCACGGATGTACGCTGGATTGTAGGAAAACATATGCAATGGGTGAAGACCCAGAACATCGAATGGGATAAAGTCGTTCCAGAAGCGTATATTGTGCTTAACCCGGATTCCTCAGTTGGGAAAGTCACAAAATCTATCTGCGATCTCACCCCTGCGGACGTGGCGGCCTATACATCAGTTGCTGACCGGTACCTCCGGTTCCCCATTGTTTATATTGAATACAGCGGCATATACGGGGACCCCCTGGTGGTCAAAGCCGCATCAGATGCGCTTGACGAGGCGGTACTGTATTATGGAGGGGGTATTGATTCAGCAGAAAAGGCCGCGGAAATGTCCCGGTATGCAGACACTATCGTTGTCGGCAACGCGGTCTATGAAAAAGGTGTTGAAGTACTGAAATCGACGGTCAGGGCCGTCCAGTAATCGTTGATTATTATTTTTGATCTCGCATGCCCGATATCCAGATCGTCCTGGTAGCCCCCATATACGAAGGGAATGTAGGATTCACAGCCCGCGTGATGAAAAATTTCGGTTTCTCCCGCTTGATCCTGATTGATCCATGCGATATTGGCGAAGAGGCGTCATTGCGTGCTGCCCATGCACAGGACGTTCTAAAAGGAGCTGATACGTGCACACTGGATGATGTCTTCTCACAAAGTTCTCTTACAATCGCCACGACCGGGGAGGTCAGCAAATCGATCTGCCGGTCGATGCGTATGCCATATTTCACCCCCGGGGAGATCCGTGAGCATATCAAAGATATCAACGGGACTATCTCGATATTGTTTGGCCGGGAGAACTGGGGCCTGAATAACGATGAGGTAAAGAGGTGTGACATGATCTGCACGATCCCGACGTCCCCGGACTACCCTATCCTGAACCTGTCCCACGCTGTCGGTGTGGTATGTTACGAGCTCGCCCACATGCCCCGTGGTGAATACCTCCTGGCAAACCGAACTGAGATGGAGTACCTTTACCGCCATATTGACCGCTTCCTGGACGAGATCGACCATCCCCCGTTCAAACGAGAGAATACGATGCTGATGATGAGGCGGATCTTCGGGAGGACACAGCTCACCGCACGGGAAGCCAGCACGGTCCACGGGTTGCTCCGCCGGGCAGAATTTCATATCGACCCCACTATTTGTGAGCTGGAACGGGAGAGGCATGTGAAACCAAGTGAGGATGAGTCCGGGTGGAAAGAGGATATGGATATTCCATGAATTTTTTTTATTTATTTTAGATGCCCGGGAACATTTATTGCTGACATTGATTGATGAGTGCTCATGACAGAACCTGTCGATGCGATACGGGCAATTCACAATGCCTTCAGAAAAGACATGTGGCAGATTGATACTGCAGCATTTGACTCAGCAAAGGGGATGGAAGGTCTTGCTACTACAATTGAGCGGTTCCGTTTCTTTAACGAAATATTGGTCTGGCATGCAAAAGGTGAAGAATTAGCTATCTTCCCGGCACTCGAGAATGTCGCCCCCCTTGTTGCTGAAGCATATGAAAAAGATCACCGTGGACTGGACCTGGCATTTGAAGAACTGGATAATTCGTATTCCGCACGAGACGTTTTAAAAACAGCCCGGGCTACTGCCGCATTTCGTTTTCATCTGGATATTCACCTGGACAAGGAAGATACACACCTGTACCGTATTTTCAGGGAACGAATCTCCTTACCTGATCAGGGGAAAGCGGTTAGTATTATGGCCAGTACTATTCCACCGGAACGGTTCCCTGATGTAGTGGGGTGGCTGTTCCCCTTAATCGGGAACGATGATCGTGAGAATATGACCCGTATATGGCAGATGGTGTTACCTGCTCCCGCCTTCGCTGGTGTGAAGAAGCTCATTCAAAGGTCTGTTGGTAGCGACTGGGACGAACTCACACGTCGGATTCCAAAACTATAAGATAATGGATACGAATAATTTTTCTCATTTAGGATTTATCAGATAATCTAGGTGGAATGGAGTTTATTATTATTTTTCGCAATTTTAACACTATTCATGAATTGAAATCAACGTTTAGAATTCCGTTGACCTACTCGTTATGAGAATGAATTTTTTTAATGTCAAATATGATGGACACTAAGACCGGAGGGAGTTTCGCCCTCTCCCTACCCCCCCATAAGATATTCCTTGTGCAGGGTTTCCAGGCTGTCATTAATTTCAGAGTGTGGGGTGCAGTCTTTATCCCAACCGGCGTCGCCACAGCGGCGGGCCATGAGCCCCGGGAGCGTCAATAGGTTTGGTACAACCAGGATTATGTAAGATTTTTCTGTTATTCCTTCAAGTCATTTTTTTATATTTCAGAGAAGTTATGTGTAACCCGGTTGTATACTAGTGCAGAATGATCCTTGTCGACTGGCAGATCCTTGACCGCATCAACAGGGGCTATATCACCATAGACCCGTTCGACCCAAACCTGGTACAGCCGAATTCCCTCGATATCCGCCTCGGGAACCATTTCGTCTGGTACGAAGAAGGGGACGAAGTGATTGATCCGTACCAGAAGGAGACAATAACGGTAGATACAAAAGAACTAACCGCTGACTCCATTGTGATTAATCCCGGCCACTTCATGCTCGCTGAGACGCTTGAAGTAATTTCTCTTCCTGACAACATCGTGGCAAGTATCGAGGGGAAGAGTAGCATCGCAAGGCTTGGAGTTGAGCTCCATCAGACCGGTGGATGGATTGATGCAGGGTTTACCGGGTCGATCACCCTCGAGATGTGTAATGTCAATCAGCGCCCGGTAAAGGTGTACGCCGGGATGCCGATTGGACAGCTGGTGTTCTATACCACAGAACGTGCATTAAAACCGTACAACATGAAAGGCGATGCGAAATACATGAACCAGAGACAGGCAACCCTGTCGCGGTACCATGAGAACCCCAAGGCTGGTTGAATGGGTATATACCGTATGAAATCACATTTATTAAGGATGATTTTAGTATTCCGGAAGTGAACTATGCGACTTCTTCTGATACACTCTGATTTTATTGAATATGAAGCGAAAAAGAAGACCCGGATGGCCGAGGAAGGGGCCATTCTCAAGGACTCCCAGAAAGAGACCTTAATTGTCTTTTGTGCGGTTGAATCCGTGGATGAGGATGATGTCAACGGTGTTGTTGCACAGGCTGCAGAAGAGGTCAGGAAGACAGCCGCACAACTCTCTGTGCGAAATGTCATGCTCTACCCGTATGCCCACCTTTCAAGTGACCTCGCAAACCCGGATGTGGCCATTGCTGTCCTCCAGGCCCTCGAACGAGAACTGAAAGTTGATTTCGATGTTAAACGTGCGCCGTTCGGCTGGTACAAGTCTTTTTCACTCTCCTGCAAGGGCCATCCCCTGTCTGAACTCTCAAAGACGATTGTCCCGGGTGAAGATGTCGCCGTAAAGCCGAAATCAACTGTCACTCACGAGTTCTTCGTAATGACCCCGGATGGAAAGCAGCACGATGTAGCCGGTTATATGGACAAAACCCCCTTCGGTTGTCTTGTCCGGAAAGAACTCGGTGAACAGACTTCCGCAGGTGGGGAACCTGTCCATGTCGAACTGATGCGGTCCAAGGAACTTGTCGATTACGAACCGGCGAGCGATGTCGGGCACCTCCGCTGGTTACCCCGCGGCAAGCTTATCAGGGACCTCCTTGCCGACTACGTGCTCCAGATGATCCTTCCCTATGGCGGGACCCCTGTCGAGACCCCGGTAATGTACGACCTCGGCGACCGTGCGATTTATGAACACGCCGATAAATTCGGTGAACGCCAGTACCGCTTCAAGAGCGGTAACCGTAATATGATGCTGCGGTTTGCCGCATGTTTCGGTATGTTCTCCATCATGCGTGACATGCATATTTCTCCGAATGCACTGCCGATGAAGATGTACGAACTTTCCACCTATTCGTTCCGTCATGAACAGAAAGGAGAGGTCATCGGGCTCAAGCGCCTGCGTGCATTTACGATGCCTGATATGCACTCGCTCTGTACTGACATGCCTGAAGCACTGAAGTGTTTTGAAGAGCAGCTCACCATGGGCTGGAAAACAGGGAAAGATTTTGGTACGGAACTGGTAGGGGTATTCCGGTGTACCCGTGACTTTTACACGGAGCACGAAGGCTGGGTAAAGAAGGTCGTGGCTGACTCGGGTATGCCCCTCCTGATTGAGATCCTTTCGGGCCGGGTCCATTACTGGATTGCAAAGATTGACCTTGCGGCAATAGATGGCCAGGGCCGTCCGATTGAAAACCCGACGGTTCAGATTGACGTCGAAAGCTCGATACGGTTCGATATCAAGTACCACCTGATGGACGGAACAGAAGTCCATCCCCCTATCCTTCACTGCTCGCCAACCGGCAGCGTGGAACGGGTAATCTGTGCCATCCTTGAAAGCACCGCCTCGATGGAAGTGCCCATGCTACCGGTCTGGCTGTCACCCTCCCAGGTCCGCGTGGTCCCGGTGGCCGAACGCCACCTCCCGTTTGCGGCAGAGATTGCGGAGAGGATGAACATTGCGAATATCCGTGCAGATCTCGATGACCGCGATGAAAGTGTCGGGAAGAAGATCAGGGAATCCGCGATGGACTGGGTTCCCTACGTGATTGTTGTCGGGGATGCCGAGGTGGAGAGCGGAAAACTCACCGTTACCATCCGGAAAGAATCTGCAAAAGACAAGCCTCACAAAGTTACGCTGACTGAACAGGAGGTCATTGCAGTAATCCGGCAGGACATTGGCAGCATGCCGTTCCGCCCCCTTTATACGCCGCGAAAACTCTCGAAAAAGGCACGGTATATCTGATATTTTCTTTTTTTTTAAATGTTATTAACAGGTGACAGAGGTATGATACCAGCACAGGACGGAAGGTACCGGATAAGCGTCAGCAACGGGATGACGGTCGATATCATCCAGAAACAGGACCAGAGGTCCGGAAAGAAGACCCGTGGCATTGTTGGGGAGATCCTCACAAATTCCTCGTTTCACCCTCACGGCATAAAGGTGCGCCTGGCTGACGGGAAAGTGGGAAGAGTTGGCAGTATCATTTCTGTTGAAAAGAACTAAGCTGCAGTTCTGAAAATTTCATCTGAACGTCGGGTGAGGGGCGGGTAACAACCCATAATAATTTTGAGTAAGGAGGCCCCTTCCGGGGCCTTTTATTCTACAGTATGCCAAAAATCCGTATGGACTAATCAGATTTTTGGCCTAACCTTCATAATGGAATGAGAAGGCAAAGTTTGTTATCTTACCACTGGCCGACACAGTCTCTGAGTAATCGAGGTGTGACGATGGAGTCCGGCTGCTTACAGCTCCATATGCGGAGACCGATCCCAATGCGTACGGCCCCGACACCGTGGTCAATGCCGGTTGTGCTGATGATGCTCCCGGGAATCCTTTTATGCCATACAAAAATGCTCCCTGCACATCTGCCAGTGCGACAGGTGCGAGGAAAAGCCCCATCACGAGCATGGCAATGAGCAGGATACGGCTGCCCGGTAGTTTCAGAACTTTCATTATTTTCATCTCCTTTCTCTCCGGAAACAAACCAGACCCCGCATATCATGCTGACATGCTGCAGTCAGATTTTTGGGTCTCCGGGTAACGCGATATGGCCCATGGATATCGGATACCCATCCCCCAGGCGCTACAGCATTCAGTTGAGTCCTTTCCTATTAAAAATGGTCTGATAGTACCAGTTCAATGTTATACTTCTTGTTGGGATTTTTGTTACTATACATGGCGCCTTAATTAATTGTACATAATTGCACCAATATCGCATTCGGCAAACTCCAACGGGAGAACTGCACCTGAACAGCTTGTCCGAGGTCAGAAAGCATAGGGAAATATCGATTATGTGCAGATTTTTGCCGGGTCTGTTTCCACACTCGTTCGATTGGATTCAATTGAGGGCTATATGGCGGGAGAAAGTCGAGTACAATTTCCTCTTTTTGCTCATTCAGCCAGGGCGCCAGTAGTTTTGCGTGATGATATCTGCTGTTATCAAGGATCAGATGTTTAACATTCAGATCTATTCGAAAAGATAAGAGAATTTTGAGAAAATCCAAAAAAGGTACCGCTTTAAACGTCTCACTCATTTGATGTATGAGCCGTCCAGTTCCAACATTCACAGCACCAAAAACACTGGTATGAAATCAGGTTGGCTCCTTCAAAACGATAGGATCTTTTTCTTCTGGGGAAGCCACATTACAGATCGCGATCCATGCTGTTGGAAGTGACACTCATCAATCGACCATATTTCAACATTGTTCCATTTGCTCAACTCAATGAGTTTTTTTAAAGGCTTCCTGATCGTCAAAATCGCTCCGGGATAGTACGGGGCGAGGTTTCCGTCGACTGAATCCCAATTTGTGAAATAATCGTTGTGCCTGGCGGACTCCAATTAAGAGAGAATATTTTTCTTTAAGATGATGACTTAACAACTTGCCGTCCCATAGATGTTGATGATACCCTAATTCCTCAGGATTTTTTCGCAAATCTTTGTTTATTTCAGCAACCTCATAACAATCCTTTCCTTTTCCCACGAGGAGTACACCATGCAAACGATGATCATATCTTGAATCATCTGAACGTCCGATTTCTTTCTGTATCTTTAGAATCACTTGATCTGCATTATTTACACTTAATCTCTTCAGAAATATCTTCTCATTCTTATTAAGGGGCTACTCCTTTATGATTATACTAGAATTAATATGACGTTATATATAATACCCGGAAGGATGATTCAATAGTTAAACGAAAGGTCTCCGGAAAAATCGAAAAATTTTAAAAAATTGCCTTCCGAACAGAGAGAATATTTATGCAGAAAATGTAGGTACAGTCAACCATGAAAAAAATAATCGTTTTCGCAGGCTTTCTCATTCTAACAATGGCCATCATATTTCCTGTGCAGGCATTCACAGCAGATTCTCTGTATATTGCAGTTCTGCCATCTGGAAATGCACAAATTCAATTTAACTATTCATTAAACTGGGTTGAAAACATTGCCGTATTTATCAGAATCGCAGATCCAGCAAAAGAACTTCAACACGCTTTGGAAAGTAATCTGAATCGTCCTGTTACGGTTGATAGAATAACTAGCAATTCGGTGAGTCTCACGGTTATGAACTTTGCAATGAAATCGCTGGATGACCGGGGAACAACGCTGACTACTCCACCGCTGTCATTTGCTGCTGCAGATCAGATATTAAAGCAATACTGGTTTGCACCCCTTGTTAATCCGGACTTCTCGCCTGATAAAACGATAATTTCGTATCCTGATGGCTACAAGGAAACATTCTCTAACCTGGATTCGATTCCTGAGACCCATCATATAATTCCAATAACAATAGATAGCTCATAAATTATTTCAGAGATTTGGAGATTCTTCCCGATCCCAACCGGGGTAGCCACAGCGGCGGGCCATGAGCACCGGAAGCGTAAGTAAATATCGGAATATCCAAATCCGCAAGAGAGTTTCAACAAAGCGAGTAATTGTTATTTTTTGGCAGTTTCTATATCGCGGGACACTCGATGTTAATCTTCGAAATACACAAGCCCAATTTTTTTTACAAATAAAATCAGATACCTTTAAGCCATTTCATCGTTCAGATCGATACAGTAGGAGTGCATACTCATGAATCGTGTACCGGTACCTATGACAAAAGTGCTTCTCATTGCAGGTTTGTGTTGTATCCTGGTTGTATGCTCTACAGCTCTGTCGATAACGACGCCATCCAGCCAGATAGTGAAAGGCGACAATGTATCAATGAATATAATGGGTCTCCCGGATGGTGCGACATTTACATTCCGGATCACCGGCACGTTTCCGGTAAAGCCGGGTGGAGAATTCTTATTTGAAGCAGATAACTTCCAGATGCCATTCTCCCTGAAAGCGAGTCAGATACATGCAAGTATGCATAATACGGACCTCAACACATTTGCAGTGAAAAAAGGAGATATAGAGATCCGAAAGACCGGGCATTCAATCGGGGGATCGTATAACACATCATATACGTACAACATATCAAGTGGTACGTATGATTTTATGAAGATAAGCGGAAATGCGTCGCCAGGTGCATCTTCTGTAATCGCATACCTGGAGATGAACGGGACCAAAAAAGGTCCTGAAAATGGTGTAATTTCGTTTACGTTGGCTGGAATGGATTTGGGAACGGTAGAACTTAATGCCAGGGTCAATGGTTCAACGGCATTTTCAAAAATAGTGACCGTCGGTTCACCGGACCCCCTATTGAATTCCAGCCTTGGTATTATTGATTCCGCTGCCGATTCCCCTCCCGGGAGTAGTCCGGGTGGCACCAGAGATTCCTCCCACAATATCGATACGAATACACCGACTTCGACCAATGTGACACCATCACCCGTGAAAGCCGAAATGGTAAATGGGATACCGATGATAGCTCAACCCTCAATCCCTATAGGAATGGTAACCGCCCTTCCACCCGGTGCAAAGACCATAGCTCCGCCTATCCCAACAAAAACCGCAATGAGCTTTCTTCCACTCCTTGGTCTTGTAATTGCTGTCGTATTCCTTGTCAGCAGGAGAAAACCATAATAATGATCCAGATTTTTTTCTGTCATTTATTCACCTATTAGATACTCAAAGTGGGAAGTGAGGTCTCACACTTTTCGTAAACCTTCCTTATCCTGCAGTTGTTCTCATAGCATCGATCCTCTGGTTTGCTATCTACCTTGTCCGAATAATAGTATTATTGATGATAGGACCTTCCCTATCCTTATCTGAAGCGATATCTTTGATCGGTTCGGAGGTAATGTATGTCATATGCTAACGGTCAGATATAACTATCCATAAAAATCGAGGTTAATCGGTTTATTCTTCCGGTTCCATCATAGCACCGCATTTATTGCATACCGGTACACTATGGCCTTCTACTTCAACGATCTTAATTTCTTTTGAGAAAACAATTGTTTCAAAATTGCCATTATTATCGAAAATATTCTGAATTGTTCCACGGGCCCCACAAGCAGGACATAATAACACATTCACTGCGGCGCATGCTTCACGCCTTTCGCAAATCGAGCAGTCTTCGCAAATATCGGTCATGGTTCACTATCCCAATTTAATAATTGGATGTAACGGAATATATTTTAAATGATACCGGAACTAAATTTTGTCCTGAAAATGGTCCATGATCACTTACCCCATTGATTTTGACTGATTACCTGAAGTTAAATGTGTTAATCATGATTGGGACAAATGCCAGGAGTCCTGAATTAAGAAATTCCTGTTCCTCACCAGGAAACCCAGAATTACAACCGATATACACCCTTCGGGACGGAAATTTCAAACCGTGCACCATCACCAGGTATACCTGTTTCCTGGACGGAAATATTCGTCATTGAAAGGATTTCCCGCACGAGAAATAACCCAAGGCCGGTATTTTTATAATATTTACGGGTAAATATGGCTGATTTTTCCTTTTCCGGTATACCCACACCATTATCTTCTAGCACCAGGGTAAGGTCACGCCCGGAGATACGGTAATACACCCGAATCCATGTTATCGTCTCACCGTGCTCAAGACTGTTCTCGAGAAGTGTATGAAATACCCTTTCTAACAGCGGGTCTGCATAAATTTTCAGATTTGAAAAGTCTGTTGTGAGTGTTACAGGACCCACATCCAGTTCCGAAGCGGACTTGCGGACGACAGCCCCAACATCCTGCCATTCCGGCATGTTCATGCCAAGGTTCTGGTAATCCCTTGTAAATACAATCTGCTGGGTGATTTTCTGTGTCTGCCTGGAAATAACAGCAAGATTTTTCCTTACTCCTGGGTCGGTTGCGATATCTTCTGTCATTTCCACGTAACCGATCAGTGCCGTAAGCGTATTGATTACATCATGCCTAAGGATACTGTTCAATAAATTCAGCTTCTGGTTCGCCCGGTTGATCATGGATTCAACACGTGTCCGCCGGATATCAAAAATAATTGCCCCGCTTACGAGGATTGAGAGGATTATTATCAACAATGCATAGAAAATCGTGCTGATATAGTCCAATCGTCTGGTTACATCCTGGCTGTCCATATCAACCCCGACAATCCCCACAACCTGACCCCGGCTGTCATGGATCGGTGCAAATCCTGAAAGCAGGGTACCCCACTCATCTGTGTAAAATTCTGTTACGGCTGTGGGCTGACTGAATCCATTAAACAGCGCCGCGGGGGGATTCGGATAGACCATGCCAATGGGCGCTCCGTCAGGTCTGATGCCATAATCGGCATCGACAACAAATTCAATAGCACTGCCGTTCTTTCGCATGGTATACAAATATTTGATTGATGGGTCAGACTGGTGAATTGTGTTGAGAGAATTACGCAGGGAAATAAAATTCAGGGTAGATTCATCCCCGGGTTTCAATTGGTTAAGATCATCACCATTCAGTTGAGACGCAATAATTGATGCAGATCCTATCAGGTTTTCCCGGGTTGACTCCCTGAGAGCAGTTTTCGCAACAGTATCGATGTAGAGGAAGGAAGAGAACGTGATAATCACAATGAAAACAATAAACAGGAGTGTCAGTATCCGGGCATTTGATACGGTATTCTTCATGAAAATCTCTTTTTGCAAAGGTTTTGTATCTTTTTTTCTGCCGCAAATAAATTAATAGGTTATAATGCATAAAAAGGATAATAAGTATTCCGATTTGCAGGTTTTTCGGAGGGAACAAAGAATGCAGCAAGTAAGAATTTTTTTTGTTGAAGATGATGAAGTCCTCACCAGGGTCATTGTGTGGCGTCTGACTAAACTCGGTCATAGCGTCTGTGGTTCTTCGAACAACGGTGCAGATGCAATTGAAAAGATAAAAGAACTGACACCTGACCTTGTTCTTCTGGACATCGAATTACAGGGTGATATGGACGGTATACAAATAGGAGAATTCCTTGCAGCAAATACTCATATCCCATTTATCTACCTTACCTCTCATACCGAAGAGGATTTCCTGAAACGTGCAAAGAAAACCGGCCCAAAGGGTTATATCAGGAAACCGTTTGATGATGACGGACTCCGGGTTGCAATCGAACTTGCGATAGCTGATTAACATAAGCATCGCCCGAATTTTCCGGGTATTAGCAGGTCCTGCTACCGGGGATGATATTTTTGACGGTTTAATCGAATATAATTGAATATATACGCGGCAATACTGTTTTTTTATTCTAACCAATTTCCTGCAGGAATTGAATGGTGCAATCATTACCGGCATTATCATTAAAAAGGTAAAGGACTCAGACCGCGATGCGATAGTCAAAATCTTCAATTATTACGTGAAAGATGGGTATGCCACTTATCCCGACATTCCTGTCCTGCCCAGGTTCTTCGAATTTCTCATTGAAGCCATACATACATGCTAAATATTCGAAAAAAATGGAAAAGTAATTGGCTTTAGTATCCTTCGGCCACTATTGCCGTTCCCTGCCGTTGCAATAACTGCAACCATCAGTTACGTTAATTGAACACAGTTTCCGGAACCAGGGATATAGGAAAAACTACCTGAACACGTTAAAAATGAAGCATATTCACATGGAATTGGTCTGTTACTCGCCACCATTTCATCAAAAAATAAAGAAAGCCTTGGTTTCCATGCGAACTATGGATTGTTGGAGTGGACGCTTCCACAAAGCAGTATTTAAATTTACTACCCCGCTAGATTTAGTCTGGATGGAAAAGGAGCTGGTGTAATCAGGGGGTAACCGCTAGTCCGGGTACCACTACCAGGGATAATTATTATCCTCTTGTACTCTACTACTATCCGGGTGTAAAATTTTGGACCATAACATCGTTTCATTCCAGGGGTTATCAATATGCACTGCATGTGGCCGCGTTTCAGACTTTGGGGGCTCCTGCACCGGGACCCATGATATTGCCGGAATGGCAGGAAAAGTACTCTGTAAAAAATGTGGGAGGACTACCGGAGAGTTTGACTCGGCCTGTGTGGAGAATCATGATATTAACCCGGTAATGGGGAAGTTGATGTGCAGGAAATGCGGAATGACAGGCCTTCTGTCAGCATTTCAGAAAAAAAGGTGTAATTCAAACCACAGTATTTCAGTAATTGACGGCGTGCCAAAATGCAGGCGTTGCGGGGCAACAAAGGACTGGACTCTGAAAAGATGTGGGGTACAATAACATTCTGAAACGGTGAAAAGATCAATACCCGGGAGATAGTTCCCAAATCCATCTATCAAAAATTACATACCTTTTTTTCGTGGGACGAGAAGACAATTTCATGATTATGTGAGGAATAACTCCGGTTTTTTATCCCGGTAGTCAAACTGCATCGGTGCACCCCGCTGCAAGCAACGGGGCATGATTCGCACCGCTGCCTTGTTGTTGTGTTGACTAGATAGTCCTTGGTTCACCTTAATCTTAGATCGCCTTCCTTCTTCCCGCAGCAAGCTGCGGGGTATACGGATAAAATGAAGAACCCTGGTGAACCTCAGATAAAGAAAATGGTGTTCCTTTCTATTTTTAACAGGGGCATAGAGGATAAAAAAGAGAGTTGCATGAAAATTTTCAATACCCTTTGCCGGCCAGGTTGCAGTTCACCTGACCACGGGTGAACTGATGTTACTGAACGGGTTCGTCCTCACCGCAAGAGAGAAGAGGTACGGGTAATTCGTTTTAAGGTGAAGCATATATTCGAGCCATTGAATGACAATGAGTGATACAACCCTTTTCGTATCACCTGCCAGGTGGTTAAGGTCAGTTTCAGGAAGGTCCTCGAAAATTTCCCTCGCTGATAACTCCTCTTCAAGATGAAATACCGCATTCAGGAGGTCTGTAAACGCCTCATGTTCAAATAGTACAGGGTGCTGCAGGAGTTGTACGAAAAGGGTCCGTTTTCCCCTGAGCAACTGGTGGATTTCCAACAGGTCTACCGTATGGATATCGATTTCAAAATCCAGGGTCCCGAGGCGCATCTTTGCGTCCTGGAAGTCCCGTTCAGTCCATTCGGGCTGCACGAACAGGGTACTATTCAATGCATCGCTTCCGGTTATTGAACGTTTCAGTTTCCGGATCAACGGTGTTCCTGCCTCAGAAAAGAACACCCCGACGATCATATTTACTTTCCTCGTCCTTTCAATCGCTTCTTTCCGCCCGAGAGTTAATTCAATCGAGTTGGCTGCAACGAAGATGAAGGTCCCCACACCTGCAAGAATTACGAAAATTTCGAGTACCTTGCCGGCATCGGTCTTTGCGGTGATATCTCCATACCCGACGGTCGAAATAGTTACAATCGTGAGGTATACAGAATCAAGGGGCGAAAGACCCTCAAGAAGGATAAAACCCGCAACCCCTGTAGTAAGAACCAGGGCGAGGAGAATGATATAAAATTTTAGCCTTAATATCGGCGAACTCATTAATCGTCTAAATCTGTCAGCGCAACTTAAAAACATTCCCGGGGACCTGCTGCATTCACATCAATAATGAAGATGTGAATCCTTCCCGCATCACAATCTTGAGTCCATGAATTTCCGGATTGCATGACCTCTTTCTTCTTCTGACAAAGACACCGGCACCGGATAGCCCTCTTCATAGGTAGGTGCCTCATGCTGGTACATTATTCCAAGACCTATCTTTGCGTCAGCATTGTAGTCCCACTCACGTGCTCGTTGATGGGCCACCAGGTAATCGCCGGAAGAGCATGCATCCCAGTCGTAGACTCTTTCGTTGTAATAATCAGTCAGGTTATAGTAGGTCGCACATACCTGGAGGTTATCTATGAATGAGAAACCCTTGTGCAACAACGCTGTACGCAACAGGAATTTGAGTTGCTCCCGTCTTCCGGTATATCCCCTGCCGATAAATGTCGCTCCGGACGCAAGCACCAGGTCCAGCGGGTTCAGGGGGTTCTCTTGTTCCCCTTTCGGGGTGGATCTCCCATGAAACCCGGACGGGGATGTCGGGGTGAACTGCCCGGTCGTCAGGCCATAGACCCGGTTGTTATGTACCATCACGGTAATATCGACGTTCCGTTTTGCTGCAAAGATCAGGTGCTCAATTCCTTCTGCATAACAATCCCCGTCACCTGCAATACAGAGAACTTTCAGACCGGGATTTGCAAGCTTAATCCCGGTAGCCACCGGAATTGTACGGCCATGGAGGGAATAAAACCCGTTAAGGTTCATAAAATCAAATATTTTTGCATGCTGTCCGATCCCTGCCACCAGGACAAAATTTTCAATAGGATACCCTTCTGATCCAAGGTCAGAAATAACATCTTTCAGCGCATGCTGCACGATAAAATTACCGCAACCCGGGCACCAGGTGTTTTTCGCGTGGCTGATCAGATCGCTCCCCTTCATGAAATTACCTCCCTGACCCGTGCAGTCAGTTCTTCGATAGTAAACGGCCGTCCATCATATTTCAGGACCAGGCCGTTTGCACGGTACCCGGACTGGCTGACCAGCCTGGCCAGCTGCCCGGTCTCGTTCGTCTCAACCGAATAAAACCTCCTGACACCCTTCATGGCATTTGCAAACGATCGTTCCGGGAACGGGCAAACGACAATGGGCCTGATCACCCGGAGGTCAAGGAGTTTTCCAACTTCATCGCAGGCACCCTTGTTCGAACCCCACGTGAGGAGAGCACCATCGGAATTCGTATTTCCCGTGACTTCCACGGGATTCAGTCCCTCGACCTCCTCCCTCATACCTGCGACCTTGATATTCCGTTTATCTGCCATCGCTTTCGCGACCCAGTGTTCTTCTGCGGTAGTACCATCCGTGTCATGCACATGGCTGTTCACTTTTATCCAGTCTCCGGCAGAAGGAGGAAACCGTAAGGGCGAAATGCCTGACCCGGTAACCTGGTATCTCATGTACGGGTGAACACCAGGATCGGCCATAACGGGTTCTGCATGGCAATCTACAGAGAGATCAGGGTCTGTACTGTACAACCCCTCACAGATGATCTTATCCGATAAAATTATGGCAGGTACCTGGTATTTCCACGCTAATACAGTGGCTATCCTTGACCAGTTCCTTGCCTCGGTAGTATCCCCTGGTGCTGCAATAAACCTTGGAAAGTCCCCATGTCCGGCATTCAGTGCAAAAAGGAGGTCTGATTGTGCGGTGTAGGTTGCAAGGCCGGTACTTGGTCCGGCCCTCTGGCCAAGGACAATAACAAGGGGGAGTTCGGCGATGCCGGCAAGTCCCAGGGCCTCAGTCATCAGGCAGAACCCTCCCCCTGATGTCCCGATTGCTGCCCGGGCCCCCGCATAGGAACAGCCAAGGGCATTGAGGACCCCCGCGATCTCACCCTCGGGCTGGATAACACGGATATGGAACTCATCCGTGTTGGCTGCAAAGAAATGCATAAGGTTTGAGGTGGGGGACATGGGATACGCAAAATATACTGTTATTCCTCCTTCGAGGAGACCAATGCCAATCGCTTCATTTCCGGTCATTACAGGGAGCCTCCTGCCGGGAAGTTTCTTCACCGTCGCCTGTAGATCGGCTGCATCATATGCCTGGCGGGCAACGCGCAGGTTCTGATCAGTCTCTTTCGGGACGGCTTCCGGGAATACCTCTTCTGCCACATCCCAGTCAATCCCTGCTACTTTTAAAAATGCCCCGATAATTGCTGAATTTCCCATAACTGCGGGTGCCTGCTCATTGTTGAGAATCGAGCCTATCGGTACCTGTACGGCTCCGGGGTGATGGGCATTATCCCCGTTACAAATTATAACCCCCCCGGGATTCAGTTTTTTCTTATGCAGTTCGATTGTTTCCTGGTTGAGTGCAAGGATGAAATCGACGCTTTCGCGCACAGCACCCACCTGTCGCTCTGCGCCCCGGATTATTGCAAAATTATGGCCTCCCTTGATGAGAGAGGGGTAATCAAAATACATATGCACCTGGTATCCCATGTGAGCAAGCATTTGTGCAACAACCTGCCCTGCGCTACTGACACCGTCACCGGCCCTTCCTCCGATCAGGACTGATATCTCATCTCCGTCCACGATTACCTCCCCGTTTTTTTAATACAGCAAAATGCCCGTGCACATGCATTAAAGCTTCTCTTACAGGGTATCAAAGTTAGAACGCGGTATTCAGTCCAGGACTGCAGATAGTACCAGGGATTTTCATTATCGGGAATGGGGATTTGTGAATGATATATAGAAATTAATTTCCCGGAAGCTATTCTGTAACATGAAATCTGCAATCATCCGAGGGAAAATGTGAAAATTCATGTAGCCCTTGTATACAATACACTGCTATCATGACCCTGCCGCTTCAGCTCCAGGTGGTAAATAAATGTGCAGAACTTGATATCCCGCTTGTCGGGTTTGCACCGGCTGAGCGCTGGGATGAACCACTCTTCGAACCATGGATACCAGAACAGTTCCGCCCCGGGGCAATATACCCGGGAACAAATACAGTTATTGTGATCGGCATACCGGTCAGTCTGCCAGTCCTGGAAACTTCACCTTCGATATTCTATCATGAACTCTATAAAACAGTTAACACCATGCTTGACCAGAGCAGTCTGCGGATCTCCCTCATGCTTAACGGACTCGGTTTTCCTTCAATCGCAGTTCCACGGGATGGTTACGGATCAATCAGTGTGTTAAAAGAAAACCCGGTAGCGTTTTTTTCACACCGGCATGCTGCCTTTCTCGCGGGCCTGGGTAATTTCGGTGTAAATAACATGATACTCACCCCTGGCTATGGCCCGAGAGTACGGTTTACCTCGATTTTCACCCATGCAAAGATTGGGGGAATGGAAGTAATGCATACGCCCCTTTGCACACACTGTATGCGGTGCGTTACAATCTGTCCTGTCAACGCTTTAGAGGAAGAAGATTACCCGGCAGGGCTTACGAATAAGAAGACCTGCACAGCACGCTCTGAAGAACTTTTAAAGAGGTATATCTCACCCTGCGGGTTCTGCATCAAGGTCTGCCCGGTAGGGGAAGACCGGAAACAGTACCAGAGAGAACAACCGGGGATATACGATGAAGCAGACCCGGAATATTCGGACTATCACAAGGCCTGGGACCATGTCAGGTCCTATGGAGGAAAATAAAAAGAAATGGGTAGATTTTAGTTCAATACCAGGATCATGGCATTTAGGTAGGTGGCAATACATACCCACACAATATAGGGGACAAGAAGTACTGCTGCGGTTCTGGAGACATGGTAGAAGAAATAGATCGTGGCAAGTACCAGGGCAATAAGGACCAGGATTGTGATCAGGCCCAATAATGGTGACTGGAGACCGAAAAATACCAGGGACCACACTACATTAACGATTAACTGCGCTGCAAATACCATAATTCCCAGTTGAACGGGTTTCTTTTCGGTACCTTCCCTGATGACAAGATACAGCGCAATACCCATCAGGATATACAATGTGGTCCATACAGGCCCGAATAACCAGTTCGGAGGAGTAAGCACGGGTTTTATTAAACCCGTATACCAAGTGGCAATTGATGACATCGTGGAAAAAGAACCCGCTACCCCTGCAAGCAATGGGATTGCAATACAGATGATAAGAAGGACCGGAGAGCGTAGTGATTGTGTGTTCATTGGGCTATCAGATGAATTCAGAATGGTACACCTTGATACTTCCGGTTCTGCCGGGTCCCTCTTACGATGCAAAGTACTAATAGCATTTACCCTATAATACCAACCAACTGCAATTTGGACCCTTGCTGTTATATTTGAGTAGATTCACCAGTCCCGGATTCATTCCAAAACATCTATTCCGGTAGGAATTCCAGATCCATGGTGTTCACTCCTGCTGGATATGGTGAGAATGGTCAAATTGATCTTTTCGGGGCGTAAGGGATCATGGAAATTACGGTTGATAAACGGGTAGGATGCACGGTCCTGACACTGAAAGGAAGACTGGATGCCGAAGGAGCCCTCGTACTCAATCCATATATTGACCGGGTCACCACTGATGAAGAAAACCACCTGATCATCGATATGAGTTCTGTCCCATACCTCTCCAGCGGCGGCATCCGCGCTCTCCATGGGGCATATAAAATCAGGAAGAGTAAGAATGGGCAGGTTATGCTCGCCGGGACTGGAGAGTTTTCCAGAAAGGTGCTGGAAGTTTCAGGATTCAACCGGATATTCCCCCAATTCACAACGGTTGAGCTGGCTGTCCGGTCCGTACAGGACAGGTCTTTCGAAGGACCGCTACCCATTCAATGGAAAATACTCCCGGGAATACTGAACAGTTCCGCGACGGTAAGGTATCTGCCTGTTTCGGAAGGAGAGGCGGGACTCATCTCTTCTGGTCCCTGGAAAGAGGCACAGCAATCCGGGCTGAAAACAGAAGACCTTCTGCCACTGCAAATCAGGCAGAATACCTATGCCGTTGGCATTGGTGCTTTTGGACCATCACAGGGTGAATGTTTCGGAATCCTCGGGGACATGGTTGTAACGGGCAGGATGATAGCATGGGCACCACCTGGAGGGGGTGCTGCCGACTACGTCCTGCCAGCTGAGAATGTACAATCAGGAATGCATGATTCACAGCTGGTTCAGGAAATCCCCGGAGTATTTACTGCGTGTTCGTTAGTTCTGGATGCAGAGGTTCATGAAACCCTCCTGGTTGAACCCGGGATATGCCCTGGGAGGGAAATCACGCTTGGGGATATCTATTCATACCTCTGTGACCGCGCAAAAGAACGGGGAGAACATAACAGCGGTGTCCTGGCAGTAAAAATTCTTGCCCGGACATGTCATTATGAAACGATTTCCCTCGAAAAGTCTCCCGTTGAAGCCAACAGACCGAAAAACAGGGAGCCGATCTGGTCAAATGGTAACCATGACGAATGGTTCAGGAAGTCCATGATTGAGCTTGGCGAAGAGGGGACACTTGCCTGTTTCGGAGTCATCTATGACCGTTCGGTTGAAACAGGAATTGACCAGGAGATTATCTCTTCAATTTTTTCCGGGGGCCTTTCGACAGAGGGGACACCCGTATTCTCACATATCCTTGGGGTCCTTTTTAAATCCATGAGCTGGGAGCCTGACACCGATATTGACAGGGCAATAGCAAAAGTCGGATCAGAGGGGGAGGTTGCCGGCATGTATCACCTGACCGCAGGAACGGGTATCGGGAGAGCACTTATCGGGGTTTCGTATATTGACAGCCTGCGTTGGGATGATGGTCCTGTAATCAAATTTGAAAAGCCATGCCCGGAGTGGAATGAACAGTATGGAAAGATTACACGTCAGCTTCACCAGGGAAACAAAATAATTTACCTTTCACAGATTTCCGGCGGATTTAGTGGCTCTCTTGTCTTCCGGGCCAGAGTTATAGACCGGGCAGGCAGGGAACAAATGCCATTCGTGATGAAACTCGGCTCCTGGTCAATGATCTCAGACGAAGTCAGGGGGTATACCGATCACGTGGAGCGGTATATCCTGAACAGTTCCACAAGGCTTATCCAGCACCGCAAAGTTGGTGAATTTGGGGGAATACTGTACAATTTTGTCGGAATCGCCAGCCCTTCCAGTACCCTTGTCTCACTTGAACACTATTACCGGTCACAAACACCCGAAAAAATCGAAGCTGCCTTTGAACACCTCTTTCGTATTGTGCTCAACACGTGGTATGGCCAACCGGTCCGTCGTGAAGTAGCGCTGTACCAGGAGTACATGAGGCCTCCTTTGTATGAAAAATCAAAGGAATATGCCCTGTCTCATTTCGGAGTTACTGCATCAGATCCTGAAATTTCACTCCCGTGCAATCTTGGAAAATCCGTAAACCCGCTCTATTTCATTGAGCAGGTCATGCCAACGAGGATAACATCTGCAAAACCTGCATACACGGCCCCCCAGCACGGTGACTTAAACCTTAAAAATGTCCTGCTTGACCAGGAAGGGCACATGTGGCTTATCGATTTTTCAGATACACGGGTTACCCACAACCTCCGGGATATAGCAAAGATGGAAACAGTCATCCGAACAGAAATGATGACGTTTTCATCTGATGATGATGTATGCAGGATGGCGGGATGGGATCAACACTTTATCGCATTCAAAGGTCTTGGTGATATCCCCGTACTACCAGGCCGTGACCTGCCCATGGATACGGAAAAAGCGTTCCGCGTACTACGAAAACTCCGGTATTATGCCGACCTGGTTACGGTACTCGATGAAAATCCTGAACAGTACCTCCTTGCACTGCTCTGGTACACAATCCCTGTCCTGTGGTATGGAAGCGTTGATGAATACGGAAAAAAATACGCCTGGATTACTGCCGCACGCATTTGCAAGCGCCTGACCAGCAACCCGTATTAAATAAAATTAGTTCTCCCGAACAGACCCATCCCACCACTCGCAGGGTCGGCAATGCCATAGCATAAAGTCCAGGAGCAGCACCAGACAACCTGATAATGATCGTTAGCAACGTGGTCCGAACACATGATACCGAAGGGCCTGGACAGGTAATTCACATTTAAGAACCGTTATTACCAATTCCCCCACATTACAATCAACCGGAACTGTGACAGGGCAGTCTTTTATTCCGGGATCGTTCAATACGTAGCCAATTTTTATTGTCTATACAGTCCAAAGGGGTTGGTACAAATGACCGATATGAATAGCGGGATTGAGTGTAACCAGTGTGGTATCTGTTGCAAGGTATTCGGGGATTCCATATCACCAACAATAGAGAACGTCTACCAGTGGCTGAGCAATGACCGGCTGGATATTCTCTGCCATTTTTCTGCCTGTTTTGCGAACGGTACCTGGAAAAAATGCTCCGAATTACAGGTAGATGAACTGGGGGAGATCATTACCATTGAGATGAGAGACCCTGATACCGGGGCTCTTGTAAGCGCCTGCCCGTTTCTTTCGAGGGTATCGAAAAGGCGATACCTCTGCTCTATCCACATGGCTAAACCGGAGATGTGTGACAATTATAAGCCGTGGCTATGGGGTGAGACATATCTGCGAAGATGTAGGACCATCGTTGAACAGGAACGAAAGACCTCATGGCAAAACGAAAAATGTGATTGAGAGCACACGTGCCTGAAGTATATCGTCCCGGTCTGTAAGGTCAGGGAGACAAGGACTCAGATAATGAAGGACTTTCAGGCTCTTCTGGTAATAAAATCCAGGCTGCCAGATAAACAAGGAAACAAAATAACGGCCAGAATAACGTAACGATACCAAGCACAAGAAGAATGACCAGTAGAATCCGGATGATATTCGGGTCGGTATCTAGGTATTCCCCGAGCCCTCCGCAGACCCCGCCTAATAGTTTCGATTTCTT
>Ga0194040_1000069_pt1 | contig 26049 bp, 25 predicted proteins | sample JunL2210m_MetaG_FD_148973 | JGI IMG/M metagenome (GOLD analysis project Ga0194040, IMG submission 148973) | Anoxic zone freshwater microbial communities from boreal shield lake in IISD Experimental Lakes Area, Ontario, Canada - Jun2016-L227-10m | ecosystem: Environmental > Aquatic > Freshwater >... | reverse complement strand
GGCGGAGGCGGCTACATTGGTGGCGGTGGCGGTGGAGGGGACGCGGTAACCAAGACCCCCACCCCTACCCCGACCGTAACTATCCCACCCGTCACATCGACCTCGATCACTATCGGTTCAGGTGACGGCGTAGCACTGGTAACGGCAAGCCCGGGTACGACGATGACCTCGAGCGGTGGCAATGAAATCTCAAACCTTACGATTACCAGGATCGACAGGTCTGCGGTTCCACCCGTGCCAGCAGGAGCGACCTATAGTTTCACCGGTATCGCCTATGACGTTGAACCAAGTGGTGCAATATTCGACCCGTACGTGACACTCAGCTTTACCCTGGCTGAGAGCGACTGGAATTCACTTGTGAACCAGGACCTTTCGATTAAGTGGTATAATACAGCAACATCCCAGTGGGAAGACCTCCAGACGACGGTCAACCCATCCATCAGGACAGTAAGTGCGAAGATAACGCACACAACGGTCTTCGGGTTGTTCACAAACAATCCACCCACACCGGTACCCACAACACCGGTACCAACCCAGCCAACACCAACTCCGACCCCGACCAAAGCTGCAGGAATACTTCCATTCCTGCCATTCAACATGATGACACTCCTGATGCTTATTGTCGTTGTGATCATCATCGTCGCAGTAATACTCGTGATCTTCATCATCCGCAGGAGAAACCTTTCTGGAGATGATGACACAGAACCTGAAGGATCAACTGAACCATCGGATGAACCACCCGACTGGCTCGACCTTAAATAACCAAATTTTCGATTCTTTTTTATATTTCCAGAAGGAAATTCTATGAATGGTATATTCGGGGTTTATCCTGCCCGAAAATGTTTGATGTGATGTAATATGCGAAGGATCTTATGTATTCTCATGATATCTGCAATTATTCTGATCGGAACCGTTGCAGCGGCACCTGTATTGCCTGAGGAATTTTATGGGTCTGTGTACCTGAATGGCAATCAGGCACCCGCAGGCACACTAATCATTGTAACGATAAACGGAGAACCCAGAGGAAACCTGACTACAAGTGTCGACGGTTTGTATGGCGGTCCCGACAATTTTGATCCAAGACTAATAGCATCCTCAACAGAAGAGGAAGTTAATGCCGGGCATGTCAACGTCACATTCGTCGTCGGCGGAGTCCAGGCGTTCCAGATCGTACCGTTCAAGGCCGGTACCTCGGAAAAACTTGATTTGATAGCAAACAGCAAGGCTTTTGGAACTGATACAACGGTCACTGCAACGAATCCATCCTCCGGAGGCTTGTCAGGAGGCGGAGGGGGGTATGTAAGTGGTGGATCAGTATCAACCTCTACCGGAACATCTACCGGTACGACATCAGGAAGTTCTATCCAGGGCACATCAGTTACTGCAATACCAACAACTCAGTCCAGGTCTTCTATCTACTCGACAATCGATACTCTACCAGCCACTCCGGCGATAACAGTTATAGCTACGACTGAAACTACACCCTCCGCGGCTGTTACAACAGTACCTGCCACGAAAAAGGCGGGTACGGGACCGTTATCTAGTGTGTTCGTTGTCGCGTCTGTCATTGCATTCCTTTGTATAGCTGGAAGGGCAGATTTAAGGAAACGACGATAAGAAATCTCCGCATATTGACAGGGATCTCTCCTGTCCTTTTTTGAACTGCTTTGTCGCGGTGTTCTCAACCGATAATAATGATAGTGGTACGGTAGACCTGACTATTGCAAAAAATAACGATTAATTGAACCCATTATCAGCAAATATCCACCTGTATCCTGGAATTCTTTTATCGACGTATGACTACCATCGTGAGACGTAAATATTTTCTTTGGCTGCGGTGTTAAAATGGATAAAATCTCATTTCACCCGAGTCCAGGTCCCAACCGATGCAACGGAATCATTTGGAGTAACGTGACGATAGACCAACGTCATCAGGTCATCATTGATGATATGGAGATCAAGGAACCCATCCATATCAGCAATATACAGATTTTTATTGTCCATGCTGATAACCCCTACACACCTTTCGTTATTTCCTGTTGATGAAATGAAATTACCCTGAACTACCCTTCCGGTCTGGTTAGTAATAATCCATGTGGCCGTAAGATTGTTATAACCGGTCACATAGTGAGAATATTGCCCGGGGGTATCAGATTTAAGCATGCTTCCTCCTTCGGCCTTAACAATCCAAGTACCGGTTAGATTTGGGATCGCAGTAGTATCAGTACTAGTTTGTACGGTCGTCGTCTGGGTTGATTCAGGGACTTTAGTTGTACATCCGCATGCAAGCAAAGCAAGGATGATTATAATAAAGCAAGTCGTGAAAATCTTCATATTCTAGACATAATCAATGGATATTATAAAACCTAGGTGGGTTTTAATCTGGTTGCCAATTGGTTGTATGTTTTTAACTCTTCAGTAGATAGTTCCAGACGTTCTATCTGTTTTCAGGATAAAAATCTCTTTAAACCCTTTAAAGAGGAGAATACCAGATATTCAGGTATTCCAACGACAAACATTTTAACAAATACCATATCCCTCATCCGTGTATCGGGCAACAATGTGATATTTCTTCCCCGCTAGAAGTTTATCAACCCAGTTTCTCCCATCTACTATGTAATAACAATCGAAGTAAGAATATATTGAGAACTGCCAGACGCGGAGTTAAAATCGTACTATCTGGAAAATCAAACAACAGATCTTGGTGGCGGTCCCGGGGATTGATAATATTGACGTTGCCAGTTTAAACCTGGTCGCATATTGCTAGTAACACGCAGACCGTTAGTCAGGGCAACGCGGTTCCTAAAAACGGTGGAAATTCAAGAAACCAAAAGAGGATATAAGAACCGACCGATTAACAAAACAAACGATTATACAAGAGATTTGTGAGGTTAATGGCGCCTGATGGATCTGGTTACCGGGTGTTTATACCTGTAAGAATCGGTTTGTTCTGGAATTGCACCATAAAAGGGGGTATTCTGCCTTCTTTCGTATCGTCCTCCCGGTTACACTACTGCACCTGGGACATCCCCCGTGGTCCGCAGTGAACGTTCCCTCTACCCTGACATAGGCCGCGGTTCATTTTTTTCCGTGCAAAGGGGGTTAGTACATTTTGGCGCTGTAATATTTCCCATAGGTCTAAAGGTAACATTAGGTGAATAAAAGAACTCTTTTTAGGGCTTATTGTTACTGCCTGGCATGGTCTTATTCATAGTATACTACACTGCATCGTCGGTGTAATAATAATATTCGCCATTTGCCCGCTGCTCGCGGTCAAGGAATGATTCAGGTTTGTTGATCCTCGGCCGCCCGCTCTGGTCTCGCCTGAACGTGACCCCGAGTTCAGCGAGGAACCGGTTCATCCCGGCACGCATATCAAAGGGGCCGAACGCTTCACCTGATATACCCGGTTTACCTTCAAACACGAGGATTCGTTCGCTGATCATGTCTATCAGGTAGATATCATGGTCGATGACAAGAATTGCAGCTTGTTTACCATCCACATGCCGCTTGAACATCCGGGTAATTTTCACGCGCTGCTCAACATCAAGGTGGGCACTTGGCTCGTCAAGAATGTAAAGGTCTGCATCCCTCGAAAGGCAGGCTGCAATCGCTACCCGCTGGAGTTCGCCACCGGAAAGGGTATCCACGGGAGACTGGAGTATTGGCCCGATGGAAAGTGGTTCAAGGATCTCGTGCTGGTAGACTCCGGAGTCAAACTTTTTCGTGATGCCCCGGAGATAAAACTCAACCGTATCCGATACGTCTGCCTTGATATATTGCGGCTTATATGAGACCCTGAGCTTCGAATCCATCTGGCCGCTGTCTGGTGTTTCAACACCGGCAAGCAGCTTGGCAAGGGTACTTTTCCCTATCCCGTTAGCACCGACTACCCCAAGGACTTCCCCAGCCTTGATCTCACCTTCTGATACATGCAGCGAGAACGCCTCGTATGTCTTGCTCATCACCGGTATCTGGAGGAGTGTTTCACGGTCTGATTCCTTGGTATGGGCCCTCTTCTCAAAGACGACCTGTGTATCCCGGAAACGGACATTCTCTTCATTCAGGTACCCGGCCAGGTACTGGTTAATACCTACCCTGACACCCTTGGGCTGGGTGATAATTCCAAAGACTGCAGGTTTACCATAGGCAATATGGACCGTGTCGGCCAGCATATCAAGGATCGCGAGGTCATGTTCGACGATCATGATCGGGCGGATCGTTGCAAGGTCCCTGATCAGTTTTGCGACGGCCATCCGTTGGTGAATATCCAGGAAAGGCGTTATTTCATCAAGGAAGTAGAATTCCGCCTCACGGGAGAGACATGCAGCCGCAGCGACCCGCTGGAGTTCCCCGCCTGACAGGGTCGATATGTCATGGTCCAGGATTGCCCGGAGCGAGAGGGAATCGATATACTCGTCTAGCATCCCCCGTTCATCAGTTTTCCGGAGGAGGTCCCCGACCGTCCCTTTGAACACTTTTGGGATATAGTCTATGTATTGCGGCTTCACCGCTACCTTGAGTGCGCCTTTCGAGACCTTCTGCAGGTATTCAAAGAATTCAGTCCCGGCATACTTTTTTAAGACTTCTTCCCAGAATGATTCACGTTCGGTTTCTCCAAGGTTCGGGCGTAGCTGACCTGAAAGAACCTTAATGGCCGTGCTTTTCCCTATCCCGTTTGCCCCGAGGATCCCTGTCACTTTCCCTTCGACGGGGAGGGGGAGCCCGTACAGTGAAAATCCATTGGCCCCGTACCGGTGCGTGGGGTGCTCAAGCTCTTCAGGCAGGCTCACAATATCAATCGCGTCAAACGGGCACTTTTTAATGCAGATACCGCAACCAACGCAGAGCTCTTCAGAAATAACTGCTTTTCCGTCCTCACCAATGGTGACCGTCTCATCACCGGTCCTCACCCGGGGGCAGTAACTGATACACTCGGTCCCACATTTTCGCGAGTGGCACCGGTCAAGATGGACTACGGCAATCCGCATGGCCTAGCTCATCCTTGCACCGTGGATAACAGGATACTCCAGGAGATGAACCAGAAGGCGAACGTCATAAAACCCTGGTATAACCAGTCTTTATTACCCATTTTCGGGGTATCGAGTTTCATGAGCATGAAAATATGGCGCTGTACAACGACACCGGCAAGCATAAGGAACAGGGCCAGCATGGTGTAATTATTAAACCCGGTGATGCTGGTTGCGGGAACAATTACGAAGGAGATAACCCCGGTAATCATCCCTAAAAAACAGGCGATAGCGGTCTTTTTAATGCGGCTGATATGCTGCACCTGCTTTTCTTCGGCAGTGAGCTTTTTCTTCGGGATTTCCGGCACTTCTATCGCAGTTTCGTCTGTCATTACGGCACCAATCGGATTTTGTTATTATTGAGTGAAGAACACTGAAAGCCGTCACGGTACCACCAGTCCCTATGGTACCAACCGGTTTTCGGAATTCTCCAGCATAATTATCACAGTAAACGTGGTCGTTCTACTGCTGAATTCTCATTATTATTGAACAGGAGTAGTTATAATAGTAATCTACCGGTACATTCTTCAGCTGGATAAGAACTTCGGGACACCGAATCGGGTGTGCGCAATATCCAGGAAAAATGCTCATGTTCAGGCAATTATAATCATCGTTACCGATGAGATATATATAAAACCTGGATACAAGAAACAGGTCAGACGTAAAGACAATACAGTTCAGGACGTGCAGACCTTTCACTGGCACGGCATTGCCCTTCCGGGCAACGATTCGCACGCGAATAAAAAACAGATAGTATACAGGTAATGATATGGCAACAAGCGCAGGAATGAGCGGCATTGATGTAAGGGCAGTAGCAACGGAGCTCAAAAGTCTTCTTCCGCTCTGGATCAATAAGGTCTACCAGTTTGACGGGAAGACGCTTGGGATCCGTCTGAATGGAGAGGAGCATAAGAAATACCAGCTCATCATCGAGCCGGGTAAACGTCTTCACCTGGTTAATTCATTCCCTGATACACCAAAAATACCGCCACAATTCCCCATGCTGCTCAGAAAACACCTGACCGGCGGTAAAATACTTGACATTCATCAGCAGGGGCTTTCACGTATTATCATCTTTGATATCGGGAAGGCAGATACGACCTTTCATATCGTCGTGGAACTGTTTGACGCTGGAAACGTGGTATTTTGCGATGAAAACTTTACCATTATCAAACCGCTGTGGCACCACCGGTTCAAAGACCGGGATGTCATTCCAGGTGTGCCCTACCTGTTACCCGTTGACCCGACACTATCAGATGACCCCGGTTTCGCCATGTTCCTCCGGGAAGATGAACGTGATATTGTCAAGGCACTGGCCGTGGGATGCCTCCTCGGTGGATCATACGCGGAATATATCTGCAGGGAAACAGGCGTAGATAAGCATGCACCTGCGGGCCAGGTTGACCCGGTTGGTATCAGGAATGCCGTGCACAATCTCCTGCAAAGGGCAGAATCAGCCCGCGAACCGATACATGCAGGAAATACCTGCACCCCGTTCATTACATCCGAAAGCGGCGAAATGAAACGGTTTACAACGTTTAACGAGGCCCTTGATGCATTTTATTCCCCGGAAGTGCGACTCTCAAAAGGAGAGAAGAAAGAGAAGAAACGCCTGACGAAGGAAGAAGTCATAAGGAAACAGCAGGTCGAATCAGTAAAGAAATTCCAGAATAAGGTTGCGCGACTCGAAAGAATCGTTGCAGGGATATATGAAAACTATTCACTTGTCACCGAAGTCATCAGTTCCCTTGATGAAGCGAGTAAAAAATATTCATGGCAGGAGATAGAGCAGATCCTGAAAAATAATAAGGCCGGGCCCGGTGAAAAAATTGTGGCCGTTCACCCGGATGAGGCATCAGTTGACTTAGCCTTTGGTGAGACGGTAACCATTTTTGTCCACGAAAATATCGAGGTCAACCTGGGCCGGTACTTTGCGCAGGTTAAAAAGTTTAAAAAGAAAATCGCCGGAGCAAAGGCTGCAATGGACCGCCCGCTACCAAAAATGGCCGTATCGAAGCACCATACCCCGGTGCTCAAAAAGAAATGGTTCCACCGGTTCCGCTGGTTCTATACCACCGATGGAATCCTTGTCCTTGGAGGGCGGGATGCCGGCCAGAATGAAGAACTCGTAAAAAAGTACATGGAGGGGGGAGATACGTTTGTCCATGCCGATGTGCATGGGGCAAGTATCGTCATCGTCAAGGGAAAAACAGAACGCATGGATGAAGTTGCACAATTTGCAGCCTCGTTCTCGGGGGCATGGCGGAGCGGTCATTTTAGTGCCGATGTATACTCGGTACGGCCTGACCAGGTGAGTAAAACTCCGGAAGCCGGGGAATTTGTTACACGGGGTTCCTTCATCGTCCGCGGTGAACGCCATTATGAAAAAAGTGTTCCCCTCGGCACGGCAATCGGCTTTCAGAGTGAACCTGAAGTCGCAGTTATCGGTGGACCAGTTGAAACCGTGAAGGCAAGGGCAAAATACCTCGTCGAACTGAAACCTGGCACGTATGAGCCAAACGATACCGCAAAAAAAGTGCTCAGGATCCTCCGTGAAAAGGTTCCGGATGGTGAATGGAAGGCATATAAGTCTGCCCTTAATACCGAGGCAGTTGCTGCGTTTGTCCCACCCGGGGGTTCTGATATCGTTGAGATGGTGTAGCACTGCATGACAGGCAGGTACCGGACCGGTTATGAAGGCTGAATTTGGTGAATTACAGAAATTATATGGCGAAATCAGGCTGTTCCCTGAAAATATCGATGACATATGGCACCTGAGCCACCTGATAGCCCCCGGTGACCTTGTGTTTGCGACAACGCTCCGGACAGCAGACACGTCCACAGATAAGATCCGTCCGGAGAAAGCGGAGAAACGACCCGTCAGGCTTGGGATACGGGTTGAGAAGGTTGAGTTCCACCACTACGCCAACCGCCTCCGGGTGACCGGGTTGATCGAGCATGGGATGGAAGCCGGCTCATATCATACCCTCAATATCGAAACAGGGTACGAAATTTCTGTCATCCGGCAGTGGAGAAAGAGTGATCTTGAACGAATTGACCGGGCAGTGAAGGCATCGGTATATGATGTGATCCATATCCTCACCATTGAAGAAGGGGAGGCGGAACTCTTCCGGATACGACATTTCGGGCCCGAGCTGGTGATCACGATCACCATGGGAAGTGGGAAAGGCATGGAAGTCAATAGCAGGACATCTTTCTTCGAAAAGGTCCTTGGCCAGCTGTCTCCAGTCAATGGTCCGCTTGTTGTTGCAGGGCCCGGGTTCATCAAGGAAGACTTTATGAAATTTTTCCGGGCACGGGAGAGCGACAAGGCTGCAAAGATGGTCGTTGTGGAGACCAGGAGGACCGGTGCAGGGGCCGTACAGGAGGTCATAGGTCTTGGCACCCTTGAAAAACTCGCAGGAGACCTTCAGCTCGCCCGCGAGGTGAACCTGATGGGGGAATTCCTGAAACGGATTTCAAAGGGGGGGCCGGTCGCTTATGGAAGGACCGAGGTGAAAAACGCAGGTGAATGTGGTGCGATCGAGGAGATACTCGTCGTTGATACGCTAATCCGTGACCCGGATGTGGTAGGGCTGATGGAACAGGCTGAGCGGGCAGATGCCGCCGTTGTTGTTTTTTCTTCAGGGTTTGAACCGGGAAAACAACTGGAAGCACTCGGCGGCGTCGCTGCACTTCTACGGTACAGGATAGGATGAATACGAGTACAACAGCGGATATCATAATTATCGGTGCCGGACCTGCAGGATTATTTTGTGCAGCAAATATCGGAGCAACAGGGAAAAAAGTCCTGGTCCTGGAAAAAAAATCAGGGCCCGGGAATAAATTATTGCTTGCCGGTTCAGGCCAGTGCAATATTACCCATGAAGGTCCAGCCAGGGATTTTCTGACACATTATGGGGTCAAGGGGTCATTCCTGAAACCGGCGCTGATGAATTTTCCGAATACCTCTCTTGTATCTTATTTTCTGGAGCGGGGACTTGAGATGGTGACTACAAAAGCAGGCAAGGTATTCCCTGCAACACTGAAATCAACAGACGTGCTCAACATTCTGGAAAAGGCATGTGTTACTAACGGGGTGACCATTCTGTTGAATGAACCAGTCCAGGAAGTCAGCCATAATAATAACCTGTTTGTTATCCGTACTCTGAATAAGACCTTCCGTGGGAGGTTACTTGTTATTGCCACGGGTGGTTCGTCTTATCCAGGTACCGGTTCAACGGGTGATGGGTACCATTTTGCCTCGTCGCTCGGCCACACCATTGTAGAAATTGCCCCGGCACTGGCCCCGGTGATCGCTGAAAAGTATCCGTTTGGGGACCTTTCCGGCATCTCGTTTGAGACAATGTCCTTTTCGCTCTGGAGGAATGGCAAAAAAATAGGAAGTCACCGGGGGGATATTCTCTTCACCCACCAGGGCCTTTCAGGTCCAGGGATCCTTGACTATTCACGGTTCATACTTCCTGGTGATACTATCAGGTTATCATTTACCGGCCGCATACCCGCAGAAGCACTTGCAAAAGAATTCTCTGAAAAGATTACTGCATGCCCGGTAAAAAATATAAAAACGATTGTATTACAGTACAGAATCCCGGAACGTCTCGCAACGATGCTACTGCAGCTATCAGGTATCCCGGAGGACCTGACCTGCGCACATCTTTCAAAATTGCAACGGACTACCCTCATCACAAACCTGGTTGAATTCCCGGTAAAGGTCGGGAAACTTGGAGGCTTCCAGGAAGCAATGGTTACACGAGGCGGAGTATCCCTGCAGGAAATTGAACCAAAGACGATGGAGTCGAGACTGGTACCGGGACTCTATTTTGCAGGTGAAATTATTGACCTCGACGGCGATACCGGGGGATATAACCTGCAGGCCGCGTTTTCAACAGGTTTTCAGGCAGCAAAAGCAATAATTAACGTACATAAGGTATGAAGATGAAACTACGTTATGAAAAATCCTGGTTCGTTGCAGGGAGCGGATCCATTAAAATATTCCTGGTAGTAAGCCCTGCTGAAAGGGGAATTCCCCCATTATCCCGTTGAACAATGAGGGATCTATCATTCCTGGGTTTCCCTGTGAGGGGTATACACGGGAGTTCCAGGAGGTCTCTTATCGTCCATGCTCCATATCGTCCGGAACGAACAGGTCTACATGACTTCTTTTCTTTACCAGGGAACTTACGTCAAGGAATTAATTGTTGATCATCCTCCGGATTGCCTTTGACAACCGGGTAATCCCTTCGACAATCCGTTCCTCGTCGGAGTTCGAATAATTCAGCCGCATCGTGTTTGAGCCAGTGCCATCGGTATAAAAGGGGTCTCCCGGGACAAACGCAACGTTCTCCTTAATTGCAATCTGAAAGAGGTCCATCGTGGAAAAACCCGGGGGCAGCGTGGCCCAGAGAAACATCCCGCCATCCGGTCGTGTTATCGAGACACCAGGTGGGAATGTCTCTTCTATCACCTTTACCATGATATCACGCTGGTGGTGGTATACCTCGCGGATATGCCGTATATGGAGGTCGATATCATTATCAATGAGATATTTGTAGATAATCCGCTGGGTCAGGTAATTAGAATGAAGGTCTGATGCCTGCTTAGCCGTCACTAGCTGTGTAAACACTTCGGGAGGTGCAGCAATCCAACCCATCCTCATTCCCGGGGCAATGATTTTTGAGAAAGACCCGGTGATAATCCCCTGTTCGGGGAGATAACTGCCGACAAGGGGGAGATCTTCCCCCCTGAATCTGAGCTCCCCGTATGCATCGTCTTCAATAAAGAGGGTGTCATGTTCCATCAGGATACCGGCAACTTCGCGCCGCTTTTTCCCGGAGTATGATATGCCGGTAGGGTTCTGGAAATTTGGCACGCCGTAGAATAGTTTAGGTGAACTGGTGTCAAGGACCTGCGATAGTACTTCCATATCAGGACCATCTTCCAGCAACGGCACTTCTTGGAATTGAGGCTCATAGAGTGAGAACGCTTGTATCGCTCCAAGATAGCCAGGTCTTTCAATCGCCACCGGATCGTTTGGGTCAATCAACACCTTCCCAACCAGGTCCAGGCATTGTTGCGAACCATTCGTAATCAGAATATGTTCAGCTGAGATGGTAAGTCCGGTCCGCTTACGATACCGCTTTGCAATAAATTCACGGAGTGGCAGGTATCCCTCGGTAGTCGAGTACTGGAGTGCTGACATGCCGTCCCCGGCAAGGACCTCCCGTGCAGCCTCGACAAGTGCTTCTACCGGGAACAGCGCAGGATTGGGCAACCCCCCTCCAAACGAGATGATATTCGGATCTTCAGTAACTTTAAGGATCTCCCTGATAAATGAACGGGGAGTCTTTTCCATGCGGGATGCAAATCTGTACTTCATTATCTGCACACTTCAGACCGGAAACAAAAAAAGTCCAGCCATTACGTACAATTTTTGGAATAGTAGTATTTAGAGCAATTTGAAAAACAGGGTTGTTTATCTTTTACAAGATTTAAACGATGTTTCGTGGTCTGGACCCGTGCGCATTAATCGTTGCTGTTAAAAAATCCAGGATTATTAAAAAAGGAAACAAATATTCCTATATCTGGGATTAAATGGTGTCCTGATAAAGGGACTACACTCTATATCCCTACTCCTGGACACAAATCAGAAGTCTCGTATAAGCGGTACGAAAAACCATTGGTCTGCCGCGCGATGCCAGGCATATTTTACCACCTCTGCGGATATGAAGTAACAATATCCTGCCAGAGTTGCCATGAAGGCGGGTGAACCGTGACGATTCGCAGGAGTCAGATCTGACCCCTGATCCACTCCGTGTATTGGGCCCTTAGTTGTTCACGTTCTTCATATGAAAGGTCCTTTTTCCGGGTCTTGTGGATATGCTGCTCGAGCTGGGATACGATCTGTTCTGCAACCCTGAAATCTTCGACTTCAAGATAATGGCTGGCCCTCCGGATTTCAATCGTCGCACCGCAGATCGGGCATAGTTTCCACTCCTGGAAACGGTCTACATAGGTAAAAGTTTTGCAACCGCCGCATCGTATCACAAGATACCGGTTTGCTGGCTCGTTAGTTATTATTTCACACCCCTTGGGAAATTGTAAACTAACCCCTATACAAAGTCCTTTTATGCTGTCATTGTATACAATACTTCGTGCCTGCAAAAACCGAAGCCCGGAAGTATAACCTTAAAAGCGTATCCTTCACGATGCAGCGGATCTACATCCGCGCTCCTGGTAGTGTTCCAGGGAAGCTGATCTTTCAACCGATGGGCTGGTACTGCCCGGACTACCGGAAATGTGTTATTTATGATGAATAAAACCGAAAATACCTTTATTATTTCTGATACCCATTTCGACCACGGAAATATAATTCGGTATTGCAGCCGTGATTTTAAAAATAAAGATGATATGAATACTTTCCTTTTAAATTCGTGGAATAATACCGTGAAGGATTCAGACACGGTTTATTTCCTGGGTGATCTGCGATATGGGCGGGGTTCCCATTCGATGCAGTACTGGCTCGATAAATTAAACGGGAATATTGTTTTTATCAGCGGTAGCCATGATAATCAAATTGTGGAAGGTCTGGAACCGCACCACGCCCTTACCCTGCAATACCGGGATATTCCTTTCTTATTGATCCATAACCCCGCCGATATTCCGGAGGACTGGAAAGGATGGGTGATCCACGGGCATGCGCATAACAACGATCTGGAATATTTCCCCTTGATAAACGGGGATTTCAAAACTATCAATGTATCTGTTGAATTAATCGGCTATTCCCCCCTGAAAATAGAGCGATTATTTGAGTTGGATTTTGAAAAAATCAAATATTTAAGGGATATTAACACACCCCCTATCCACTATTAAATTCAAGGATCTATCATACACGGTTAAACCCGGTAGTTCGCCCTGATTGCGTTATTGCCTTCTTATAATCGTTTTTTACCATCTCCAAAAGAGCAATAAAGAACCAATAGGACCCCGGAAATTGGTGTCCTGGCGGTCAGTCCTTCCGGCCTGACTTAGATTAATATGAATCATGGATCGGAAAATCCAGCATCATCCCATAAAGTCCGGTATTGTTGCGATGTGACGGTGCGATCTGGCTTGCAATGCAAAAAAGAGAATGGGATATTTATTTAGTTGCATTATCCGCAATATCTCCAACAATGGGCAGTTTATACCTCTCTCCCTGGAAGGCCTTGATCATAAGGACAATCCACAAAATGAACATGATCAAACCAACTAGCATTGTAAGGAAATACGTGACACCCGTCCACCAAAATACATAAGTTAGGATCCAGTAAATTATTTGGAGGGGAAGAAACGTGATAATTGACTGCAAAGCATGGAATTTTACCATCTTGTTATCTTTTTCCACTAGGTAAAAGATCAGTCCCGTTATCCAGATTAATAAATAACAAAGTGCTGATGCTATATTTTCATCAAGACCAAAGGTTGCTTTCTGTTTTTCAGATTCTGCCATAGCTATCACTCACCGCTCTTTTTTAGTTGATAGGATTATCGCTAAATATTTAATGGTTGTTTAATTAATCGCCGATTGTAACAGTTCTATCTGTCACTATCCTCGTTTAATTTCTGTAACAAACTCGGGGTCCCGGGCTATCAATTGTCATATCATTCCTCCCACAGATACCGGCAATTGGCTCTGCAATGGCATACATTACGGAATACATCCAGGAAGGTAACAACTTCAATATCACAAAGGCTGAGGGCCTGACATACTCCGAAATGACAATAGTATTGATACATTGCTGACAGAGACAGTTATTTTCTTTTATAATTGTCTATTGAGAATAGGACAATTCTTATGACGGCGACTCCTCGATACCATTGATATCCAGGATTCTTTAATGATTCAATGATATTGCATTATGGACGAGAGTTACCTTCCCGAAATGCCAAGAAACCAGATATCATAATGAAGACCCTAAAGGTAACGACATACAATTTTTTTCATGGTTGACGACCGGAATGTTCCCTGGACAACCCAAAAAAAAGATTATTGCCAGACTATGCCTAATACTAGGATAAATGCCCCGATTGCGGCTGACACTACAATCACTGAAACGGGGCTGATATGAATCGCCCGCCGGTCTTCACTCTCGTAATAATTGACAAGACCTGCCGACGAGATTAATCTTCCACCCTTCTTCTTTGCCATACAAAGCTATTTCTCATTCTCAATATATAAATGGGTGTTAAGGTTTTTTTATGGACCACGAAGTGACGGTCAGCGGCCATGCCCTTCTTGGCGAGTCACTTCGGATGCGTCCTGTCACGATTATCGTGAAATCAGGGATTATCACGCATATCGAGGATGACCCGCACCCGGGGGATAACTGGATCATCCCTGCATTTTTTAATGCACACACGCACATTGGGGACACGGTTGCGATGGATGTACCCACGAAGGGTGACCTTGCTTCACTGGTCACACCTCCTGGCGGGCTGAAGCACCGGCTTCTTGCCGCTGCGTTAAAAGATGACCTGGTTTCAGGCATGCGTTCCAGCATCCAGGCAATGATACAAAGTGGTACAGCCGGGTGCGCCGATTTCCGCGAAGGAGGAGCTGAAGGGGTAAGCGCACTGAATGAAGCTGGCAGGTCGTTACTCCCCGGACTTGTTATTTTCGGTCGCGATGGGGGTGAACAGATCGCCCGGGGTCTGGGGATCAGCAGCACCCGGGATGTACCTGACCTGGAACGGCATGTCAAAGAAGCAAGGGAGAATGGAAAATTAATCGCCTTCCATGCGGGTGAAAGAGATCCGGATGACGTTGATACAGCCCTCTCATTTAGCCCTGACCTTCTCATCCACTGTACTCATGCAACACGGCCCCAACTCAGGCAATGTGCTGATGAGAGTATTCCCATTGCAGTCTGCCCACGTTCTAACTGGGCTCTCGGGGTTGCCAATTCCAGGTCTGAACCCCCTGTACATGACATGACCGACCTCGGTTGCAGGTTACTCCTTGGTACCGACAACGCGATGTTTGTCCAGCCTGACATGTTTGCAGAGATGTCATTTGCCCACTATGTTTACCGCCTGCCACCTGCCCTCCTGATCAGGTCTGCAATTGAAGGGTCTTCACTTTGTGGTACCCCGTTTTTCATCAGGAAAGGAGTTCGTGCAAGGTTTTTTGTTATGAGCCCCGGACTATCCAATATGCGCTTCAGCCTCGACTACCTCTCAACAATCGTAAAACGGGGCTCTTCAGCCAGCATAATCAAGAAGGTTTTTATTTTAGAGAGCTAACTCATAAAGAACACTATTTTGTGGGGTAACAGATGTTCAGTAAAATACTCGTCGCAATCGACGGATCGGGAATGAGTGGACAGGCAATCCAGACCGCAATTGACGAAGCAAGGGTCTGGAAAACCGCACTTCATGTTATATATGTTGTGGAAACCGGGCTCTTTTCATCGCTGCCGATGGACAACACCTGGGAAATCATGCTCTCGATGCTGGAAAAAGAGGGGGGAAAAGCAATAGCTGAAGCAAAAAAGCAGGCTGAAGCAAAAGGAGTGGTCATCACACCGCACCTGAAACAGGGCCATGCAGGCAATGAAATTGTTAAAGCTGCAAGAGATATTGGAGCCGATGTCGTAATCGTTGGTTCCCATGGGAAAAGCAACGTCGACCGCCTGCTCCTTGGAAGCGTAAGTTCGTTTGTCGTCTCAAACTGCCCCGTGGCAGTCCTGGTGGTGAGAGCATAACAGAGTTGCTGGTCAAAGACTTCATGACCGAGGACGTGGTCAATGTCGAAATACCGGGAAACCGGGATGATGTCCTTAAAATACTGAAGCGAACGGGGATTAGTGGTGTACCGGTACTGAAACATGGGAAACTGGTAGGTATCATTACCAGGAAAGACCTCCTCCGGAAAGCTGAAGAGACCCAGCTCGGTCTCCTGATGACGGCAGACCCTATGGTGATCAGTCCTGATGCCCCATTGTGCGAGGCTGCAAACCTCCTCGTATCCCACAATATCCGCCGGCTTCCCGTCGTAGAAGATGACACGCTTCTTGGCCTGATCAGCATTGCTGACCTCGTCCATGCCATTGCGACGATGCGGATAAAAGAAGAGATAAAAGACAACTATACAAGCCAGACCTTCGCCCTGTGGGAAGAGACACCGCTGCCGGTTGTCGGACGTGTCATGGAGATATCTGGTTTCGAAGCAATTCCGATCCTGGATGCGGAAAGTAAACTTCAGGGTATCATATCCGAACGTGACCTCATCAGGCATTCCACGATTGAAGACTCCGTAGAGGTAAGCGATTTCTCTAACGGCACAGACGATGATGAGTGGACATGGGAAAGTATCCGTGATATGCACACCATCAGTTACGGTATTTCAAAAGTCCAGCTGCCACCAAGACCGGTGAAGACTGCGATGGTAAAAAACGTGGTCGCTGTCCCGGTTAATTCTGAGGTAAGCGAATGTGCACTGAAAATGAAGCGTGCCCGCGTGGACCAGTTACCCGTTATCAATGGCGATAAAAAGTTAGTATCCATGCTTTTTGACCGCGAACTTATCAGGGTGCTCTGCAACCCTGCTATTCAATAAAAACCTTTAAATTTATTGATGTCATCATATATCTCAAGCGCTTTTAAGAATTTTTCCAGCGTTAAATATTTTAGGGTGTTTTCATATGAATGAACCGTACCAGGAACCTCTTAAAGGGACGACCACGGTTGGTCTGGTGTTTTCTGAAGGAGTCGTCCTTGCCACAGAAAAAAGGGCAACTATGGGATATTTCATCGCCAGTAAAAAGGCAAAGAAAGTCTACCAGATATCTGACCGTATAGGAATGACTACCGCTGGTGGTGTCGGGGATGCACAGCAGCTTGCCCGGGTAATGACCGTTGAAAGCAGCCTGTACCAGATACGGCGGGGACGGCCGATTGCCGTAGGAGCAGCCTCAACACTCCTCTCGAATTTGCTGAATGCAAACCGTTATTTCCCGTATTATGTCCAGCTCCTCGTTGGTGGAATAGACGACTCAGGTCCTTCAATATATTCGGTTGATGCAATGGGCGGTGCGACAAGAGAAGAAGAAATTGTCGCAACAGGCTCAGGCTCCCCCGGTGCCTACGGGGTCCTCGAAGACCGGTTTAAAAAGGCAATGAACGAAGAAGAGGCAATTGAACTTGCCATCAGGGCAATTAAGGCTGCAATGAGACGTGATGCAGGGTCCGGTGAGGGCATCCACGTTGTTGTCATTACCAAAGAAAGTTACATGGAGATTGCTGATGAGCAGGTCCAGAAGGCACTTTCAGCACTCGCTGCATAATTTCTTTTTTTTAGGACGGATTGAATGCTAATTGAAGAACGATTGAAAGAACTTAAGGATAAGATAAACGAAAAGGTGCCGTCCGGCATCACCGTATCAGACGTTGAATTCGAAGGGCCTGAACTGGTCATCTATACCGATGACCCGAAAAAATTTGCCGACGAAGCGGATCTTATTAAACTACTCGCCAGGGACCTGCGTAAACGCATCGTGGTCCGCCCGAACGTGCTGGAAGACCCTGACAGGGCAATAGGTGCGATAAAAGAAGTTGTAGCGGAAAATGCAGGGATTACGGATATCTTTTTTGATGCAGACACCGGGGAAGTAATAATCGAGGCTGAAAAGCCAGGTGTTGTTATCGGAAAAAACGGGGCCACACTCCGTGAAATAACAAAACATATAGGCTGGACTCCGAAAGTCGTCAGGACTCCCCCGATCGAAAGCTCCACCGTAAAACAGGTACGCCAGTACCTCAGGTCAGTTAACGAAGATCGAAAAATCTTTTTAAGAACAATCGGACGCCGTATACACCGCGATATAACAAGCAAGGACCAGTGGGCGAGGGTCACGATGCTCGGCTGCTGCAGGGAGGTCGGAAGGGCTGCATTCCTACTTACGACCCCTGAAAGCAGGGTATTAATCGACTGCGGTGAAAAGCCAGACAGTAATAACAGCACACCCTACCTCTATGTCCCTGAGATACACCCGCTATCACAGCTCGATGCAGTAGTACTCACCCATGCACACCTCGATCATTGTGCACTCGTACCGCTCCTGTACAAATACGGGTATGACGGACCTGTTTACAGTACGCCACCGACACGGGACCTTTCAGCGATGCTGCAACTGGACTACCTTGATGTAATCCACAAAGAGGACAGGAAAGTACCGTACTCCTCAAACGAAGTTAAGACCTACATAAAGCACTCTATCACCCTCAATTATGGGAACGTGACTGATATAGCCCCGGATATTAAACTCACATTTCATAATGCAGGCCATATTCTCGGTTCAGCCATTGCCCATTTCCATATCGGCGATGGTCTCTATAACATCGCATTCACCGGGGACTTCAACTACAGTAAAAGTCGTCTTTTCAACCCAGCAACTGCAAGTTTCCCCCGCCTTGAGGCACTCTTCATGGAGAGTACCTACGGGGGTTCAAATGATATGCAGCCTGCAAGATCAGATGCCGAGGAGAAGCTGTACGAGACGATCACTACCGTCCTCTCGAGGGGAGGAAAGGTCATAATTCCGGCATTCGCCGTGGGACGTTCGCAGGAAGTAATGCTCGCTCTTGAAGAAGGTATGAGAAAAGAGAAGATCCCGAAGGTCAAAATTTACCTGGACGGGATGATCAAGGAAGCAACTGCAATCCACACTACCTATCCCGAATACTTAAACAGTGACCTTAGGAACCAGATATTCAAGGAAGGGATGAACCCGTTCCTTTCAGAGTGCTTTGTTGCCGTGGATTCATCAGAACTTCGCGAGCGGGTCATCAACGGTGACCCCTGTGTGATCATTACAACCAGCGGGATGATGAACGGCGGGCCGGTAATGGAATACCTTAGCAACCTTGCGGCAGATGAACGAAATGCCCTCGTCTTTGTCGGCTACCAGGCAGATGGTACCCTCGGGCGGCGTATCCAGAAAGGCTGGCGTGAAGTGCCGCTCGGAAGGGGCAAAACTATCGTAATCAACCTCGAGATCGTCACGGTAGATGGGTTCTCCGGGCATTCAGACCGGAGGCAGCTGATGAATTATGTGGGACAGGTTCAGCCGAGACCTGAAAAAATCTTCACCATCCACGGCGACGAGAACAATACTATCGATCTGGCAAGTTCGCTCTATAAACGGTACCATATCCAGACTCATTCCCCCATGAACCTTGAAACATACCGGATGATCTAACCACTGTTTCACATGAGAGCCCTGATCACGTTATACCTGGGTATTTTCTCGGTCATGGCGCTCTCAAATGCCATCGTCCCGGACCTTGCCTCGTATGCCTCAGGGACGGCATTACAGGGCCAGATATTTTCCCCTTATTTTCTCGGTGCATTTCTTCTGACACTACCGGTCGGGATATTATCAGACCGGTGGGGGCAGGCATATTTTATCAGGGCCGGGCTCCTGCTGACAATCGTTTCCGGCATTCTCCTCCTCATGGATTCGTCGGTGAATATGACAATCTTCGCCAGGTTGATAGAGGGGGCAGGTGCAGGCCTTTTTATTGCTTCCGCGATGTCGTATATTAACTCACGTGCTGATCATACGCGATCAATCGGGGTTTTCATGGCCTTGTTAAATATCGGACTTATTGCAGGCCTTATTATATCCGGCCTGGCAAGTACGGCTTTGGGTACCAGGTCTGCCGGGATAATGCTTTTCATGGTTGTTTCGATAATTCCATTTATTATCAGCATTATCGGACCATTCGACGGGCGGAAAGTCACCTATCCTATGCCTAAGGCTGTTCCTGTAGTAAGAAACCTGGTCGTTAACCTGAAAAAATTCTTCTGGATGTGGTTTTCCTCGTTGGTCCTGATCGGTATTACCGGCGCAGTGACAGCCCTGTACCCGCAATTCAGTGGCAACAGTCCTGATACGATAGGTCTCCAGATCGCTGCGATGAATGGTGCTACCGCGATTGCAATCCTCTTAGTGTCCAGGATGAAATTTGCCCCGATCCCGACAATCCGCATAGCCGCCATTTTCTCTGCGGCAGCGGTGATAGCCAGTTACGTTACTTCCTGGGCATTTATTGTCATTGGGGCATTTGCTGGAATCATTATGATTGCCCAGCTCGCTTTTCTCGCTGATGCCGGAAAGGAACAGGGGACCTTCATGGGGCTCTTTAATACATCAAGTTACCTTGGGATGACAATTATTCCGTTTTTCGTCACATTTATAGCTGAATTACTTGGATTCCTGACAGCATTTCTCATAACAGCGTCATTGTGCCTGGTGGTCGCAGGCACGATTGGATTGTGCATGCAGTGCAGGGTTGAGAAACAATGCCCGGTTTCCTGATACAGGCCTTGACTCCCCCAAAAAATCAGCGGTATACGGATCCTCATATTATTATCCCCTGAATACAAATCATTTAAACAGCTGGTAAACGGACCGATCGGCAAAACTGATTCCTTATACTACCAAATCGCCGGAAATCCCGGGGAAAAAAGTTCAGTTTGTTAAAATCCAAACGAAACACGATATATCCTGCAGAAAAGATTTTTCGTCAAATACTAGCACGTGGGATATGACAAAAGCAATTCGAGAACGCTTGCGAATAATCGACCGATGGATAGAGTATGACTGGAACGAAGACGCCACAGGTATCACGGATCGTTGCATTCATTGACATCGGTACAAATTCTATCAGGTTGTTTGTTGTAAGGCTGAACCCTGATTGCTCGTATATCGTACTTACGAGCCAGAAGGAAGCAGTACGGCTGGGCGAAGGGGAATTTGAAACCGGGTTCATAACCGGGGAGGCCATGGACAGGGCAGTCATGGTCGCAGGTAAATTTGTCGAACTGGCACACTCGTTTCGCGCCGAAGAATTTGTAGCAGTTGCCACTTCCGCAACACGGGAAGCCCAGAACAGGTACGAGTTCCTTTCCAGGCTCAGGAAAGAGGCACACCTGGATGTACAGGTAATCTCCGGCAGGGAGGAAGCACGCCTGATTTTCATGGGTGTCACTTCTGCGATGCACCTGGAAAACGAACAAATCATGGTTATTGATATCGGGGGTGGCAGCACCGAAGTTGCGATAGGAGGGAGGGGTGCCTGCAGCTACCTGTCAAGCATGCACCTCGGTACTATCAGGCTGACGAACATGTTCTTTCCCGAAAGCGTGGTAGAACCCGTCAGTGGATACCGCTATGAAGAGATACGGAACTATATCAGGGATGAAGCCAGGGCAGTTGTACGTCAGGCAGGACGTCATCCCGTCGACATGGTCGTCGGAAGTTCCGGGACGATTATAAACCTTTGCGATATTGCAGCACGGTTGTTCCATGCCGGTGACCCTAAAAGGACCGCCCTTACCGCATCAGACCTTAAAAAGACAGTCCCGATCATTTGTTCCTTGTCATTGTCAGAGCGCCGTAAAATACCAGGGATCAATCCTGAACGGGCAGATATTATTATTGCCGGGACTGCCATCATTGACACGCTTATGAAGGAACTGAACATCCAGACGCTTGAAGTCACACAGAGAGGGCTCCAGGACGGTCTCCTCGCGGATTATCTTTCAAAAATGGAGGGGTTCCCTCTTCTTGGCCATCTGTCAGTCCGGGAGAAAAGCGTGCTACTGACGGGAAGGGCATTTGGTATCAACGAGTACCATGCAAGGACTGTTTCAACTATTGCACTCGAGCTGTTTGACAGCGCCAAGACGGTGGGTCTTCATTCGCTGGGTACCCGCGAAAGGGAACTTCTTGAATATGCATCATTTTTACACGATATAGGGTCGCTGATCTCGTTTAATAACCACCACGCCCACTCCTATTACATTATCAGGAATAGTGACCTCCTCGGGTTTGAACCTGATGAAGTCCTGATCATGGCGAACATCGCCCGGTATCACCGGAAGAAACTTCCAAAGAAAAAGGAGGTCGAGATGCCTGAACTTGATGAGCATGGGAAAGAAATGGTAACTATTCTCTCAACGTTCCTTCGCCTTTCTGAGAGCCTTGACCGGCGACATGCTGCGCTTATCGAACGGGTGTACTTCACCAGGATTATTGAAAAAACAGCTGAACTGGAAATTGTGGCCCGGGAAGACTGCCAGTTTGAGTCGTGGGGTGTAGATAACGAGGCAAAAAATTTTGAACGGGCATTCGGCCTGAAACTGGAGCATAGTATCGTCCGGTCCGATTCAAATCCCGGGACAACAACTCCCTGATAGCAGGCACTATTTGTTCTCCCGTGCGGGAGAGTACCAAAAAAAATGTTCAGGTGTTCCCTGGAATAATTCTGCGTTTATTTTTCCGCAATCCCCGTTCTATCAGCACGAGTCCGTACAATCCGGCAGCTACCAGGATAATCCTTGCTCCGGAAGGGACATCGAGAAAATAGGGGAGGAAGATCCCCCCGATAGTGACCGGGATGCCGCAAAGTTCTGAGAGTATCACTATGTTCCTCAACCGGGAACAGTATTCCCTGCTGATTGCAACCGCTAAAGAAACGCAAGGATGATTGACCATACAGGAAATATGGTCGATCAGGAAAGAACTTTCGAAACGGTGACATCGCGGAGAATTACCGATACGCCGCGCTCCCCCTCTTCGAATACAACGGGGACACATTTGGCATAAAATTGCCATGTATGCCCATGGATGGCGATTTTTTCCTCAAGAGCACATTCATTCCCATTTTCGCCCTCGCTGATCTGCTGGCGGAATTCCGGGCTGATGCAGGTTCCAAAATTCGTATGGTCGAGATGATGAACGAGGATATCTGAACGTTGCACCTGGAAAATATCAAGTAACCGGTCATTCACATGCCGTACAAACATTTCATGGTCCAGTACCAGGATCAGGTCTGAGCTCAGGTTGAGGAGCTGGGAAATCGGTACCCTCTTCGAGACAAAAAATACTTTCGCCGGACCAAATGTCTTCATCTCAACCTGGCCTGAAATAAGCATACGGTTCAGGTATTTTGATGTCGCGTTACGGTTAAGGGGCAGGAGGTGGGAAATTTCTTCAATTGTTAAACCACGGGGATGTTCTTGTAGTATTTCAATAAATCGCGATCTTTCTCGTTCCTTCTCTTTCAGCATTAATAAACACCTGGCCCGGATCTCTCCTTGATCTTGAAAATGCACCCTTCCGATGTACAAACAAAGAACACAATGTAATGCATTATCATATGATGTATATGCATTACAATAATATATTAATTAAATGCTATACAAAACAACAAAGATATATATATTATAAAAATAGATTGTGTATAGTAGTAAACGGTGAAATGCCATGCCTGACCTGACAGAAGAACCAGATGAACTACCCGGGCAGGGAACAATCCCTGACCAGGTATCAGATCAAAACAGGGAAATTAAAAAATGGCGTGCAATCGCCAGGATGGTAAATAATAATCCTGATGTCCTCACGTTCTCCCTCTCAACAACGGAACCGGAGAGGAGGTGGGCTTTCTTTGCCCTGGCATCCGGCGTATTGGCTCAATCGATTGCCAGGGGGATGAATGAACCCGGAGATATTTCGGAAGTATCTGTGGCTATCTTTTAAAAATAGTCCTTCAGATGGACCAGAAAATGCACAGTATGGAGGTAATACCATGAAATCATGACTACAGGGCCCCCTAGTGTCCCAAACCAGCGCACCTCTCCTCCTTCTGGTTGATACAACCAGCCTCCTGTGCTGGGAAGAAATACAATAACCCCTATTTTTCTTGATTTGCCGCAAAAAATGTCTTCTTTTCAGGTAAAAAAAATGCCGTCACCACCATTGCTGATGGAGATGCTTTCCGGCTGCCGGTGTCGTCTCCCTTCCCTGGGGGGTCCGTTTAATAAACCCTATCTGAATCAGGAACGGTTCGTACACATCTTCAATTGTCCTCGATTCCTCACCGACTGATATAGCAATTGTTTTGAGCCCGACCGGACCGCCCTTGAAATCATCTGAAATGACGGTCAGGATTCTCCGGTCAAGGTCGTCAAGGCCCAGCGCATCAATACCCAGCAGGGTAAGGGCATGCGATGCCACCTCCCTGGTTATGGTTCCGTCGCTTCGTACTAACGCAAAATCCCCGACACGGCGAAGCAGACGGTTTGCTATCCTTGGTGTCCCCCTGCTCCTGCCGGCTATCTCGCGGGCGGCATCCTCAGTGATACTGACCTGCATGATACCTGCACTCCGCAGGATGACTTCTGCAAGTTCTGCGGGAGTGTATAGGTTGAGACGGGATATCAGGCCAAAGCGGTCCCGGAACGGCGAACCAAGGAGTCCGATCTTCGTGGTTGCCCCGATCAGCGTGAAGTGCTCAATATCAAGGCGTATAGACCGGGCACCAGGACCTTCGCCTATCATGACATCAATAGCGAGATCTTCCATTGCCGGGTACAGCACTTCTTCTACAACCGGGCTGAGGCGGTGTACTTCATCGATAAAAAGGACATCGCCTTTCGAAAGGGTTGTCAGAATAGCTGCGAGATCCCCCTGCTTTTCCAGAACCGGGCCACTTGTGGAGTGGATACCAGTACCCATCTCATGGGCGATAATATGGGCCAGTGTTGTCTTACCAAGGCCGGGGGGACCTGAAAGCAGGATATGGTCAAGTGGTTTTTTTCGTTTCTGTGCCGCTTCAATGGCAATGGAAAGCGTTTCTTTTAAGCCATCCTGGCCGATAAAGTCTTTCAGTTTTGACGGCCTGATTGTCTCTTCGATCACGTCATCGCCGGGCACAACAGCCTCGATCACCCGTTCCCTCATATCTTTTTCCTCTCTTTCAGGAACGAGAGTGAGGCCTTCAGCAATACCTGCGAATCAGCGGATTCTGTCCTTCTGCAAATCTCATCGACGGCATCATAGGATTCCCGCGATGGGAAACCCAGTGCAACCAGGGCTTCCGCGACGTCTTCCCTGATGTTGCCAGGGGCCCCCGGGGCCCCGGAAATGACAACAGTGAGACGCTCATTCATCCGGTCTTTTAATTCGAGGATTAGTCTTTTCGCGTTCCTCGGACCAATCCCGGAGAGCCTTGTCAACCTTTTTTCGTCCTCCCCGGTAACAGCCTGGACAAATTCCTCTGCCGGGAGCTGCGAAAGGATGGAGAGGGCGAGCTGGGGGCCGACCCGGTTCACCGCGATGAGGAGCAGGAACACTTCGAGGTCGAAGGTATCAGAAAATCCGTACAGTGAAAGTGCGTCCTCCCTGACAATGAGGTGGGTGTGTACTCTCTTCTTTCCCGAAGACCCGGAAAGGCAGACAACATCGGTTGTTGTCATATGTACCCGGTACCCTACACCTCCCACATCCATTACTACGAATCCATCCCCGGTTGCAACAATTTCCCCAAAAAGTTGCGATATCACAGATAGCACCCCCCGGTCTGTGGAACAACCACGGCATACCTGCACCCGTCAGAAGGGGAGAGTGATATCCCGGTTAATCTCAATTGAGGCATGCCAGGGTGGGTGTGAACCGTGCGGGAAGGAGTGATCATTGCGCTATGCCCTCATGGTATGGATATGACAGAGCGCAAGGGACAGGCCGTCTGCGGCATCATCTGGCCTTGGGATTTCCTGCAGATGGAGGAGGCGTCGGATCATCTCCTGCACCTGTTTCTTGTCCGCGCGTCCCGACCCTGTTATCGCCTGTTTCACCTGGTTCGGCGTATATTCAGTCACAGGGACCCCCTCCTGTTCGCAAATGAGGAGGATGATCCCACGGACTTCCGCTACACCCATCGCTGACGTGATATTTTTAGAGAAAAACAATTTTTCTACTGCCGCACGCTCCGGGCGGTGTTCCAAAAACAGGTCTTTCAGTCCCCCGTAAAGATGATTGAGCCTTGTACCGGCAGACAGATCTTCCGCACTTGTGGTGATGCAGCCATGGGTGATATGGATAGCCCTGTTACCCGTCTTCTCTATCACCCCATATCCCAGACGTGCAAGGCCTGGGTCAATACCTAATAC
>Ga0194040_1000064_pt1 | contig 26756 bp, 22 predicted proteins | sample JunL2210m_MetaG_FD_148973 | JGI IMG/M metagenome (GOLD analysis project Ga0194040, IMG submission 148973) | Anoxic zone freshwater microbial communities from boreal shield lake in IISD Experimental Lakes Area, Ontario, Canada - Jun2016-L227-10m | ecosystem: Environmental > Aquatic > Freshwater >... | reverse complement strand
AACAGGCATTGAAGTCAAAGTGACTCCCGAGATGCTTGGCGCAGGTGTGGTGTCTAGCGGCGCTGTTTTACCTCCCATTCCAGCAGTAACGGGCAATCGTCAGAAACCAGTTGCTTCTTGGGGCAAGCCTTTACCCTACCCTATCGTGATTGCCGATCGACGCAATAATCGTTTGATTGAAATTGCTCCGAATAAGAAAATCATTTGGGAATTTCCATCTCCTAGTATTAAAGTCTATCGTGGCAACGAAGACGTGAACTTCTCTCCTGATGGCAAGCAATTGGCTGTTAGCGAAGAAGATAATTTTGATGTTCATATTGTTGATTACGAGAAAAAAATACTGACTTGGACTTATGGCATCCCAGATAGGCGCGGCAGTGGCCCAGGCTTACTCAACTACCCTGATGACGCTCACCTATTGGCTGATGGAAAATTTATTACCGCAGACATTCGCAATTGCAGAGTACTGATTGTCGATCCGCAAGATAACTCCATTGTTTCTCAATGGGGAACACCCGGTAAATGCAAACATAATCCGCCCTACGAATTAGCCCATCCAAATGGAGCAACCCCAATGGAAAATGGGGATATTCTAGTGACGGAAATTACTGATTCATGGATTTCTCGGATCACCAGAGAGGGCAAAGTGGTATGGAGCGTGAAGGCTCCAAATATTCGCTACCCCTCCGATGCTTTCCCGACTGTTGATGGTAAGCAAGTGATCGTTGCTGACTTCTGGAAACCTGGCAGAGTAGTGATTTTTGATCCCCTCACCAGAAAGATTACTTGGGAATATTTTGCCAAGGATGGCGAAGGTGCTTTAGATCACTCTTCAATTGCTAGAGAGTTACCAGATACGGGTGATATTCTGATCGTAGATGATCTTAATGACAGAGTGATCGTAGTGGATCGCAAAACAAAAGAGATTATTTGGCAATATGGGGAAAAGGGCAAAAAAGGTTTTACCCCTGGACTACTCAATTATCCCGATGGGGTGGATTTAGATGTATTTAGGGACTGGAAAACAGCTATTCAGAAATGATGCGTCATTTGCGACTCCAAAAGTACTAAGCCCCGATCTCCGGGGCTTTTTATTACTGGTGATGCGTTTTAACAGTTAAATGAATGGGCCCTTTAGAGCTTGTGATGAGTCTTATCGCAAAGTGGTGCATTCTCAGACTGTTTGCAGCCACAAAAATAGACTATTTCCGTTTTAGTCGCTACATACTCTACAGGAGTGCAGTCAGTTGATTGATGCATGCCATCACATAAAGGCTGCTTTTTACTGATACCGCATGAGCACCAGTAATAGGTTTTACCCGCCTCGACCTGGAGGGCATAAGGTTCATTTTTTGCGGTTTTTTCTTGCATCTGAAGTCCCTCATTCAATAGTAGAAATAAAAGTATTTGGTTTTTGTGCTCAAGCTAAGGTATTACCTGCTTGATCCAAAAATTCTGACAGGCTAATAGCCTCACCGATCTCTTTAGGCAAAGCATCCCTTACTGAAAAGACACCCAATACCTTCCCGTTAGAAGAAGTAATGGGTAAATGCCTAAAGCCCCGTTCAATCATGATCAGAACCGCATTAGAAACCGTCATCTCTGGTGTGATGCAGTGAGGCTTAGGCGTCATCACTTCGGTTACTCTCGTCAGCTCTGGATTGAGCGGTTTAGATACCACTCTAGTCATAAGATCTCGCTCGGTTAATATCCCCAAGAGTTCGCCATTGGGCTCCATGATCAACACAGAACCTGTATTTGCTTTAGTCATGATGCGCGCCGCCTCTAATACTGTTGATTTAGGTGAGAGACATACCAAACTTCGATGCGTAATGGATTGAGAGACGGTGCGATCTGACATATCAAGCTCCTAGTAGCGTTAGTTAGCGCAATCCTGCGTTTATTTTTTCCAAAGCAGCCTCACCTGGGCATAACTGCGACTCTCTTAATGAATTTAAAGGCTGAGGGCAAGTATTCAATGCTTCATGTAGATCGGTAGCTAAAGGATCTAAGTACAACAAACCAGTGACCACCTCACCCCGCTCTTGATGTTCATTGATATAACTTAATGCGGCATACCGATTGGTTGGATCGTAATCCTCATGCAGTTTACGTAAGCGTAAATAAGAACCATCGTGCTGCTGGACTTCAACTAGCTCACCGGGAGCATATTGCGTTGTAATCTCCTCATGCATAGGCATAAAGTCAATACGACTTACTGCTTCGTTATGTTGTCTTACATAGTCATAGCTTTTTGTACTACCCCCATGGTTATTAAATGTGACGCAAGGACTAATCACATCAATAAAGGCTGCTCCTCCATGGCCAATTGCACCTTTGATTAAAGGAACGAGTTGGTCCTTATCTCCAGAGAAACTTCGAGCAACATAGGTGGCACCAAGCTGCAGGGCTAGACCAACCAGGTCGACGGGGCTATCGTTATTCACAACACCCTTCTTACTCTTTGACCCACGATCCGCTGTGGCAGAAAACTGTCCTTTTGTTAGGCCATAGACCCCATTGTTTTCGACGATATAGGCCATACGCACATTGCGTCGCATCGCATTAGCAAACTGCCCCAATCCAATCGAAGCGGAGTCACCGTCACCCGATACACCCAAATACAAGAGGTCACGATTCGCTAAGTTAGCTCCAGTCAAAACAGATGGCATACGGCCATGAACTGTATTAAATCCATGAGAAGCCCCCAAGAAATAATCAGGCGTCTTAGAGCTACACCCAATACCGGAAAGCTTTGCTACTCGATGGGGCACTACATCCATCTCCCAGCAAGCCTGAACAATCGCCGCCGATATTGAGTCATGACCGCACCCTGCACATAAGGTAGAAATTCGTCCCTCATAGTCACGACGGGTATAGCCGACCTTGTTTTTTTGTAAGGTCGGATGATGCAGAGTTGGTTTATTAATATAGGTCATGCTAACTCCTTACTACCAGAAGCTGCTGTTGAAGTTTTAGCAATGCCTAGATTCTTTTCAATCGCCTTGACGATAAATCGGGCTGTAATGGGTGTGCCATCGTAATGGAGCACTTTGACGAGATTGCTATTCATTATCTCTAGCTCATTCATTAGTAAAGTGTGCATTTGTGCATCCCGATTTTGCTCAACGACAAATACCTTGTCATGTGAGTCAATAAACTCTTTAACAGACTTTGGAAATGGGAAAGCGCGTAGTCGCAAGGCATCTAACCCAGTCCCCTCTTCATCCAAAATATCTAAAGCCTCTTCCATTGCAGGGCTTGTCGAACCAAAGTAGATCACGCCATATTTACTCGGCTTCTTGGCTAATCGGACAAGGGGCTGCGGGACCAAGGTGGCAGCTGTTTCAAATTTACGCAACAACCTTTCCATGTTGTAGATGTAATCTACGCCCTTTTCAGAATATCTCGCATAGGGATCACGGGTCGTTCCACGAGTAAAGAAGCTGCCCTTGGTAGGATGCGTACCCGGAATGGTTCTCCATGGAATGCCATCGCCATCGACATCTTTATAGCGACCAAAATCTTTACCGGACTCTAACTCCTCAGCCGTCATCACCTTACCGCGATCATAGGTGCGCCCCTCATCCCATACAAAGGGATCACAAAGCCGTTGGTTCATGCCAATATCCAAATCGGTCATTAAGAAAATCGGTGTTTGCAAGCGCTCAGCTAGATCAAGCGAGATTGCGGCCTGCTCAAAACACTCTTGGGGGTCTTGCGGGAATAACATGACATGCTTGGTATCTCCATGCGAAGCGTATGCACAAGCAATCAAATCCGATTGTTGAGTACGGGTAGGCATTCCTGTAGAAGGGCCACCGCGCTGTACATTCACAATCGTCACTGGAATCTCAGCAAAATACGCCAAGCCGATAAACTCTGTCATCAGAGAAATACCGGGCCCCGAAGTAGCGGTGAATGCTCTAGCACCATTCCACGCAGCCCCAATCACCATACCAATTGAAGCTAACTCATCTTCCGCCTGAACAATAGCAAAGCGATTTGATCCCGTTTCTGGGTCTAATCTAAATTTTCTGCAGTACTTATCAAAAGCCTCAGGAACTGAAGAGGAAGGCGTAATGGGATACCACGCAGCAAAGGTAGCGCCACCATAGACACAACCTAAACCAATTGCACTATTACCATCAGTGAAAATACGATTACCCACTTGATCAGAGCGCTTTACACGAATACCTAATGGGGCTTTGAGATTCTTCTTGGCATACTCATGGCCCAAATTAAAGGCTTTCATATTGGAGTCAAGCAACGCCTCCTTGCCTTTGTACTGCTCAGAGAATAATTTCTCAAATACAGCCGCATCTACATCAAGCAACACTGACAATGCACCTACATAAATAATGTTCTTAAATAACTGACGTTGCCGTGCCTCACTATAAGCAGCGTTACTGATCTCAGTTAAAGGCACACCAATAATCTGAATATCTTTCCTAAATTTATCCTCAGGAATAGGTCTTGTAGAGTCATAAAAGAGGTAGCCTCCAGGCTCAATCTCGGCAATATCAGCATCCCACGTCTGTGGATTCATAGCTACCATCATGTCTACACCACCACGGCGTCCTAAATAGCCCTTCTCACTGACCCTGGCCTCATACCAGGTAGGCATACCTTGGATATTGCTGGGGAAAATATTCCGCGGGCTAACGGGAACACCCATTCGCAGAATCGCTTTGGCAAATAACTCATTGGCCGAAGCGGATCCTGAGCCATTCACATTAGCAAATTTAATAACAAAATCATTAATGGCTTCTATTTGCTTCATGCTGACTCCCTTGCATGGAGACCGATTTGCTTATCGCGACATTCAAGCCCAGCTTGTGCGGTGTTGAGTAAAAATTTCTGCATATCCCATGCTCCTGTTGGGCAACGTTCCGCGCACAAACCACAATGCAAACAGACATCCTCATCTTTCACCATCAACTTCCCAGATTTCAAATTCTGAGAAATATATAAATCTTGTTCATGATTGCGTGCTGGAGCCTTTAAACGCGTGCGTAGATCTTCTTCGGTGCCACCAATAGTGAAAGTAATGCAATCCATTGGGCAGATATCCACACACGCATCACATTCAATACAAGTCTCGCGAGTGAAGACAGTTTGCACATCGCAATTTAGGCAGCGACTTGCTTCTTTATAGGCTGTGGCTGCATCAAAGCCAAGCTCCACCTCAATGCGAATACTAGAGAGGGCCAAATCAGCAGCAGCCCAAGGCACCGCATAGCGCTCATCCTCCGAGACATCGTTGTGATAGCTCCATTCATGAATTCCCATCTTCTGGGACATCAGGCTCACTGTTGGTGGCGGTCTAACAGCCACATCCTCATGATTCAGGAAGCGATCAATCGAGATTGCTGCTGCATGGCCCTGCGCTACAGCAGTAATAATATTTTTTGGTCCAAATGCGGCGTCACCCCCAAAAAAGACTTTGGTATTACTTGATTGGAAGGTTTCTTTATCTAACTCTGGTAATCCATGGCGGTTAAATTGAATTCCACAGTCTTTCTCAATCCAGGGGAAGGCATTTTCTTGTCCGACTGCCAGCAATACAGAATCACATTCAATATAGACGTCGGGCTGACCGGATAGAACCAGGCTGCGAGCACCCTTTTCATCAAAAACCGCTTTCACGATTTCAAAAACCATACCCACCAATTTTCCATCTTTGCATTCGAAGCTTTTGGGAACGTGATAATTCAGAATAGGAATACCTTCATGCAAAGCATCTTCTTTTTCCCAGGGCGACGCTTTCATTTCATCGAAACCACTCCGCACGATGACCTTGACATCCGTGCTCCCCAAACGCCTAGCGGAACGACAGCAATCCATTGCCGTATTACCGCCACCCAAAACAATGATCTTTCCCTCTACCTGTGTGATATGCCCAAATGAGACTGACGCCAACCAATCAATTCCGATATGAATATCTTTTGCAGCCTCTTTCCTTCCGGGAATATCTAAATTCCTGCCTCGAGGCGCACCCGAACCAATAAAGATGGCATCGTATCCCTCTTTAATGAGGGATTTAAGAGATTCAATACGTTGTCCGCTTTTGAAATTCGCACCCATATTGAGAATGTAATCAGTCTCCTCATCTATTACTGACTCTGGCAAACGAAAGCGTGGAATTTGTGACCGAATGAAGCCGCCGGCTTTAGCTTCACCATCGAAAATCGTCAGGTCGTATCCCAAAGGCATCAGATCCCGAGCAACAGTGAGAGAAGAAGGACCAGCACCAACGCATACCACTCTCTTGCCATTTTTTGCTGCAATACTCGGCATACGACCCTGAACATCACCTTTGTTATCTGCGGCTACTCGCTTTAAACGACAAATCGCAACTGGCTCTGGATCGGCACCGTTATTTTCTTCAACACGTCCACGGCGACAGGCTGGCTCACAAGGTCGATCGCATGTTCTTCCAAGGACACCAGGAAAAACATTGGAGACCCAATTGATCATGTAGGCATCTGCATAGCGCCCCTGTGCAATCAAGCGAATATATTCCGGTACAGGAGTATGTGCGGGACAGGCCCATTGGCAATCGACAACTTTATGAAAATAAGAGTGATTCAAGCAGTGGATCTCCTGCATCTAAAGAGCATTTCAAGTAACGATAAATTCCATGAAATTATTCTACGCACCTAAATGGATCCAATCCTCAGGTATACCCTCCTACTTTCAAGAATTACTAAGAATAATCATTGTTCAATTGATCTATATCAAAACTGTGCAGATGCAGCATTTCGTTTATAGGGAACAACCCATTCTGATCCGGGCTTTTGGTCCAATAAGCTATTGCTATACAGGTCTAGACTCATGGTGATTGGGAATCAACCAAAAATCTGAGGTAGTCCTTTAAGTAGATCTCTGATGAGATTTATTTCGTCGATCGCGAGTTAGTAAAAGCAGTTTCGAGGAAGTCAATTTTGTTCGCCCCGCAATAATAAAAAGGGACTACAGAAATGTAATCCCTTTTGTTTTAGGGTGGCGCACTCCTAAACCTAATACCTCAGGCTTAGTCCTTCATATAGTCGTGCACTACCTCCCCCATACCTAAAGTGAGATCAGCGACAAAATGCACGGCAGAAAGAACCTCTAAGACAGGTAACTTAGCCACATCAGCAATCACATGATTAAAAAGTTGCAAGTCAGCCGGTGAAGACCACGCTTCTTTAACCGTGATTTCTTTAAGGTGATACCGTACTAGCTCACAAATTCGCAGACTACCGTCCACGTGAGGAATGATCTTAATGAGGTAATTTGGTTTTTTTAAGGAAGCAATAATTCCTGAGGGATCAAGTGCACGGTGTTTAAATCCCATAGTCATAGTAGCGCATAGCACGCTACCGTAATGTAATTTACCAACAATAACATCGCCCTCATGCTCGACTTTAGGATTAGCAAATTTTTTAGGGAAGCCCCATATTTCACGGCCACCTGCAATAGGAGATTCATCATCTAAATACATTGAGTGGATATAGACACCTTCCTCACCATTAAAGCTCACTGGGATTACTTGGCCTGATTCAGTGTAGTCACCAAAACCAATGGAGTTAGGCATCTTAATAAATTCATACTTGACTATTGGCTCAAGGGGCAGCAAAGGCTCTGGGAGAACGGCAGCAAGAGCTGCAGGATCAGTCCGATAAGTCACGATCATGTACTCACGGTCTATAAATCGATAAGGTCCCGGAGGATAAGCTGGATTTGTCAGCGGCATTGCATAAGCAGTTTTTTTAATTGAAGCAATATCCATAAATAAGCTCTCTATAAATAAATGTATTTGATTTAAAAGTAGTCACCTTCTCCCTGTAGGTTATAGCAAAGTTTGATTGACGGCAGAAATAAGTATTCACTATATTGACGATTAATGGTCTAAAAATAGATGACCAAAATGGCTATATTGGGTATCTCTCTGCCAATGAGATTCTGCCGGCATTAAAGCAGCTATTGAATCCGTTAGATCCGAACTCTAAGGAGTTTTGGTGCAGTCACTCTCGTCCGCACCCCAGAAGCTCCAAAACCCACCTTTAGATAGCTTTATCTTTAGTTCAGTTTTATATAAAACTATCGCAAAAAGGCGGAATATCCTCAAGTTTCTAAGGCTATACTGAGCCTGCTTTTTATAAAAATATAGCGCAACTTAATCTATATGTTGCTTGAGACTACCTACTTCTAATAAGGTTGAAGATGAAAAAATATTTACTAAGCATTCTCTTATCTACCCTCCCCCTTGCTTCTTTCGCTGCTTGCCAAGGAGCTCAGCAACCATTAGTTATTGCTGGTGAAAATATTTGTGGAACTATCACCTCTACTTCACCAAAGGGTGAAATTTCGATAAGCATGCCTGCAGGACCAGGTTCGGAGTTATATCTGCTCCACCAAAACAAATTAAATAAGCTATCTCCAGGGATATTTAAGAACTATGTGGATAGCCTTAAAAAAGATGAAATTCCTTCAGGAGTCTCTCACGCAATTCGATCGATAAAATTCTCCCCAAGTAGTCTTCCACAGTACGCTAATAAAACATTTAGCTGCGCAACTCCGCGCATCATTGAGACACCTAAAGGGGATATTTCTAAGGCAGTCCTATCAATACCAAATTGTGTAGTTGCTGCACAGTAAATCTTAACTGACCCACTCCCAGCCCTAAGCCTCGCTCTGCGGGGCTTTTTCTTTGTGGAAACTTATTGCGCCGCTCTACCGCCTGGCCTATAACGATCCATCACTTGATCAAGGCTGTCATTAGTAATGCTTGGGTTTGCTTTTTGTAGGCAGCTTAATAAAACAGATTTATTGGCATGCTTTTGATTGCCTTGAGGCATTGCTCCACTAGGGGCTGGATTAACATTACTAAAACAGGCTCTAAATTGGTCTGGAGTTACACCAAGGTCTCGACTAATTTTTTCTACTGGGCGATGGGGGTCATCTCTCAAGACTCCAGTGGACGTAAGTGGGGATTGAGCCAAAGCTGATCCTGCTGCAATACTGACTACCAATAAAATCCAAGATATTTTCATTATGCTATTAACCCAATGATGTATATATCTGCATAACAATCTACATCAAAAGATTTTCTATTTGAGGGAATAGTTTAATATAAGACCATCACGTAAGCGGCATTGACATAAGATATTGAGTTTAACAACACAGTTCACTTCAGTCGATTCATGAAAAACAAAAAGATTCTTTTGGCCCAAATCCTGCTTCTGCTATCTATAGGAGGATGTGCATCGGGTGACCCCATCTATGTAGTGCCAGCAGGCCCAGGTTTTCCTCCGCCACACGATCCTTTCTTCCGACCGCCCGGCGGACCAGGATTTGCACCCGCACCACCAGGCCCTGGATTTGCACCTCCTCCTCCAGGTGCCTAAATTTGACTATCCCGGCTCACCGGCACATTAGGGCTTAATTTTAATAAACGCCTTAAGAGGATTCTCATTGTTCTCCATGACCCAGCTCGGTTTACGAAGCGAATAAAGCACGATAGGGGTAGCAATAAAAATAATGCTTCCCACAATCAGAATAGCAACATAGGTGGCTGGGTTTCCAACTGGGATTTGAGAAGGCGGAATGAGGGAAACATAGAAACCAAAAAGTGAACTAAATATTCCAACCCCATTACAAATCCAGAGCCCTACTTTTCCACCCGGAATTTGAAAGGGTCGTTCGATATTGGGCAATGCATAACGCAAATAAATACATGCGCTGAACATCATGATGTACATAATTAAATACAGCAAACTAGCCAATTGAGTCAGCATTTGGAATACTGCTTGAACACTAGGAAGTATCTTAAAAGTAATCACCAGAATAGTCACAATCAGGCCCATCAACAATAAGATGTTACGAGGGGCATTATGACTATTTACTTTATGAAATATGGGCGGTAAAAAGCCCGCTCTGCCTATACTCAACATTGCTACCGATGGTCCCGCTAACCAAACGATCAATTGTCCAGCGATACCCACTACTAACAGGGCTGCGATTACTGGGCTTGCCCAAGGCAGGCCATAAAAACGTAACAAGCTATCAAAAGCCATTAATAAGCTTTCTGTCAAATTAATTTGTGCAGCGGGTATCACAAAGCTAATAGGTAGAGTAGTCAATACAAATATACAAACAATAAAAAAGGTTGAGAACAGGATGGCTAAGGAATACGTTTTTTGAGGGTTTTTTGTATTCTCAATATGAACGAAGCTCATCTCCATCCCTGCATAATCCAGAAAAATAGCTGCGGCCAGCACTAAACCACTGAAGCCAGACATTTTTGGAATAAATTCACTCCATCCAACGCTAATCTGAATGGGATTTCCCTGAAAAAAATAAAGAAAGCCTAAAAAACTCAGAATTCCAGCAGGAATAATGGTGCCGATCAGTCCAAAAGTAATTGTTGTCCAAGTTGTCGATTTAAAGCCCCGCAGAGCTGCAAATATAGCTAGCCACAAAATCATGAGAATAACTATGGGAGCATAGTTTGAATTTGCTGCAATTTTGGAATCAGCAGCAAGATTAGGGTTGATAAAAACCAATGCTATCCACGCGAATGCCAGTGTGGTTGGAAAGAATATGGGGGCATTGACCCATTGCAAAAAAATAGCCACAAATCCCCACCTAGGTCCAAAGGCCTGCCCAACCCAGCGAAAAACGCCACCAGCATTAGGGTACGTTGTACCAAGCTCAGCCGCAACGAAACAAATTGGAATCAAAAAGAAGAGTGCAGCAAATAGGTAATAGAAAATAGACGATAAACCATACTCCGCTTGTGATGCGAGTCCCGTGAGGTCAAATATCACAATCACATTAATGATTGCTAATGACAGAATCCCAATTTTGAATTTATGCGGATCGCTAGATTTAAGCATCAATTGTGAATATCAAATAACTTGGGTTTAGTAGTCTGAGCATTCTGAATAATTTAGGCGGTGGGCACACTCTCGTATTGCATGACAGTCATCATGCCATTAGCCTGGTGATATAAGATATGCCAATATTTTCAGCAAATACAATGCCGATAAATCCACCGGTTGCAAAGGTATCGCCATCACCTATCAATTGAACCGCTTCACGAGCCGTCATGACCTTTCCAGGCTTACCTTCGTGTAAGTGGCTAGTGGATGGGCGATGTTGCATAAGTCTCTCCGTTTTGGGAACTGCTTGAGTTAAAAACTTCTTGTAAGATTAGCCCATTATTCACGAAATTGAACGCTAGGTTTAAACGAGCTCCATCTCGCGAGATCTACCAACCCCTATTAGGCATTCCATGACCAAATCGATTGAAATCCGCAAAATTGTCCCACCCGCGTTTGAGCAGGTGAATTTGGGTGAAAAAATTCTATGCTATCGCCCCATGAAACATGGCATGCCCAATTTAAGTATTGAGCAACAAAACGGTAAAGTCATTGCCCATAATTATGGTCATGGTGGCGGTGGCTGGACGCTTGGGCCAGGATCAACAAAGTACGTCAATTCATTATTGATTGATTCACCACTGGGTCAAGAGTTATTTGATAAATCCACTCCTATCGCCATTATTGGCGCTGGCTTAGTTGGGCTATTTACTGCTTACGATTTAGTCAAGCGGGGCTATAGCAATATCACTATCTATGCCGAAAAGATAGACTCCTTGGCCTCTCATTACGCCGGTGGCTTGTTAGCGCCTGTCTCAATGGATAACGACCATGCTATGCAACCTATCATTGACCAAATTGGTATTGATGCCTATCGCTTTTATGATGATGTCGCTAGAAACAAAAATAATGACTTCAAGCAAGGTGCTCGCTTAGTTCCGAGCTATTTCAATAGCCGGGAAGATTCTGGACTGGAGGCCTATGTAGGCAAGGTTATGAACCCCGCCAAAGAAGTGATTTTGGATTTTGGCAATGGCACGACCCGGAAGATGGTGGTGTATGACGATGGTATCTTTATGAATACGGCCTTACTCATGGCCGAGTTACATGACTTCATTAATACACATCACATCAAAATTGTCCTGGGGAAAATTACCTCATTTGAGCAGCTAGAGCAAAAGTTTATTTTTAACTGTAGCGGTCTTGGTGCGGTTGAATTAGCAAAGGACACCACCCTAGTTCCGGTTCAGGGACATTTGATTATGTTAAAAAATCAAGTTCCCGAAAACATGAACTACATGATTTTGGTTTACTTCGGTGAAGGCAAAACCGAAGCGAATCAAAAAGTAAAACGGTCTTTTTATATTTTCCCCAAGCACTTACCCGATTCTGCGCCACAGGATATTGGGGTAATTGGGGGCACCTTTATTGAAGGTGGTAGCCCAGAAAAGCCTAACCTGAATGAATATGATTCGATGATTGATGAAGCAAATGCTTTTTTTGGTCTTAAATAAGCAGGTAAAAAAGTTTAATCCGCCCCAATTATCTTACTCAATCTGTCCAGGTGGGGTATTTTTGCATCACCGAATGGAATAGCTCCGATTCAATCTGTTGATCTAACCATTTTTGAATTGATGGGAATGGCAGTTCATCAAACTGTTCTGGGTTGACCATTGCAAACTGCCTGATAAATGGAAAAATAGCGACGTCCACCCAAGTCATGTTATTACCCAATAAATACAGATTGGTCTGCAAAGCAGCTTCCATTGGTAATAGCATCAGCTCATTTACAGCTCTAAGAACCTCTTCTGACTTGAGGTCTGGGTACCTTTTTGGATATTTGTATTGATCTAACAAGATCTTGAATGGGCCGTCATTTTTTTCAATCCAAGCCTGCGCAATCGAGTCATCAACCAAACCCCAACCATCTGGATCAGACTTCGCTAATGCCCAACGCATAATATCCAGACTTTGTTCCAAGATGATGCCGTCGACGCACAACACTGGCACAGTGCCTTTGGGGGAGACTAACAACATCGATTGCGGCTTATTTCTGAGGTCAATCTCCCGGTGCTCAAGCTCAATACCTACGTATTTCAGTGCCATACGAGCCCTCATGGCATAGGGGCATCTCCGGTATGAATACAAAATGGGCTTCGTCATCTAGATTCTCTTAAGTACTTTATCTTCAAAGCATTTTTGTCTATATATCAATTGTATGTTGCATAGGCTAATGCAATAAAAAACCACCCGAAGGTGGTTTTAAAGATCATGCAAGTGTTAATACCTAGCTTACTTACCGATCAAATCAATAAATTGCACATGGTCATTGATGTTCAGGAAGAATGTCGATGGATCATATGAGATATTGCCAGTCTTAGTGAATAGGAACATGTAAGCCTTAACGCCGACAAAATCGCCAGCGCTATTCTTCGCATTGACATCACAGACTACCATCCAACCAAAGTTAGCTGGCTTGTCGGCATTCTGTCTAGCCCATGCTTTTCTTGGAGGTGCACACTCTTTTTGTGCAGTTTCTGGTTTATAAATATTGGCTTTTAAATACGCGTTCACTTCTTTATCGATTTCAGCTTGCTTTGGCTGAGGTGGAAATTGCGCTTGCTGAACCTCTTGCTGAGTCACTGGGGTTGTACAGGCTCCTAGAGCAAGTACTGCAAAAATGCTTAGTAGTTTATTTTTCATATCTTCTTTCCTATATAGAACTGGTCCAATTATATGAAATTTAGCTAAAATGGCCGCCAAAAAGCGATTTGGCAGCCTATGGCATTATTGAGGCATGCCTAGCCCACTATACGAAGCATTGATTACCAAAAACCCTGATCTTCAGGAGCGCTTTGCTTTGGGGAAATCGATTCGTAAACAAGTCGTACGGTCTTCACTTGCTGAATTTAACGTTACTGCTAAACGTCAAACCCCGATTGAAATCCTGCATGAGCAAGCAAAAACTCGTATTCAAGAGTATGTCCCCATCCGTCACGCTCGAATGGCAGTAGATCCATTTGCCTTTTTTCGAGGTGGCGCCGCAATCATGGCGCATGACTTGGCCAAATTGCCAAGTCCGTCGATTACCGTCCAATTATGTGGCGATATGCATGTTAGTAACTTTGGTTTCTTTTCGACAACCGAGCATCAATTGGTTTTTGGGATTAACGATTTTGACGAAACTCTGCCCGGTAATTTCGACTGGGATTTAAAACGTCTTACCGCTAGTGCAATGGTAGCCTCCCAACAATTGGGACAAGATCAGGCTTATGGCGAGATGATCGTTCGAAATATCATGAGTGCTTACCGCAGAAATCTTCACCAATATGCTGAGCTTCCTTTTATTGATCTGAAGCGCTCTTATATTGATGAAAATATCCTAACTACAGCTGCAAAAACGCGCGCAGCTGTCTTAAGTCAAAAGCTATTACAAAAATTAATTAGCAAGGCTCGAAAGAATAATAGTCATGGTCTGATTGGTAAATTAACGGATATCACTCCTGAAGGATATCGGCTTATTGATAATCCCCCTCTCATGGAGCATCCTAAATTTTCACCGAAAGGACATAAGACTTCTGTGTTAAATGATGTAGGTCTAAACTCTTACGTCAAATCTTTAGCACCTGATCGTAGGCATTTGTTGCTGCACTATAAATTAATTGACAGTGCACGAAAAGTCGTTGGGGTAGGTAGCGTAGGAACCTCTTGTTGGGTCTTATATTTTGAGGGACTTGATGTGAATGACCCCCTTTTTTTGCAGGCTAAGCAAGCGCAAAAATCTGTTCTAGAACCTTTTTTCTCAAAGAACCACTTCCGCTCTGAAGGTGAACGAGTGGTCCACGGCCAATGCTTAATTCAGGGTGCGCCTGATCTCTTCCTCGGTTACGGCAATTCCGGTGAACAAGATTTTTATGTTCGACAACTACGTGACATGAAGGGTGGAATCACAATAGGTAAAGATGGCATTAATACTGAACAATTTCCTGACTTTGCAAAACTGTTTGGCTGGGCCCTAGCTAATGCCCATGCGCGTTCAGGAGATCCCGCTATTCTTGCGGGCTATTGTGGAAAAAGTGAAATATTAGATGATGCATTTGTAAAGTTTTCCATTGCTTATAGCAAACAGAATTTGGTCGACTATGATGCTTTCTTAAAGTCCATCAAATCAGGCAAGACTAGCTGTGCAACAGGAAATCTCTAATTATCGATATTAGAGATTTAACTCTAATAATTACTAATTAGTTTTGAGAATTACAGCTTTTTAGCAGTGTTTGGCACACCCAAACATATGCTATTAGCTATATTTGGTCTAAGCCATCAAATTTAGGTTGGATAGGGCTCGAAGGATGCGTATACATCTAACCCGCTCGAAAGAAAACCAGTCATATTGAATATTCTCAGAAGAATTTTCTATCTTTACAACTTTTAGTTTGTATAAAAAGTCTATATGAAGATGCGTCGCTTCTTTGTTTTTTGGATTCTCAGGAATCTCATGAATATCAATATCAATTGGATCAAGGTGGGTAGAATCCAATGCACATAGATAACCTGTCTCCTCATAAACCTCCCTAATGGCTGCATTAGCCGGGGATTCACCCTCATCAATATGACCACCCGGTTGAATCCAGCGCCTGAGATGAGGATGCCAAATTAACAGCACTTTGCTATTACTTATCACTAATCCACTTGCGGTAATATGCCCCAACATATTTGATCTTTGATAGCGATTATCCGACTCAATGATTCGAAATACTCTATCGCCAAAATTTAAGGCAAGGCTATCAATTTCAGCATTTACAAAACTACTTAAATTAAGGTTTTTCATAATTTAGGCTCACTACAACAAGCAAAGTAATAAAAAATGCGAATGAAATAAAAGTAAAATCTCTTCCACTTAATTTTTCCCCAAGAAATAGGTGAGCAAATACTGCACCTACAAATCCAGTTGCATTTAGTATTGGCCAAACAATCAATAATTGATCGCTAGAAATGGATAATATATATGCTACTTGCGTTAACGCAGTTAAAAACCCTCTGAGATAAAAAGTTCCGCACGAAAAAGTATTCTCAGGAACTATAAAAGTAAAAAATACTCTCTTTCGATAAATTAAGACAAACCCTGAAAAAATAAAACGCCAAATTAACACGGAAAATGACAGTGATATTAAAGTCCAAATGTTTTTATCTAATTCGGAATAAATCCCAAGAAAATATAGGTATATACCTTGTATCGTTAACGCCAAAATTAAAAAAATTGATGATTGATAGGAGTATTTAACAGCATTAATTCCAGCGCAGAGGATGAATATATAAAGAGTTGCTGGTAAAAGCAAAAAGAAATAAATAGGAACTGGATATAATCCGCTAATCGCCAATACAAGCGGAACAGATATGTCTGCAGACTTTGAGAGAACGGCTAAATCAGTCACTCTTAGCTTTTTAAAACAATAGCCATATGAATAGGCAGAAAGTTGGATCAATACTGCGAGTAATATAGCTTCAAAAGATAAAATGTCCTTCCTCAAAAAGTCTAATGCAGGGGTCAAAATAACAAATGGGGCTATCAATATGATGGGAAGCAAATTATTCCAAAACCCAATTACCAACGGACAAAGTCCAACTCTTTGAAACTGTTTTCGATCAACTACATTAAGCCCTGCGCGACTACAGGTCGAAATTACAGATGCAAATATTGGTAGGTTTTCGAACATCGAAAATATTTCTTTACTAGGTATACTGATAATATGAGATCCATTTATTGGCAATAAATTTTTTGTCAATATCTGGCAGAGATGAAATCTCATTTCTAGGTGCCGAATGTAAATTACCAATTGAATAAATTATTTCACCCTGAACTAACTCAATAAATTTGTCAACTACAGCACCATGAACAAAATTAATTGAATTCCCATCGTTATGAATGTATACACACTTATCCCCAAAGATAATCTTATGTGCTGGATCTTTTGCTAAAGCCGATGAATTAATTATCTTTTTTCGTAGACATAAAGAAAACTCATCATCTGATGATGTTGCGCAAAAAATATGCAACCCATTTTTGAAATAAATTCCGTCCTCACTGGATATAGATTTATTGCCAGTTGCACAAAATAAAATATCAGCGGACCTTAGAAAATCTGGTCTACAGGAAGTATGGAAGCCGAATGATAGAGCTGATGTAATCAGAATTGGATTTGAGTCATATACATCCACTCTAGATCCCCTTGATAGAAGTGCTAATGCAATAGATCGTCCAATTTTTCCAAATCCAATTACTCCAACTCGCTTACCTAAGAGAATTGATCCATAAGAACGCATAATTGCTTCGGCGGAGAATACAATTGCCTGTCCTACCAAAGCATCTTCTGGATCCTTGAGTGAACTTCGAGCAACTGAGATTATCGGGAAAATATTTTCAAATTCTTGCTTACTCCCTACTACTGCCTCATATTTTTGATGGCCATTCTCCGTGTCCTCTACAACACCAACAATCCGATTTTTAAATCTTTTAGCCAGATCTAATGCGACATGAGAAAAATATCCCCCCATATCCAGAATGACAAATTTTTCATCTTTAGTACAGGTATCAACAGCATTCAAAAATTCAGATGGGCTTGATAATATTGATGGTCTATCAAATTCAATAACGGGATATCGTTTCCTTAAGAGCTTTATATCTGAAAATTTTTTTGAACTCGATTTTGGTATAACACCAGCAACTCTTATGACTCTAGCTATTGCATTTAAGAAATTGTCAATTTCTACATTCGCATGCACAACAATAAGAGCGCTATCGATATTCTTATATCGTGCGGGATCAATAATTGAGTTGAAAAAACCAGGGAATGTTTGCATTGGAGGCACTCTCAAACAAAAAATCTTAATGAGAGAGCCTTTATTTTTCCACCTGATTCTGTAGTAAGAAATTACCTACATAAGGGTTGAAAAAAAATAATAAAATTCAATTAATTCAATAAATTCAGCATTGCTGCTTCATCAATTACTGCAACACCCAATTCCTCTGCCTTAGTGAGCTTGCTGCCGGCATCTGCTCCTGCTACGACATAATCAGTTTTCTTGGAAACAGACCCTGCTACTTTGGCCCCTGCTTTTTCCAATAGATCTTTGGCTTCATCACGCGTCAGGGATGGGAATGTGCCCGTAAGCACGAAGGTCTTGCCTACCACTGCTGCACTAATACTCTTTTCCTCTACTGCGAGCTGCATGCCTGAAGCAAGCAACTGCTCAATGACTTCGCGGTTATGCGCTTCTTCCATGAAGCTGGTAATCGAATCTGCCACAACGGGGCCGACATCTTTTACTGTCAACAGATCCTCTTGGCTAGCATCCATCAGGGCTTGCATAGATCGATAGTGGTTTGCCAGATCCTTTGCGGTGGTCTCGCCCACATGCCGAATGCCAAGTGCAAAGATAAATCTAGCAAGTGTGGTATTCCGCGATGCATTAATCGCTTGAATTAGGTTATCCGCAGACTTATCACCCATGCGCTCTAAGTTGGCTAATGCAGAAAATCCAAGGTGATACAGGTCTGCAGTGGTTCTCACGAGATTATGATCCACCAATTGATCGACAATCTTCTCACCCAGACCCTCAATATCAAGCGCTCTTCTATGGGCAAAGTGAATCAGTGCTTGCTTACGCTGGGCACCACAAAATAAGCCCCCACTGCAACGCGCTACCGCTTCATCTGCAAGGCGTTCAATATGAGAATCGCATACCGGACAGCGAATCGGCATCACAAATTCTTTTGCATCTTTTGGGCGGCGATCTTTAATCACAGAAACAACTTCAGGGATTACGTCACCTGCTCGTCGAACTGAAACAGTATCCCCAATACGGACATCTTTACGTTTTACTTCATCTTCATTGTGCAATGTAGCATTGGTCACTGTTACGCCACCGACTTCTACTGGAGAAAGTCTAGCCACTGGAGTAATCGCACCCGTGCGTCCCACTTGAACATCAATACCTAAAACAGTCGTGAGCGCTTCTTGCGCCGGATATTTGTGAGCCAATGCAAATCTGGGGGCTCTAGATACGAAACCTAACTTAGCTTGCTCTGCAAATGAATTGACCTTGTAGACAACGCCATCAATATCGTATGGCAAGGAATCCCGCTTAGCGCCGATCTCGTTATAAAACGCCAGGATCTCTTTGACTGAATAAAGAACCTTGCGCTCAGAACAGACTGGCAATCCCAGTTCTACATAAGCATTAAGCAGTTCTTCATGTGTTTTTGGTAACCAAGATTGAGGCTCTAATGCACCTAAACCATAAGCAAAAAAGGAAAGTGGTCTCTTAGCAGTTATTTTGGAGTCTAACTGACGTAGGCTACCAGCAGCTGCATTGCGTGGATTAGCAAACTCTTTTTCTCCAAGGGCGGCCGCTTGTTGATTCATTTTCTGGAAGTCTTTGAGGTACATCAATACCTCACCACGAACTTCCAATACTTTGGGAATATTCTTGCCAGTCAACTTGAGTGGGATCGCGCGAATGGTTTTAATATTCGCTGTAACATCCTCGCCACTTGCCCCATCACCCCTGGTTGCTGCCGTTGCCAAGGAACCGTTTTCATAACGAAGAGAAATAGCCAAACCATCGAATTTCAGCTCACCTGCATATGCAACGTGGTCCACATGCAGTCCCTCGCGACAGCGACGATCGAATGCAACGAGCTCAGCTTCTTCAAAAGCATTATTGAGAGAGAGCATCGGCACCTCATGGGTTACCGAATCAAATTCTTTTAGTGCAGTACCACCAACCCTTTGCGACAGGGACTCTGAGGTAATCCACTCAGGATGAGCAGCCTCAATATCCAATAGCTCACGATACAGGCGATCATATTCAATATCAGGCAATAAGGGGTTATCAAGGACATAGTAGGCATGCTCTAAGCGAGCCAATTCTGCCTGCAAGAAAGCGTAACGATCCGCTGAATTTGTCGGACTATGAGACGACAAAGTGATTTCCTAGCTAAATAGTCTGCTAGCTGTAGAAGATCCAGCAGGAACGCCAGACTTCTCAAGATTGGCATAGAGAACATCAAGGTGCTGACGAATACTAATGACGGCAGCTTCACTCAAGTTAATCCCATTGTCATCCACTAAGCGACCATGTGCTGCTTGAGCAATTTCAACACCTTCACCCAGCATTCTTTCGAAAGCGCGTTCCTCCTGAGCAACCAAAGGAACTTCAAGTAATAAGGTAAATTGCTTCACTGGTTTATTAGGATCTAGTTCAGCACTATTAAAAATAAGTACGCCATTGCTATAGAACTCGTATTGCCGGCCATTGCGCCCCAACTTGAAACCACGCTGGCGCATCAGGGCATCGAAATTCCCCCAAGGACATGGTTCGTCAAATAGAACATTAATGCTTAGCTGAATATCACTATCGGCTGCCATGACATCTAACTCTTTAGCGCTTTCCAACATCGTATTGACGCTTGGCATATCAATTTGGGCGCCCAAGGTTTCAGCAAGGGCTTGCGCACGCGAACAAAAGTCGGATAACTCTAGAACACCTATAGGTCCACGACGGCTAGCCAACTGAATAGCCAATTGCAACTCTGAGTAGGCCGAATCAACCTTTAACTCTTCCCAATCTTCAGCCGCATCAATATCCGCGTTTAAACCTTCACACATCCATCTAGCGGTTGATTGCACCTGGGAGTCGTTCCAATCACTCATTTCTTCCAGAATTTCTGCTCCAGAAATGCCCTGATCAAAGCGCAAAGTGATCACGCAATCGATACGAGGATCAATGACAAACTTTTCCTGGGGTGAATAGGCTGATGGAAGATCTCCAAAACTCGGTTCGGAACGATCAGCACTTTCTGGGTCAGTAAAGCCTTGAGTAAAACTGGGTTCACGCCCAAAGCGATCATCAGCAAACTGTCCTTGCTCTCTAGCTTTACGGCGCGCACGTGCGTATTTGAAATTCAGTACAGCAACTAATATTAAAATGAGCAACCCAATTGCGGCTAAAGCGAACTGCAAATCAGACAAACCCAACATCGTCATGATTTGTTCTACGTACACTTAAGCGGCCTCCACCATCGACACAGCCGAAGAGATATCCACCGCAACAATTCGCGATACACCCTGCTCCTGCATCGTGACACCAATCAGTTGATGGGCAATTTCCATAGTGATCTTGTTATGTGAGATAAATACAAACTGTGTCTTATCTGACATTTTGGCAACCATCTTGGAATAGCGCAAGGTATTTGCATCATCCAATGGCGCATCAACCTCATCAAGCAAGCAGAACGGCGCAGGATTGAGCAAGAAGAGTGAGAACACTAAGGCAATCGCAGTTAAGGCCTTTTCGCCGCCTGAGAGGAGATAAATAGAGCTATTTTTCTTACCTGGAGGCTGAGCCATGACCTGAACGCCTGCATCCAAAATCTCTTCGCCTGTCATTACCAGCTCAGCATGACCACCGCCAAATAATTCGGGGAATAATTTTCCGAAGTGCAAGTTCACCTGATCGAAGGTGCCTTGTAATAAATCGCGCGTTTCCGCATCAATCTTCGCAATTGCATCAGTTAATGTCTGCATTGCCTCATTCAAGTCAGCCGATTGCGCATCCAAGAACTGTTTGCGCTCACGTGAGCTGGATAGTTCATCAAGCGCAGCCATATTCACTGGGCCTAAAGATTGAATTTCTGCATTTAATTGAGTAACTTCACTCTGCAAAGCGCCAACCTTCAGTTCGGTACTGAAATTTGCCTCTAAAGCACTCAGGTCAGCTTCTGCATCTGCTAGCAAAGTAGCAAATTGCTCGAAGTTCAAACGGGCAGCCTGTTCACGTAACTGCAAGTCAACCACTTTGTCACGCATAGGTTGCAAACTACGCTCCACTTGCATACGAGCCTCGTCAGCTTCACGCAATTGATGCAATAAAGCATCTTGTTCAGTACGCGCATTTGCCAGGGCAGCCTCACGAGCGCTGCGCGCTAGCAATAAGCCCTGCAATTTATCTTGCGCTTCTTCATCACTTAAAGTCTCTAATTCTTTAATGGCTGCATCATGCTTATCCTGAATTTCCATGATCTGAGTACGTGCTGTACTTTGATCACGCTGCAAATCAGCAATACGCTGTTGCAATGAACGGGTAGCAAATGCTGCTTCTTGCGCAGCCATCTCTGCAGTACGAAGAGCGTCACGTAAACGATCACGCTCTTGAGCAGCAACCTCTAACTTTTCTTGGGAAACCTGTAAGGCCGCTTGTAGGCCTTGTTTAGATTCTTCAGACTGCAACAGTTCTGCGGCGGACTGCTCTTGATTTAAGCTGGCTTGCTCCATTTGCTGACGCAGTTCACTTAATTCACCCTGAATCTGTGCGGCACGCTGACTGTACTGCTCTTCAGCCTGAGTCAATTGCATTCTTTCAACTTCAAATCCATGTGCTTCTTGCACTGCATGCTCCGCATTTTGGCGAGCCTGCTCTGCAGCCTGGTGCGCCGCTTGATAATTTGCTACACATTGGTCCAGTTCACTCTTGAGTTCACTTTGCATGAGTTGCTGTGCACGGAGTTGCTTCTCCAGACTTTCCATCTCTTGAGCGCGTGCCAACATTCCTGCTTGCTCTGAATCGGCCGCATAAAGCTGCACACCAACACGACTGACTAAATGGCCTTGTTGCGTAACAAAGGCGCCACCAGCCGGTAATTTTTCACGACGATGTAATGCATCTTCAAGACTGCTAGCGATATAGATATTGTCTAACCATTCTTGTAAGACTGAAGTTAGTCTTGGAGCGCCTGCACTCTGCACGCGACTCAACAATGGAGTGAAGTCCGCTGGGGCTGAGGTATGTGCCGGAGTGATGTCTTCAGTTAGCAAAATGGCTAAACGGCTTGGAGGAGCATCATTTGCTAAAGCCAATGTTTCTTGTACGCTCTTTGCGCTTACTGCGGCTAAACGCTCACGCAATACTGACTCCAAAGCAGTTTCCCAACCGCTCTCTACCTTTAGTTCTTGCCAAAGGCGCTTACTCTCTTTAAGGCCTTTGCTCTCTAACCATGGACCAATCTTGCCTTGGGCTTGGACACTAGCTTGCAATGCAGTCAGGGCTGTTAACTTCGCCTCGGTCTGAGCGAGATCTTGGTTTGCAGCCTGAATCTTTTGTTGTGCTGCATTGCGAGCCTCATCAGCGGCTGGAACACGCTGTTGCGTTTCAGCAGCGCGTTGCTTCACTTCGTCAACCTTACGCTGAGCCATCACTTGACGATCAATCGCCATTTTCAATGCTTCCGCATCTGGCCTACGCATTCCCTCTAACTCACTTGTTAAACGTGTCTCACGGCCTTTTAACTCATCTGATTGTGCAGACATTGCCCGCATACGCTCGCCCAAACTGGCTAAACGTTGCTCAATAGCTGCAAGACTTTCACGAGCAAGATTGAGTTCACGAGATGAAGTTTGATATACCTCTTCACGACTTGGCATTTGCTCTTGCAAGCCACTTAAATCCGCCAATAATGTTTGCTCTTTTTCAGCTGCTAATGCAAGTTCATGCTCAGTAGTGCGTTGCGCTTGAGCTGCGTCTGTTTCTTGCACAGTCCAACGCTGTAACTGCGCTTGTAAATCTTGTGTTTGTTGCTGCAAACGCTGGCGTGCTTCTTGCACATAATGAATCTGTGACTCAACTTGACTAACGTCAGAGTTGGTTTGATACAAATCACCCTGCGCTTGAGAAACTCTATCCTGTAGGGCGTACTGTTGGGTACGCATGGTTTCGAGTTCGGCTTCCGCATGACGTAATTTGGCTGTTTGCTCTTCTAAGCTCACCTGAGTATCACGAATCCCGTTCGCATGACGCTCTTGCTCTTTACCGGCTTCAGTTTGACGCACAAACCAGAGCAACTGTTGTTGCGATTTCATTTGCGTAGAAAGCTCTGCATGACGCTCTGCTACGGTGGCCTGTTTTTCCAAGCGGGTTAACTGTTGATCGAGTTCACGTAAGATGTCTTCAACACGAGTTAAGTTTTCGACAGTGTCCTCAAGGCGTGAAGCTGTTTCTTTACGACGCTCTTTGTATTTTGAAACACCAGCTGCTTCTTCCAAGAACACACGCAATTCTTCTGGCTTAGCTTCTAAGATGCGATTGATCGTGCCCTGTCCAATAATGGCGTAACCTCTTGGACCCATACCAGTGCCCAAGAAAATATCTTGAATATCTTTACGGCGCACTACTTGGTTATTGACGTAATAACTCGAGTTACCGTCACGTGTCAAAACACGTTTCACACCCAATTCAGTAAAAGCACTCCATTGACCTTGTGCACGTCCATCTGAATTATCAAAAATGAGTTCTACGCTGGCACGTCCTGAAGGCTTACGTAAGCCCGAACCATTAAAAATGACGTCTTGCATGGATTCACCACGCAACTCGCTAGCGCGGGATTCACCTAAGACCCAACGTACGGCGTCAATGATGTTTGACTTTCCGCATCCATTAGGGCCCACAACTCCAATTAATTGGCCAGGTAGTTCAAAATGGGTTGGGTCAACGAAAGACTTAAAGCCGGAAAGTTTGATGGATTTCAGTTGCACGGCGTACTTTGCAGGGAAAAAAGAGGTTCAAATAAAGGATAAAAAAATTTACAGCTAAAGTGGGAAGATGATAGCAAGCTTGGGGGGCTTAGACGCGATTTTCCCCCATCTATATAATGATAAATCTACCTTCAGGGACAAAATCCCTTAACAATCTGATAGTTAACTAAAAAGCATGAGCCAATCACCACAAAACATCATTGAACAAGCCTGGGAAAACCGTGCAAACCTCTCCCCAGATAGCGCACCAGGGGACGTCCGTAATGCTGTAAACGCCGTCTTGGAAGGCCTGAACGCAGGCACCATTCGTGTGGCTGAACGCCGCAGCGTTGGTCAGTGGGAGGTAAATCAATGGGTTAAGAAGGCTGTTCTGCTCTCTTTCCGCCTTGAAGACAACATTCCCATGGGCGCTGGTGGATATACCCAGTTCTACGATAAGGTTCCTAGTAAGTTCCAAAATTACACCGCAGCGGATTTTGCTGCTGGCGGTTTTCGGGTAGTACCCCCTGCCGTAGCTCGCCGCGGGTCATTTATTGGCAAAAATGCCGTTCTCATGCCCTCTTACGTCAATATTGGCGCTTATGTAGGTGAAGGCACGATGGTAGACACTTGGGCAACAGTAGGCTCATGCGCCCAAATCGGTAAAAACGTGCATCTTTCTGGTGGCGTGGGTATTGGTGGCGTTTTGGAGCCAATTCAAGCTGGACCAGTCATCATCGAAGACAACTGCTTTATTGGAGCTCGCTCTGAAGTGGTGGAGGGCGTAGTGATTGAAGAGAACGCTGTTCTCTCCATGGGCGTCTATATCGGCCAAAGCACTAAAATTTATGACCGTGAAACCGGTGAAGTGCATTACGGCCGTGTGCCAGCAGGTTCAGTGGTTGTTCCTGGCTCACTTCCTTCTGCGTGTGGCAAATACAGTCTGTATGCCGCAATCATCGTGAAGAAAGTGGATGCGCAAACCAGAGCAAAAACCGCTATTAACGAATTACTTCGCGACTAAATAAAGAATCCATCATCCATGAGCGCCACGCTTGAGCTTACTGAAGCTCTCATCGCCTGCCATTCAGTAACCCCAGCCGATGGTGGTTGCCAAGAGTTAATTACGAAACGACTGCAAGCGATCGGTTTTCATACTGAGAGCGTAGTAAGTGGGCCTGAAAATTTTCAGGTAACGAACTTATGGGCAATCAAAAAGGGGAAGTCTGGCGATCAAGGCAAAGTCTTGATGTTTGCTGGACATACCGATGTTGTGCCAACCGGTCCGCTAGAAAAATGGGATAGCAATCCTTTTACACCTACCATCCGCGATGGCATGCTCTATGGTCGTGGCGCTGCAGATATGAAAACCTCTCTAGCTGGTTTTGTAGTGGCTACAGAAGAATTCATTATTCAACACCCAAATCACAAAGGCTCTATTGCCTTTCTCATTACTAGCGATGAGGAGGGTCCCGCTAAAGATGGCACCGTCATCATGTGTGAGCGTTTGCTAAAACAGGGTCAGCGTTTGGACTACTGCGTGATTGGTGAACCAACCTCTGTAGATCGACTTGGCGACATGATCAAAAATGGTCGTCGTGGATCTCTGTCTGGCAAGTTGAAGATTAAAGGGATTCAAGCGCATATTGCTTACCCACATTTAGGCAAAAATCCGATTCACCTTACTGCACCTGCGATTTCTGCTTTAGTAGAGACCGAGTGGGACAAAGGGAATCAATACTTTCAGCCTACCAGCTTTCAGATATCCAATATTCATTCAGGAACTGGGGCGAACAACATCATTCCTGGTGAATTAACCATTGAATTCAACTTCCGCTTCTCCACTGAAAGTAAGCCAGAGCAACTTCGTGAGCGTGTTGAAAAAATTCTCAAAGATGCTGGACTGGATTTTGAAATCGATTGGCACTTAGGTGGCAGCCCTTTTATAACTGGTGACGGTGAGTTAGCGGGTGCATTGCGAAAAGCCATCAAAGCAGAAACCCAGCTTGAAGCTGAGCTCTCAACTACTGGTGGCACCAGCGATGGCCGTTTTATCTCTAAGATTTGCAAAGAGGTTGTAGAGTTTGGCCCCTTAAATGCAACAAGTCACAAAATTAATGAATGTGTCATCATCGATAATGTAGAGCCCCTCAAAAATATTTATCGCAAAACGCTTGAGCATCTTGTGGCTTGAAGCTGAAATGCCCTTTTTCAATTAACTACACTCCATCATGGACCCTGAGCCTCATCAATCTCTTACAGTGAATCAGTGCATTGATCAAATTGCACAAAAACTAGAGGCTGCAACATTGCACTATGG
>Ga0194040_1000060_pt1 | contig 27171 bp, 29 predicted proteins | sample JunL2210m_MetaG_FD_148973 | JGI IMG/M metagenome (GOLD analysis project Ga0194040, IMG submission 148973) | Anoxic zone freshwater microbial communities from boreal shield lake in IISD Experimental Lakes Area, Ontario, Canada - Jun2016-L227-10m | ecosystem: Environmental > Aquatic > Freshwater >... | reverse complement strand
CTTTGCCATCGCCAGCCATCATGACATTGAGATTATCTAACAGCGCATCCAGTTTTTTCTGAACGGCATCTACCTTCATCTCATTCAAGGACCCAATCAGTTTTTGAATACCAGAGATGATTTCGTCAGCTTGATTCGGCATTGAAGGTATTACGGGGTAATCAGGTGTCCACCCAAATTCCAGCGAAGGCGTTACAGCACCTTTTGCTACGAAATCAAATTCAACGTAGCTAACACCAGTAATACCCATCGATTTCACTCGTGCACGTAAATTGTTTTCCACAAATTCAGCAATCTGCTCTTCGCTGACCCTATCACCGAAAATTTGCATCCGTACCACCACATACTGACGACGTTTATCGAAAGTAACATCCCTCTCATAGATATCACCTGATAAGCCAATCAACTTTACTTGGCCAATCTTGACACCTCGAAAGCGAACATCGGCGCCCGTATCCAGACCTGTAACTGACTGCTTAATATAGGTCTCCACCATGAATGATCTTTTGAAAAACTGTCCTGATCCAAAGATGAGTATCAAGGCTATGAGCACGCCGATTGCGGCAAGCACAAAAACACCTAAACGGAAGTAGTTGGGATTTGAGTTATTGCTCATGCTGCGTCCTTACTCATAATGCGATTAAAGAATTGATGCACTCTAGGATCTTTACTGGTATCTCTTAAAACTTTAGGGTCACCCTCTGCAATGATCCCTTTAGCGCCCTTATCCAACATAATGACCTTGTCAGCAATCGCGTAGATACTTGCCAATTCATGTGAAACGATCACAAAGGTAATGCCTAAATTTTTAGACAAATCTAAAATCGTGCTGTCAAGATCAGCGGAAGTGATTGGATCAAGGCCTGCTGAAGGCTCATCGAGAAACAAAATCTTGGGATCTAGTGCCATTGCACGTGCTATTGCAGCCCGCTTTTGCATGCCTCCGCTAATCTCACTTGGCATATATGACTCATAGGGCAATAAACCAACTAAATCTAATTTGCAACGGGCTAAGAGATCCATTTGGGCTTGAGACAACTCTGTGTACTCTTCCATAAATAGGGTTACGTTATCAAGCAAGTTCATGGAACCAAACAATGCACCTTGCTGATACATCACCCCAAAACTAGTCATAATTTTTTGACGATCGGCTCCTAGAGCGGTAGTGATATTTTGCCCCTCAATGAGTACGTCGCCACCTAAGGGCTGATAAAGACCAAACAGATTCTTAAGAAGGCTTGACTTCCCACATCCTGACCCACCCAAGATGACAAAGATCTCGCCATTATTCACAGTGAAATTGAGATTTTGCATCAATACGTTAGAGCCATAACCTACCGTGAGGTTTTGGACATCAACTGCATACGTAGAGTTAGTAAGGTCGGTCATTAGAAGCCAGTCTTATAGGAGATAAACGCAAAAATACCGTCAACCACCACAATCATCACAATGCTGCTGACTACAGCCCGGGTCGCAGAGATACCTACTGCTGCTGCACCTGTACCAGTTTGCATGCCACGCAGGCATCCCATAGCTGAAACAACAACCCCAAATAAAGTGGCTTTAATTAAGCCTGAGAGAATATCTTCCACATCAACGGCGGCTAACATGCCATTGTAAAAATTGATAAATGGAATGCCATAAATCAGCATCGTCAACATTGAAGCAACCACGCTCACAATATCTGCGAATAGAGTCAAAATAGGTGCCACTAAAATCCCAGCTAGTACCCTAGGTACGACCAAGAATCTCATCGGACTTAAGCCGCCAGAGACTAATGCATCTACCTCGCTATTGACTGTCATCGTGCCAATTTCAGCAGCAAAAGCTGCTGATGACCTACCCGCCAGCAAGATAGCAGTAATGAGCGGACCCATTTCGCGGACAATCCCAAGCGCTGCCAATGGCCCCACAAAGGAGACGGCGCCAAACTGCGCCATACCAATTGCAGCCTGAAAAGACAAAATTACGCCAATCAAGAAGGACACCAAACCCACGATAGGCAATGCGGCAATACCTGCCTCTACTGCTGTATTTACAAAATCGCCCCACCGTACTTGACCTGGATTACGTAAAGACCAATATAAGTCTGCAGACAACTGCCCAGTAAATGAAACCAGTCCCTTCGTATCATTAATTAAGTTTTGTGCGGCCATTCCGGTGCTCACGACAAAACTGCGTTTTGGTTTTACGGCTGGAACTGGAAAAAGATTATTGATTGGATCAAATTCCTTGAGTAGCGGTTGATAGCGTGGATCCAAACCTACCAACTCAAACTTACCACCGGCTTTTTGTTGAGCCTCTTCGATGGCAATCAAAAAAGCTACGCCCGCTCCATCAAAAAATGACACTCGAGATGCATCGAATGTCAGCGTCTGATTGGTATTTTGTTGAAGCCATGCATTTTGAGACGCTTGAATTTGAGTCCAAATACCACCCAAGGAATATACGTTCACCACGCCATTCAGGGCTACTTTTGCATTGGATGCATCAATCTGTGTCCAAACCACCACTGGGGGCTTGGATTCAACAGAATTAGATGAAATAGGGTCTGAAACGCTCATAACCCAACTATAAGGGATCTTGATGAAAGGCTCGAGAAAGTGAAAAGGGCCCAGTTTCTCAACTAGGCCCTGTATGGGATGGTGCGGCTGGCAGGAATTGAACCCACGACCCCTTGGTTCGTAGCCAAGTACTCTATCCAACTGAGCTACAGCCGCAACATCCATAATTATGCCATGGAAGAGAAAAACTACATCACCCCCACCGGTCACGAGCGGATCAAAACCGAGCTCCTGCAACTCTTAAACCTTGATCGGCCTGAGGTTGTGAAGGTGGTTCATTGGGCTGCCTCCAATGGCGATCGCTCTGAAAACGGCGACTATATTTATGGAAAAAAGCGTCTTAGAGAGATTGATCGAAGGATTCGCTTTCTTAATAAGCGCCTCGAATTTGCCGTGGTGGTTGACAATTCAGCTCGAAAATCTGGTGATGCCGATGCTGAGCAAGTTTTTTTTGGTGCAACTGTGACCTACTCCACCCTTCAGGGCGAAGATGCTGGAAAAGAGATCAACATCACCATTGTTGGAGTAGATGAAGTGGATTTAGATAAGGGCCATGTCAGCTGGGTATCCCCCATTGCTAAAGCACTTATCAAGGCGAGATTGGGAGATTGTGTTTCGATCCGAACACCCACCGGGCCATGCGAAATTGAAATCTTAGAGGTTCAATATCTCTAAGAAAAATTCATCAAGAATCAAAGTGCCCGCGTACGAGTGACTCGCATGACATCGTGGTTGGTTCGCAAACTACGCATGACTTTCGAGAGGTGTAGGCGGTCATAAACTTGAATGGTGAAACGGATGGTAACTGAATCTTCCTTGTAACGATCTTCCATCGACACATTCATGATGTTTGAATCTGCAACAGTTACACTGCTTGCAACACGGGCTAAAACACCTTTACCTTGGCGGGTATCAATCGCCAGATCTACCTCAAACTCCCGATTAAGATCTTTACCCCACTCTACTTCTACCCATTTATCGCTATCTTTAGAAAGCATTCGCAATGCAATTGGGCAGTCGTTGGTATGGACTTGTAAGCCTTCGCCCTTACCAAGGTATCCAATAATGTTATCGCCCGGTATTGGATGGCAACAGGTTTGAAAATGAATCGAGTTACCTTCACGCCCATCGACTAAGATTGCCTGGCGTTGGTGATGATTAATTTCTTGATGGGGTGATACCCAGTCTGCAGCGCCTAAGCGCATTTGCTCACCACCACCCTCATCGTCAATCAATATCTTCAAGCGAATCGCCAACTCTTGAGGTGAGCGACGCCCTAAGGCAATATTGACGCAGGCCTCTTCACGAGTCTTGTCACCCGTCCAATGCATGAGCTTGTCCCAAATCTCAGGCGTCAGCAATGCGGCATCAACCCCTTGTTGACGCAAACCATTGGCTAAAAGACGCTCACCGAGCTGCAGTGACTCTGAATAATGTTTGGTTTTTAAAGAGTGGCGTATGGAAGCACGCGCTTTACCGGTACGAACAAAAGCCAACCAACCCGGATTTGGCTGAGAATTTGCAGAGGTAACTACTTCAATAATGTCACCATTTTTAAGCTCACTACGCAAAGGTAATTGCAAACCATTAATCTTCACTGCAACGCAGTTATTACCCAGATCACTATGAATGGAATAGGCAAAGTCGAGTGCAGTGGCACCTCTTGGTAATGCTCGAATTTGTCCTGCAGGTGTAAATACGTATACAGCATCAGGGAACAAATCGATCTTGACATGCTCTAAGAATTCTTGTGAATCACCACTACTGTCCTGAATATCAATCAACGATTGCAACCATTGATGGGCACGGTTCTGAACCTCACTCATATCTGGCGAACCGTCTTTATAAGCCCAGTGCGCCGCAACTCCTGCCTCTGCTACAGCGTGCATCTCGGTTGTACGAATCTGAAACTCTACCGGAACACCGGAAGGACCTAATAAGGTAGTATGCAGCGACTGATAGCCATTTAACTTTGGAATCGCGATGTAATCCTTAAACTTACCAGGCATTGGCTTGTATAAAGAATGTAGGATACCAAGGGCGCGATAGCACTCATCAATACTGCGGACAGTCACACGGAAAGCATAAACATCCAAGACTTGAGAAAAGCTCAAGTGCTTCATACGCATCTTTTTATAAATACTAAAGAGTGTTTTTTCTCGGCCACGGAGATCAACCTCTAGATTTGCTTTAGCAAAGGCCATACGTGAAGTTTGCAAAATCTTCTCAATCATTTCCTTACGGTTGCCACGAGCGCGCTTGACAGCGCCTTCAATGACTCGGAAACGCATTGGCATTGAGTAACGGAAACTGAGATCCTGTAGATCCCGATAAATAATATTCAGGCCCAAGCGATGTGCAATCGGTGCGTAGATCTCAATGGTTTCAGCCGCTACCCGACGACGCTTCTCCATCGGCACTGCATCTAGGGTTCGCATATTATGTGTACGGTCAGCCAATTTGACTAAGATGACTCGTACATCACGTGCCATTGCCATAAACATCTTACGAAAGCTTTCAGCTTGCGCTTCTGCATGACTCTGAAATTCTAATTTATCGAGCTTAGTTAAACCCTCAACCAGTTCTGCTACTTTTGCGCCAAACTTTTCAACTAGATCAGCCTTGGTGCAACCCGTATCTTCAATCACATCATGTAACAGGGCTGCCATAATTGATGGGGCATCTAAACGCCAGGTAGCACAGAGTTCAGCAACAGCAACTGGATGGGTTATGTACGGCTCGCCACTATGTCGATATTGACCCAAGTGGGCTGTATCTGAAAACTGAAATGCTTTTCGAACTAGCGCGATTTCATCCGCTTTGAGATAGGTTAGCTTTGCGAGTAATCCCTCAATAGAAACAACTTGATGCTTTAAGGGTAAATTGGGTGCAGAGGTAGGACCAAACAAATGGCGACTCGATTGCGCCAACAAGCTTGCAAGAATAGACTTTTTACCGCTTTGAGTTGGTGTATCCGAAGGCATAGCCAACAGATCTGCTTGCTTAATTCCAAGCGAGGTCTCATTGGGCGAGACCCCTCCTATTAATTCCGATGTTTTGGGCGTACCTAAAGGGAGCTCCACACCGGAACTCCTAAATTACAAAGGTACTTTGGTCAACATGTCACGGTCAGTTACACCAGCAGCAACTTCGCGCAATGCAACTACTGTCGCTTTATCTCTGGACTCAACACGTGGGGAGTGACCTTGAACTAATTGACGAGCGCGATAAGTCGCAGCCAACACAAGTTCAAAACGATTTGGGATAGTTTTAAGGCAATCTTCTACAGTAATACGGGCCATGCTGGACTCACTTAAATTTAGCTTCAACACCCATAGGATAACTGATTAGACCCCAAGGCGCTTTAAAAGCACTGGATTTCTGGCCATACTAGGTCCAGAACGGAGGCGACTAGAGGCCAAAATGTGCTTTAGATCCACTAGAGCCTGATCAAAGGCATCGTTGACCACGATGTAATCCGCCTCATGTGCATGTAATAGTTCTACATGCGCAGCCGCTAAACGCCTCTGAATCGTTGCTTCATCATCCTGCCCCCGCTTACGCAAACGCTCTTCTAGAGCATCGATCGAAGGCGGGAAAATAAAGATCCATTGTACTGAGGGGATCAGTTTGCGAATTTGTTGCGCACCCTGCCAATCTATCTCCAGCATGACATCATTACCAGCTTGCATTTGAGATTCAATCCAAGGCTTTGAAGTGCCATAGAAATGGCCATGTACTTCTGCCCACTCTAAAAATTGACCTTGATCTCTTTCGCGAATGAATTCTTCTTTTGATACAAAGCGATAATTTTTTCCGTCAACTTCGCCTGGTCTTGGGGCTCGAGTAGTAGTGGAGAGCGATAACTTCAAACCGACTTCCTCTTGCAGTAGGGCATTGACCAGAGAAGACTTACCTGCGCCTGACGGAGCAACAATCATCAGCATGCTGCCTTGATACGATGGGGTTGGCTTTGAGATCGTCATAGGTTTATTGTAAAGATTACTCTAGGTTTTGAACTTGTTCACGCATCTGCTCAATGAAAAGCTTGAGCTCTAAGGCGGCTTGAGTGCACTCTTCAGAAACTGACTTTGAGCTTAGCGTATTCGCTTCACGATTTAACTCCTGCATTAGGAAATCCAAACGCTTGCCAACGGGTCCCTTACCTGCTAATGCGGAATCAACCGCCTGTAAGTGGGTCTTGAGGCGCGCAAATTCTTCCGCTATATCAATTCGAACCGCATAAAGCACCACCTCTTGGCGAATACGCTCCATCAGTTCAGCGCCAGCCTTAGCTTGCTCTTGCGCAGCCAATGCTTCTGATAAACGCTCGGTGAGTTTTTCTTGGTACTGCGCAACATATTGAGGAACCTTTGGTTCAATGGTCTTCACGATGTCCCGCATTTTTCCGGTAATACTAGTAAGTACATCGACTAATGCTTTACCTTCAGCTTGGCGACTTTCCATCAACACAGCCAAAGCTGCCTTCCCCGCCTCAACAGTCGCAGCAATCCAACCTTCTTCCTCGCCACGCGGCTCAGAAACTACACCGGGCCAACGCAGAATTTCAGCAATACTCAGTTCCTGGGCCTTGGGAAAAGCATCTTGGGCTCTTTCTTGAAGGGTATAGAGTGCATCGAGACGATCTTTATTGATTGCCCCAAGTGAATGCGGGTTGGCTTTAGCGGCCCCGGCGGCAGCATTATTAATACGCCATGCAGCCCTAAACTCGACTTTTCCCCGAGAAAGGCTTTGAGTAACTAATTCTCGTAAAGCAGGCTCAGCCCCTCGACATTCGTCTGGAAGACGAAATCCGAGATCCAGAAAGCGGCTATTAACAGCCCTACATTCCACCTGCAGATCAGCAACTACGCCCGCTCCTAGGGAGACTTGACGAGAAGCGCTGCCATAACCAGTCATGCTCGATATCATATGAACATTGTAGATTGATCCTAAACCCTTAAGACTATATTTCAAGGCTAAATTCCATGAGTACCGCAAACCCAGGCAACATCACCCGCCCTAGTGGCCGCAATCCTAAACAATTGCGCCCTGTCACAATCTCTAGGGCCTTTACTAAGCATGCCGAAGGTTCCGTCTTGATCGCCTTTGGTGACACCAAGGTGCTGTGTACTGCGAGCATTCTGGATAAGGTGCCGCCCCATAAAAGAGGGTCTGGTGAAGGATGGGTTACTGCTGAGTACGGTATGCTCCCCCGCTCCACTCATACCCGTAGTGATCGTGAAGCTGCCCGTGGCAAACAATCTGGTCGTACCCAAGAAATTCAACGTCTGATTGGACGGGCAATGCGTAGCGTCTTCAATTTAGAAACATTGGGTGAACGCACCATTCATCTTGACTGCGACGTACTCCAAGCGGATGGTGGAACTCGCACCGCGTCAATTACGGGCGCCTATGTTGCCGCCAGAGATGCAGTGAATCAATTACTCCAGAGTGGCGTATTAACTCAGGATCCGATCATTGATAGCGTAGCTGCCATCTCTGTTGGTATTTATCAAGGTGTTCCAGTCCTAGATTTGGATTACCCCGAAGATTCTTCCTGTGACACGGATATGAACGTCGTCATGACTGGCAAAGGCGGCATGATTGAAGTTCAGGGCACTGCTGAAGGTGCAGCATTCTCAAGATCAGAACTGAATGCACTTCTTGATCTAGCTGAACAAGGCATTCAAGAGCTGACTCAATTACAAATCGACGCATTGCAGTAAAGCGTCAGCAGGCTATGCAAAAACTCGTTCTCGCATCCAATAATGCTGGCAAGGTAAAAGAATTTAAGGCGCTTCTTGCACCCCTCAACTTTGAAGTGATCCCCCAGGGGGAATTGGGGATTCCTGCTGCAGAAGAACCGCATTACACCTTCGTAGAGAATGCGCTTGCAAAGGCTCGACATGCGAGCGCAGCAAGTGGTCTTCCAGCACTAGCAGATGACTCTGGTATTTGTGCACATGCATTGAATGGTGAGCCGGGTGTTTTGTCTGCTCGTTATGCAGGAGAGCCAGCAGATGATGTCGCCAATAATCAAAAGTTGATTCAAAACTTACTTGCTCACACAGATCGTGGCGCGCATTATGTTTGTGCACTTGTCATGGTTAACAGCGCCAATGACCCTGAACCGTTGGTCGTGCAAACGCGTTGGTACGGTCAGATTGTGGACCAGGCAAAGGGGAGTAATGGTTTTGGCTATGACCCCTACTTCTTCTTGCCTGAATTAGGCCTTACGGCTGCAGAGTTAGAGCCTGCCAAGAAAAATTTAATTAGCCATCGTGGCTTAGCCTTGCGCGAACTCATTAGCCAATTGCAGTCCCGTGCTTAATCAACCCACCTTAACTGCTTTGCCTCCCTTGGCTTTGTATATTCACTTTCCTTGGTGTGAAAAGAAATGTCCTTATTGTGATTTCAACTCTCATCAAATTAAGGATGCTTCCGCCGGCCTAGCTAGCGGCTTTGATGAAAAACGCTACATCAAAGCACTGATTGCGGATCTTGAAACTGAAGTAGCCAATACTTGGGGTCGTCAAGTTCATAGCATCTTTATTGGTGGTGGCACACCCAGCCTACTCTCCGCCGAAGGAATGGATGAGTTACTTTCAGCTGTCCGCGCACGGATAAACCTAGAGCCCAATGCAGAAATCACCATGGAAGCCAATCCGGGTTCCGTTGAGACAGAAAAATTTGCTGGCTTTGCTAAGGCAGGAATTAACCGGGTGTCATTAGGCATTCAGAGCTTTCAAGATGAACAGCTCAAAGCGCTGGGACGTATTCACAATGGTGCAGAAGCAAAGCGCGCAGTAGAAATTGCCACTAAACACTTTAAGTCGGTCAACTTAGATCTGATGTACGGGTTACCAAACCAAAGTCTTAAGGCTGCCAAACTAGATACTGAGATCGCACTGTCTTTCAAAACGCCGCACCTGTCTTTTTACAACCTGACACTTGAGCCCAATACTTACTTCGCAAACTTTCCCCCGAAATTACCAAGCGATGATGAAATCGATGCCATCTTCGAGCAAAATTTAGAGCTACTGACGCAGGCTGGCTATAAACGCTATGAAATTTCGGCATATGCTAAAAAAGATCAGGAATGCAAACACAATCTGAACTACTGGCGCTTTGGTGACTATATTGGTATTGGCGCAGGAGCTCATGGAAAGATTTCATATCCAGGAAAGATTACGCGCCAGGTTCGCGAACGTCACCCTGAGACGTATATGTCAGCGATGGAAAACAAAGGCAATGCTGTGATTGAGTCAAAAGAGGTAGATAGCAAAGATCTACCTTTTGAATTTATGCTCAATGCCCTACGCCTAACGGCTGGTGTTGATACCAATACCTTTAGCGAACGTACAGGTCTGCCTTTAAGCGTGATTAGCAAAGGCTTAGGGGAGGCCAGCAAAAAGGGATTGTTAGATGAGAATCCCAGCAAGCTTAAAGCAACCGATTTAGGACTACGCTACTTAAATAATCTACAAGAAATGTTTTTGGATTGAGCTGTGGTGAAAGCTTGGAATTATTTACCAGTCCAAACTGGTGGCTCGCCTTTTAAGAAAGAAGCAACGCCGTTTTTAAAATCCTCACTACCGTAAGTTTCACGAATGAGGTCTTGGCAATCAGGTAATTGATTCTCAATGATTCTCGCCATTGCCAGTTTGCTCGCTTTTTGGGTAATGGGAGCAAGCTTTGCTAACCGTTCAGCCAAGGCTTCTGCCTCTTTGCCGAGTTGATCGGCCTCGTATAACGCCAATAAGTAACCCTGTATACGTAACTCACTTGCTGGAATCATTTCGGCAAGCAGTAACATGCGTCTAACAATATTCATTCCCAGATGCGCTGCTAACCAAGCGATATTGCCTGGATACAAGCAATTTCCAAGTGTTCGCGCAATTGGCACACCAAATTTTGCATCGGGTGTTGCAATTCGAAAATCACAACAGCTTGCAATGGCAAGGCCGCCGCCGACTGCCATGCCATCAATGACAGCAATCGTGGGCATAGGTAGTGTTGCCAAGGGATTGAGATAATCGTGTATTGCCTCTTCATAGCGCACGCCATCATCACCATTCATAAAGCTAGTGAACTGTGCAATATCACTTCCAGAGACAAAGGACTTTCCACCAGCACCACGGAAAATAGCAACCCGAATATCGGGGTTCTGGGCAAGCTCTTGACAAATGGACCGTAGGCTTTCATACATGCCAACCGTCATTGCATTGCGTGCTGCCACATGGTCAAAGGTAATGTGGGCTATCTTGCCACGCAGCGCTAGACTTACTTGCGCAATATTACCCTCTTGATCTTTTTGCGTCATAAACAAAACTTATTCAGATTTAATATTCAAACTCTTTACCAAGCGCTGATATTTAGCTAACTCGCCTGCCAAGAACAGATTAAATGCTGCTGGCGTTGTTGGGCCTTCAGGTTGCAAACCTTGAGAATCCAAGGTCTTTTTAATCTGTGGATCAGCCATAGCCGCTTTTACTGCCTGGTCAATCTTATTCACCACCGCAGGGTCCATGTTTTTTGGACCCATGATGGAATACCAGTTAGTCACATCAAAACCAACAATCCCGACTTCATTGAATGTAGGTACGTTTGGCAGAATGGATAAGCGTTTTGGTGTCGAGATGGCAAGGGCTTTTAATCCGCCTTCTTTGATCTGTTGCAAGTTAGGAGGCAAAGTATCAAAGTTCATGGTAATTTGACCGCCAAGCAAATCAATAATCGCCTGACCGCTACCCTTATAAGGCACATGATTTAGCTGAATACCGGCAATCTTGGCAAATAAAGCGCCAGCCAAATGTTGAGTGCTACCAATGCCTGAAGATCCATAGGTCATTTGATCTGGATTGGCCTTAGCAAGTGAAATTAACTGTGCCACTGTATTTACTGGCAAGGAAGACTTGACCACCAATACATTGGGCACGTAACCCAAATAGGTAATCGGTGTGAAATCGGTTGCGGGGTTATAAGGAACATTTGTTAATACAAATGGCGCTATCGCATTGGAGTTCGAATGTCCAACCAGCAAGGTGTATCCGTCCGGATTCGACTTGGCAACTTGATCAGCGCCAATAGTCCCCGCAGCACCAGACTTGTTTTCAATAATGACACTTTGCCCCAAAATCTCGCTCATCTTTGGAGCAAGTGCGCGAGCAACGATATCGGTGCCTCCACCAGGAGCAAAGCCGACAATTAAACGAATGGGCTTAGTCGGATATGCCTGTTGAGCAAAAGCAAATATAGATGCCGAACTTAGCACTACGGCAACAAGGCTACGCAGAACTAATTTAGGTGAATTAAGCAGCATACAGTCTCCAAATATTGTTTTAATTGTGTTTGATACTATTAGACATTCATTCTATACAGATAAAAAAATCGAGACAATGACGAAAACACCTATTAATGGCTCTATTAGGCCTTTGCCCCTGTCTGGCGTGCGGGTTCTAGATGTAAGCCAGGTCATGGCTGGCCCCTATTGCTGCATGCTTCTGGCCGACTTAGGCGCAGACGTGATCAAGATTGAGCCTCCAGGAACGGGTGATCAGACTCGTGGAGCCATGGGATTCAAGATGAAAGGCTCAGACAGCATGGGCTTTTTGAATATGAACCGCAATAAACGGAGTCTGACGCTAAACCTAAAGACCGATGCCGGCAAGAAAGTCTTTTTTGAATTGGTGAAGACGGCTGACATCCTCGTTGAAAACTATCGCCCAGGAGTCATGAAAAAACTGGGCATTGATTACCCCTCTTTACAGGCACTGAACCCTGGCTTGGTTTACGCCAGTATCTCTGGCTTTGGACAAACAGGTCCTTGGGCTGATCGCCCTGGTTTTGATCTGATGGCACAAGCCATGTCCGGAGTAATGAGTGTGACTGGCTATCCGGATGGCCCTCCAGTGAAAGCAGGCGTCCCTGTAGCCGATATTGGTTGTGCTCTCTTTGCTGTTTACGGAATTTTATCTGCTTACATTGGTAAAACCAAAACGGGTGAAGGCCAATTTATTGATGCTTCACTCTTTGACTCGGCCCTAGCATTTTCTATTTGGGATACAGCGCAGTATTGGGGGACTGGTGTTGAACCCTACAAATTAGGCACTGCCAATCATATGAGTGCCCCCTATCAGGCCATGAAAGCCTCTGATGGTTATTTTGTCATGGGTGCTACCAATCAAAAACTATGGAAACTGCTTTGCGACAAGATTGGTCGCCCAGAATTATTTGAGGATGCGCGCTTTAAAACTAATCCGCTACGTCTAGCCAATCGCTTAGAGCTTGCTGCTGAATTAGAAAAAACCTTTGTCACTAAATCTAGCCATGATTGGGTTGATGATCTGTTGGCCTCCGGCATTCCAGCGGGTCCAATCAATACTTATCCAGAAGCCTTCGATAGCGAGCATGGCCGTCACCGTCAAATGCGTATGGAAATTGATCATCCAATTGAGGGCACTGTTCCAAATATCGGCTTTGCCGTGAAGATGATGGGTACGCCGCAACAGGTACGCAAACACCCTCCTCTATTAGGTGAACATACCGGAGAGTTATTAGCAGAACTCGGGATTGCGGGTGATGAACTGAAAGCGCTTGAGGCTGGCGGTGCATTCGCGCCTTAATTTATTAATTTTTGAAAAATTATCAATTAATTAGTATTCTAAGATATCTAACTAAACAAATAAGCGAAATCGATATGAATCAATCTAAAGCAAAACAAGCTTTGATAGATCTTTTATGTAATATTGAAAACCCACAAGAGATGCGTTTTTTTCTTGAGCAGATATTAACTGTTGCTGAGATTAACGATCTCCTAGACCGAATTCGGATCTATCAAAGTCTTGCCTGTACCGATGCCACACAAAGGGAGTCCGCCAAAACTCTCAATGTCAGCATTTCAAAAGTTACTAGAGGAGCTTCAAACTTACGAAATCCTAAGTCAAAGGATTTCTGGAGATCGAAATTTTCATAAAGTGAGCTGAGTTTGAAACCTAGTTTTAGCTTTATCAGGATTACAAAATCTCATATGCACATCGTGCATTCTCTCCACTGTTTGCCCCACAGCCTCAAGCGCTTCAACATCATCAGCAGCCCCACCTAGCATCCCAAAAAATAAGGGCGGAAAACCTGATCCCGCCATAATCATTTTATTGAGCAGGATATTCAGCATAATTTGCGAATAAACGGCGGTATGACCATATCTTCGGCCCACAACAATAATTGCGGCAATCTTGTCTGCAAGTGGTCGATCGAGGGGGCGCAAATAACCATAGCCGACACGCTCTAAAAATGCTTGAAATTTACTATTGGTGCCAAAAGCATGCATTACTGGCATATAAATAATTCCGTCAGCCTCTTGCATGTCAGCCAAAATACTCGGCATATCATCAGCCACCTTGCATGGAGCGAATTGACAATGATTATCTGCATCACAGTATTCAATATGCTTATCTGCTAAGTGGACAAAATTACTAGAAAACCCTTTGGCATTAAATTGATCCTGCAATACGGCACAAATATTACTACTTAGCCCATTTTTACGTGATGACCCTACTAATACGCATACCTTCACAGTGACTACCTCCATTAGCAAAATACTCTGAATAAAATCAACATCTGTCGATCAAAGCCATCGATCTGACTTGAAAACCATTCAATGAATTTGCTAACTACAAGGGTATGCGTCTATAAAATTCTGAAGAATTTGAACTCCACCCTGTGTACCTATACTCTCAGGATGAAATTGAATACCCTCAATTTTTAAAGCTTTATTTCTAATGCCCATTACATAATGATCATCAGCAGAGCGCGCGGAGACTTCCATCCCGCTAGGTAGATTGGAATTGGAAACCACAATTGAGTGATAGCGCATTGCCGAAAATGGGCGAGTCAAAAATGTTTTGAAACAGCCTTTACCATCATGGTTAATAAGGCTTGTTTTCCCATGCATTAGATTTTTAGCGTATTCAACTTGGCAACCGTAATAAAGGCCAATAGCCTGATGACCTAAACAAACTCCCAAAACCGGCATGCGCCCCTGATTTAGGGCAAGCAACTGTCCATAACCTGAATCTGCAGGATGACCGGGGCCAGGACCAAGTAATAACATATCCGCAGTCGAGTGACGCACTGCGTTCACTAGCCTCACATCATCTTTCCGATACAAGCTCACTCTACAACCAATAACTTGCAAATAACTGACGAGGATATGTACAAAGCTGTCATATGCATCCACAACAATTACATGACGTGACATGAAATCTCCTCATTAGTAATAGCTTTGAAGATTGAGCCCATTTTATGTAGGGTTTCGGCATACTCATCCTCAACCTTAGAGTCAGACACTATTCCAGCAGAAGCTCTTAATGAATATGTCCCATTACGTTCAACAGCAGTTCTAATGCATAAGGCTGTATTGACAAAATTAGTACCTAATCCAATTATTCCCAAGGCTCCTGCATAAACACCGCGAGCACTATCCTCAAGCTCAGAAATGAGTTCAATTGCTCTAATTTTTGGAGCACCCGTCATAGTGCCAGCCGGAAACGAAGCTTTAATCACATCATATTTATCAAGGCCCTTACTAATGCAGGCCTTAACAGTGGTAACCATGTGATACACATGTGAATATTCCTCGATTAACATCAAACCAGAAACTTCAAGACTTTCTGGTGATGCCACCCTGCACAAATCGTTTCGACATAAATCTACTAACATCATATGTTCAGCCTTCTCCTTAGGATTGGAGCGGAATTCTTTTATCGCTTCATCTTTAGTGGCAATTTTTGATTTAGCCAAGGTTCCAGCAATTGGCCTCATGGTTATCTCATCACCCTCAATACAAATATAGGACTCAGGACTAGCCCCAATCAGTTCATTCCCCCCGCAATTAAATAAATACATATAAGGCGAGGGATTCATAAGCCTTAGCCTTGCATACACTTCAAGAGGCGAAATATCTGACTCGACTAAAATTTTCTGACCAACTTGAATTTGGTATACATTCCCTTTTGCAACATGATTCAGGGCTGTACGTGCTTTTTGTATATATTCATTTTTACTGGTTTCCCTTTTAACTACAAATGAATGACTAGGAGCAAACTCATACGGCCGCGTTGTAATAGTGAAATGTGGCGTAATTTGAGAAATATTGATGGCTTCAGCCCCAATAAACTCATATTGATGAAGGGTCACCTGCCCCTCCCCAAACTCGATATACGTTGAATAACAAGTAAGAGTGATATCTGGCATATCCCCTTGAACATAGCCAGCAATATTTTCTATATAGTGAATGGTGTTATACCCAAATGTTGCAAAAGCCAACACTCCACCATCACTGGTTTTAAAGTGAGCATCCAAAAAGCGCAAATACTCCCAAACTTCACTTCGCTCAAGCAATTGATATCGTAAGAAGCTTATGGTCGTTTCAATCAATTTCTGCTCTACGAATAAAGTCTTGCACCGACCTAATAGAGCGGTATTTCCAGTGATTGTAATGACGCAATCTGTTACTTCAATTTTCAAAATTGGCAGTATTCCAATCATGGACTTTTTTGAGTCAACAGATTTTGGCCCCAAAGACTCAAGCAGAAATAATTCTTTGCTCTCAAAGGAATTTAATAAATTCAAATAGACATCAAATGCTGCTGTACGGTAGTTATCACTGTAGTCATTACTACAGTCGTCACTGCTTTGCCTATCTGAATAAATATTGATATTGTTAATTTTCTTAGATTTGATCATTTTATATATCGTATTGATGTATCATTACAACAATACAATAGGTATACAAAATAATCAACCCCACAAATTTTGATTTCAATATACGAACAAATATAAAAGAAAGTAGGAGACGTACTAAGACGCCTCCTTAAGTAATGCTCGTCTTATGCAATGACTAAAAGCATGTCCGGGTAAATTAGTTATTCACCCGCTGTAATGGCAATTTCTTGTGCTGCAAATGGATCTTTTACAGCATTCGCAGTAGGTTTTGGTACTGCCTTTGACTTGGTTCCCGGCATGAGCTCAAAGTCAGGTACAAAGACAGTTAAGGTGCTTCTGAGTTGATCAAATACCTTACGATCGCCAACAAACTTCACCTTGCCTGCTGCTTGCAACTTGTCAAAAGTAGTTTGACCACCCATCACTTTCTCTAGATCACTGCGATTTAGCGTCACCGTGAGATTTGGGGTTTTTGCTTGTTGACCTTTAATATTAGTCAATGCAGAGTTGCTCATTTCAATCACGAACTTTTCGCCATTATCTGGGGTAGAAAGATTCATCACAAAATTCATACCCGCTGCTTTTTTACTATCCATACTGATTGCTAAGGAGTTGAGCCACAATTCTGTAGTCATTGCTTTGATCATGTCTGGGCCATTGGATTTTGGTGAAGCTCCAGTCGGTATGCCATGACGAAGTTCATAGGCAGCCCCCAGGAAGCTATTACGCATACTTGGACTTTCTTTCTGATAGCCGATCTGCTCAAAAATATTAGCAAGCAGATCTTTAGCAGCCGTGTTGTTCGGTTGCGCATAAACCAATTTATTCACAATTTCCATGGCTTCACGATACTTACCTTGCGCATAGAGTGCTTTGCCCTTTGCCATAATCTTGGCAGAGCCACCCATCATTTCGACATAAAGTGGTGCAGAATCTCTTGGTGATAATGGTGCAAGCGTTGCAGGATTTGCATCCCAATAGCCTAGATAGCGATTAATAACAGCACGGCTGTTGTGCTCTTCGGAACCATGATAGCTATGAGCGGCCCATTGTTTCTTTAGGCTTTCTGGTTGCTTATAGACATTCTGAATTTCATTAATGGTGACACCATTATTTGCTAAGTGAAGTACTTCATTATGCAAGTGGGCATAACTATCACGCTGTGTGCGCATCACCTCTTGAATACGCTCATTTCCCCAGCGTGGCCAAGTATGCGAAGCAAACATCACTTCGGATTCATTGCCGTAGCGATATAAGGAATTGTTGATGTTTTTTGACCAAGCTAAAGCATCTCGTACTAAAGCGCCACGTAAGGTATAGATGTTATGAATAGTGCCCGTAATATTTTCTGCAGCCCAGAATGCTTTGAATTGTGGGAAGTAGGTATTCATCTCCGCTGGAGCTTCAGTGCCCGGTGTATTTTGAAACTCCATCTCAACGCCATCGACTGTCATTTTTTCAAATGGCTGATTGATGTACACATTGGGCTCAATTAAACCTAAATTACCGGCCGCAGTATTTTTACCAATCGATTGATCTACGTGCCCAAATGGACTACGCGGCAGCAAAACACCATATTGGAAGTACATCCGGCGTGTCATCGCATTACCTGCATAGACGTTCTCAGCTACCGCATGCTCCATAAAACCAGCAGGGGCAATCACTTTTACCTTGCCACTTTTAACATCAACTTCATCAACAACGCCTCGTACACCACCGAAGTGATCGCCATGAGAATGGGAATAGACCACCGCAACAACCGGGCGCTTGCCCAGCTTTTCGTTGACAAGTTCTAAGGCTGCCCTTGCAGTTTCTTTTGCAGTAAGTGGATCAAACACAATCCAACCAGTATTGGACTTTATAAAACTAATATTTGCTAAGTCAAAACCACGGACTTGATATATTTTTCCTGGTACGACTTCATATAGCCCATATCCCATATTGAGAATCGCTTGACGCTGCAATGATGGATGGACGCTATCAAAGTCTTTACCTTGTAATAAAAACTCATAACTACCCATATCCCAAGCAACATTTCCTGCATCGGCCATGATGGTTTTATAGGCTGGCGCAGCGATAAATCCCCGCTGAGATTCCTCAAAGTCACGCTGATCTTCAAAAGGCAAGGTCTTCCTTAAACCATTCTGGATCTCGACTGTGTAGCTAGAAGGCATTTTTCCCTTGGAATCAAAATGCTTTCCTTGCATTGCGCCAGCATCAGCAACAACCCCTCCACCACCGGCGGCAATTGCAGTCCCTGCTGACAGCATTACAAAAGATAAAAAGATTTGTGTGAGCTTAGAGTTCATCCACATAGCCTCATAATAGATGTAAATATTCTATTAGATAATATGGTTTAGCTCATTCAAGGCAATTAGCCTTAGAGCTAATATAGGAAAATAATTTTAGTGCACTAGGTTGGGTTTGATGGGAAGCTGCAACAGGAATTTTGCACCACTGCCTGGATGAGGCTCAAACCAAATCAACCCGCCATGGCGAGTCACGATGTGACGACAAAGCCAAAGCCCCAGACCCATGCCTTTATTTTTACTATCACTCAATAGCTCAAATAAGTGACTTTGCGACTCTGCCGAGATACCCTCCCCATTGTCCGCAAATGTAATTTCAATGTTTTGATCGACATGTTGAGCTTGGATGGTAATCTCTTTGTGTTCTCGATCGATCCTAGATAACGCTTGAATCGCATTATTTAGTAAGTTTAGTAAAACTTGCTGTAACTCATTACGATTGGTTTGCAAAATGAGATTGGGCTCGAGGTGTTTTTCAATGCGGATACGTTTAGAGATAATTTCTGGGTTTGCAATCTTCAAAATAGAGGAAATTAAATCAGCAAGGTCTACCTGAACTAAATCAATTTTTTCGTCAGCAAATACTGATCTCAAGGATCGAATGATGCTGGCCGCCCTTTGGTTATCCGCAAGTAAAGAATCCAAGACTTCTTTTTGGAGTCCCACATGAAGATCGCCATCCGCCAATTTCTTTTGTAGAAACTGAATATTCAAACTCGATGCCCCCAAAGGTTGATTGAGCTCATGCGCAATAGAAGCCGCTAAAGCGCCAGTAGCACTGGTTTTATTGGCCCTTAAGAGAGAGTTAATAAGCTGCTCTCGTTCTAGCAAAAGCGCCTTAATTTCTTGGTTCTCTGTATGGGATTTCACATTGGCTACAGCAATCTGCTCCGCCCAGTACCCGCCAATAGCAATATAAGAGAGGGTATTCATCACCAATTGCGAAACCGTAAATAGAATCAACAGCTGCGGGAGCTGATTTACCTGAACAATTGTGAATCCTATTGAAGAAAGAATCGCAATTCGGCCTAAAGCAAAAAACATTTCAGCGGAGCTTGCATATTGCAAATAAAGCAATTGTTTTGAAGGCGCTTGTTTTCTCTTCTGACCCAAAATGTAAATTTGCAATGCATAGAGAATGCTAGCTAGGCTTCCCATAAAAATAGTGCGCAATTCAAAATTGGCATGCAAGCGCATGTATTCAAACACAACAAAAAATACTATCAAAGATATCCCAAAGACAATCTTTGTACGCTTAGAAATCTTTTGATTCAGCGATTGGCAAAATAGCACCTGAAATACAGCTGAAACATAAAATAAAGCATTCGCTACTGTGAAATTAAATTCTGGGTTTTTGATGTCTGTAAGCGTGATGATGCCGGCACCAAACGTGAGTAACCCAACGATACTGGTCAATAGCGAAGCCATCCAATAGGGGCTTGGCTTAACTAAGGTTTGAGATCTTTTGTAGTGATAAACGCCAAATAGCAGGCCCATCTGAATGATGGCCAAAATGAAGAAATAGATAGAAATCAGCAGCTTCATGGCTTCTATCGTACATCGAGCCCAGCGGGCCCTGCAATTCCAGTGATTACTGGGTCAAATTAGGCAATGCCCCATTCAATATCAATATGAATACATAGAATGCTGCCGCTAATAAAAGAATGCCAATGACATACTGAGGATAGCGAATGCTCTGATCGGGCAATCCTAGCTTTCTACCTGTAATCATGGATCGCACGAGATTTTGCTTTTGCACAACGCTCATGAAGAGTGCTGCTGCCACATGAAGTATCACTAAGCCCAAAGCAATATTGGAAACAGCCTCATGAAGTTTGGACGTGACATCTCCAAAAGTTTCTTTTACTGTGAGATAACCAGTGAAGCCAATAAGCAGCATTAATAACATGAGCGCAATCATCACTAGGCCGCCTGCTGGGTTATGGCCAAGTTCCTCATGGGTTCGTCCAAGCAACATGTCCTTAAAGTGTTCCGCTATGGCTTTTGGGCCTTTGAGGAACTGACTAAAGCGCGCGTACTTTGTTCCAATAAGTCCCCAGACCAAACGCACTATCACTAATAAGCAGGCGGTATAACCAAAGGCATAGTGAATCATCTGCAATCGTTCACTCTCAGAGGTCAACCAGGCGCCCGCAAAACACAGCACCAATAGCCAATGAAATACCCTCACCGGAATATCCCACACCAAAATTGATTGGTACTTGGATTGCTGCTTTGATTTATCTACTGGGTTATTCATTTGGCAGGAATCTTAATATTGCTTTCACTAAAACTCCCCTTGGCCGCATCAGTGTGACAGGCACCACAGTTCGCTGGACTTTTCACGCTAGCGCGTTTCCAGACCTCTGCGCGCACTTCATCATGCTTACGAATAAACCAAGATGTTTTGGTAATTCGATTTTCAGGGGCCACTTCTGCATACTTTTGACGAGTGGCAGCATTCTTGATGAGCCATTGAGTAATTTCGGTTTGCATTTTAGGATCTACGCTGGCATCTGTCCCAAAATGCTTCCCCAGATTACCCATGAGATTTTCCCAGCTCTTAGCACTCAAAAGACCTGGGGGATAAGCCATATGACAACTTGCGCACTCAGCGTCATAAGAGGCTGGAGCATCTGCTGGGATCGCCATCTTTGCACCAAAGCTTTGGCCAGCGGATAGTAGAGAGAGAACAAGGACAATCAGTTGGTTTAATTTCATTGGATCTATTTCACCGTCATGAGCCAAGATAGCACATCGGCTTTTTCTTGGGCAGTACATTCTCTTCCAAGCACATCATTGCAATTGCGCTTGAACCATTTTTCAACTTTGGCATCATCCGTAAATCTGGTTGGATTAGCTACGGGAGCGAGAGGCTTGATTACTTTGCCAGTCACGATGTGCTTTGTATCATGATTGGGGGGATTCTCGTGACAAGAAGCACAACTCCACTCTTTTCCATGCTTGCTATTAAAGAACTGCTCTCCTCGCACTGAGGATGCTTTACCTGACTGAGCCTCATAGGTCTTCAATAATTCTGGTGGAGTAGCTGCACCTACAACGCCTGTAGTAGTAAAGGCTAAAATTACTAGTACTGTTTTAATCAAACCGAATCCTTATTAGTCCACATGCATTCAGTATGCACCTTTAAGATGCAATAAATGTGACCAGACTCCGTTATCAATGCCTTTTTAGTGATCTAAATCAAGTACTAGAGCCATTACAATTGTCATAACAAAATTATTCTGAAATTATGCGCCCTCTTAAAATTGTCACTTGTCTTGTCGTAACGCTTGCTATAGCGGGTTGCTCTTCTTTAGAGCGTAAATCTGCTGTACCAGCACAAGCCTTGAGTAAAGCACAAATCGCTGGCTTACCTAGCGTGCGCTATGCCATCTCTACTCAAGCTGGAGTTGATGCAATGGTTGATGATCTTGCCAAGCTAGAAGCAGCGAGAGGGAAAAAAGCGTTTGACGGAGATGCCAATTACTTAGCACTTTCTGGTGGTGGCGATGATGGTGCCTTTGGTGCAGGTCTCTTGGTTGGTTGGTCCAAGCAAGGATCTAGACCGAATTTTAATCTCGTCACCGGAATAAGTACTGGCGCACTGATTGCTCCTTTTGCCTACCTTGGCAAAGATTACGACCCAACCTTGCAGCAGGTCTACACCAATATTCAGCCGAAAGATATCTTCATTGAGCGCGGCATCTTGTCTGGAATTCTGAGTGATGGCCTAGCTGACTCCACCCCGCTTTATCAATTAATCTCTAAATACGTTGACGATGCTTTTCTAAAGAAAATTGCCTATGAATACAACACCAATGGGCGTTGGCTTCTGATTGGAACAACCAATATTGATGCTGGACTACCAGTGATTTGGAACATGGGTCGCATTGCAACCATAGGTACCCCCGAGGCACTTGAATTGTTTCGTCGCATCATGTTAGCCTCTGCATCCATTCCCGGCGCCTTCTCTCCAGTCATGTTTGATTTTTTAATTGACGGTCAAGCATTCCAAGAAATGCACGTAGATGGGGGTGCTAGCACTCAAGTGTTCTTATACCCCTCATCCGCAGTAAGTAAAGCAAATGCATTGGGTCTTAATCGACGAGTCAATCGACAAGCCTACATTATTCGTAACTCACGTCTTGACCCACGCTGGAGTCAGACGGAGCGACGGACACTGAGCGTTGCCGGCAGAGCAATTTCACAATTGATTCAGACTCAAGGCATTGGTGACCTCTATCGTATTTATGCCTTGGCTAAATTGGATAACGTGGGCTTTAACTTAGCGTATATTGGCTCAGACTTTAATGAACCTCACAACGAAGAGTTCGATACTAAGTATATGAATGCCCTGTTTCAATATGGCTATCAGCATGCCATTAATGGCTACCCCTGGAGCAAACACCCTCCAGGGTTCCAGGGTGCGTTCGATGTAGATGGTGAAAAAATGAGAATTCAGAAGAGCACGAAGTAATCCCGCTAGATCTTTAATCTCAACAAAGCAAATAGTAGTATCAAATCTTTAATAAAGTGCTCAAGTTATGGAGCAACCCATTGCTTCTTGAGTATTCGTCTTACCATAGGCTCAAAGGTAGATAAAGGCTCGCTCTTGTAATTGGGATCAAAAGAGATTTCATCATACTTGGCACAAAATTCAACTGTTTGCTCATATGCAGGATCTGATTTGTATTGGTCACGTGCATTAGGATCTAGACCAAGCTTATCGCCATAAAAATAGGTCTGAAATAATCCGTGCTGGACCAACATCCAATAATTATTTCGAGAGATAAAAGGATGCAGGATAGAGGCGATCACTTCGCCATGATTAAAGGGGGCTAAAGGTTCGGCAATGTCATGGAATAATGTCACTACAACATATTCTTCATCGCGGTTATCACGTAAGGCTCTAGTAGCCGCCTGTAAGCAGTGATCTTTACGTGTAATGTTATAGGCTGTGTCTTTGGCTAGGTCGTTTAATAGACCAAATAGCTTGTCAGGGAGGTTTGCCAAGGTACGATCATGAACTTCTTTCATCACCTCAAAATCAGCAACGGTGCCCTGATCCATTCTTTCAAAATGCATTTTTTCCATCAGAAACCTTTTAATAATAGATTTAATGACTAAATACTGAGCTCATGCTCTAGTTGTTCAAGTTACGATGCGTTCGCCTTGAATGAAACTACTTCACCTGGCGTCAAGATAATATAGGCACGTCGCCATGGCTCAGGACCGATTAATTTCCAGGAATGGCCTGTACCAGTAGAGTCTTCAGCCAACAAAATATCACCAGGATTAATGATAAAGTGTTCATTATTACGAGTGACAAAATCAAGGGTACCTGATAAGGTGATCACCAACTGCCTAACAGGGTCGTTATGCCAGTCGTATTTACCCCCAGAGCCAGTTTCTTGAAATGAAATAGTTTGAGCAGCAAATTTTGAGGATAAAACATCGCCCCGATCATTTTTTAAATTAAGATCGATGACGCCCTCTTCAAAATACGAATTATTGTCTTTGCCTGTCCAAAGTCGTACGCATCGAATCATTTATTTAGCTCCTTACTCATATTTATATTTTTAACCCAATAAAGCCAGCTGTCTGCCACTTAAATACAGAGGATATCGCACTATGACACTACTCACCTTAGCCCAGGCCAATCTGATTGCTGATAAAGCTTTAGACAAAGCACAGTCCTCTGGTTTTCAACCTCAAACCGTGGTCGTTCTAGATTCTGGTGGACATATTAAAGTCATTAAACGCTCTGATGGGGCAAGCCTTCTTCGACCTGAAATTGCTTTTGGTAAGGCTTGGGGAGTCTTGGGAATGGGGTTTGGTGGCCGTGACCTAGCAAAACGCTGTGAAGCAGCCCCTGCTTTTTTTACCGCCTTAACTGCAGTATCTAATGGACGAATGGTGCCTGTAGCAGGTGGGGTTTTAATTAAAAATGCTCAGAATGAAATTATTGGCTCTATTGGTATCAGTGGCGATGACTCTGATAATGATGAAATTTGTGCAGTAGCCGGTGTATTGGCTTCCGGTTTAATTGCCGATACTGGTGCATAAGAGGCAATAAAAACCACTTTAAGTTTTCACCTAAATTGGTGAATCCCTGAACTAAAACTTACTTGAATAATAATTATTTTTTTCTTAAAAATGCTGGGATATAGAGATCGTCGTCTTTGCTATTGATTTTTTCAACCCCAGAATGCTGCACCTCCATACCTTGCAATTCAACATTCAACACTCTCGCATACATATCTGCATGGCTTAATGTATCTTCAGGTGCTTGTTTGAACCCCAATAATTCTCCACTCTCAATTCGAACCAGCTCTTGAATTCGCAAACCACATGAGGCTGAAAGCGCAGCCAAAGTAAGACCACGCCTCTCTCGTGCATTACGAAGTCGCCTGCCAACCATTCTGAAGGATTGAATATCTGCTGAGTTCATAAAACCTTGAACGAAAATAGGTCTCTATGCTCTGCCCCAATAGGGGTCTAGTCAATTAGCTTTATAGCTAGTTGGTCCCAGATAATGAAAAACCACCCTAAGGTGGCTTTTTTACGCATTTTGGCGGAAGAGGTGAGATTCGAACTCACGGAGGACTTTCATCCTCGCCAGTTTTCAAGACTGGTGCATTCAACCGCTCTGCCACTCTTCCTAAGCGTATTGAGAGCTAGATTATAAGGAAATCAGTAAGCACTCTCATAAAAACGCATTTCTCCTGATTTTCATAGCTTTGTTCTCTTGATTCAATGCCTTTTAGGCAATTACTATTCTGCTAAACTAGTCAGATATCTAGTCAGGAGGATTACCCATGAATAATCATTGGGCAGTACAAGATGCCAAGGCAAAATTTAGCGAGCTACTAACCGCATGCTTAGAGCAAGGACCCCAAGTGGTCACTAAGCGCGGACATGAGACAGCAGTTCTGATAACTATTAAGGAGTGGAATGCATTGAAAAAATTAGCTAAGCCATCGCTTAAATCCCTCCTTTTATCAGAAGAAGCAAAGGGAGAATTGGTTATCGCAAAACGTGGGCTAGGCTTATCCCGCAAGCCAGTCAAACTGTGAGCCCCTGCATGTACTTACTAGATACAAACATTATTTCTGAATTACGTAGACCTAAGCCACATGGAGCCGTGTTGGAGTGGTATCGAAATGTTGCCGAAGAAGACCTCTACATCTCCGCAGTATCAATAGGCGAGATCCAAGCGGGTATAGAGCTAACTCGTGAGCAAGACAAGAAAAAAGCTGAGTCTTTAGAGGTATGGCTGCATTGCATTGCTAATATTCACAATGTCTTACCAATGACAGGCACAACCTTTATCTTATGGGCAAAACTCATGCATACCCAATCAAATACCGTCAGAGAAGATGCCATGATTGCCGCAACAGCAATTGAAAAAAAACTGACGGTAGTCACTCGCAATACTAAAGACTTCAAACGATTCAAAATTGGACTATTAAACCCATTCGAGGCTCTGCATTAAACACTTTAAGGCGAGCCTTTAATTAAATTCTCTAAATGCTTAGCAATCGCTAAACTAGAGGTCAATCCTGGGGACTCAAAGCCATACAAGTTATAGAGGCCTTGAAGGCCATGGTTTTGCGGGGTATTGAAACAAAAATCTCCAGCTGGACTATTGGGCGGTACGATTTTGGCCCTCACACCGGAATAATCCGGCTGCAAGGAATTATCTTTGAGGTCTGGCCAATAACGTCTTACGGCCTCATAAAATCCGTCCCCCCGCTTTGGGTTCACTGTGTAGTCAATTTGCGCTTCGTTTTCAATATCAAGCCACTCTACGTCAGGACCAAACTTGGCTTGACCACCCATATCTAAAGTGAGATGAACACCAAGACCTCCCGGCTCAGGAATGGGATAGATCAAATGGGTAAATGGTGATTTACCTGAGAGAGAGAAATAATTCCCTTTAGCGAAATACGCTTTGGGTATTTGATCTTGATGTAGGCCTTCAATTTTTTGTGCAACTGCTGGCGCGTTCATACCAGCACAATTAATCAGCAACTTGGTGTGCAGTTTCATCCCATCGGGGCCGCCGATTTCCAATTCAAAACCACCCTCCGCACTAGGCCCAATCGGCTTAGCACTGATGAGCGGTGATTGATAGGCAATCATGCCACCGGCATCCTCAAAGCCACCTAGAAGTGAGAGCATAAAACCATGGCTATCTACAATACCCGTACTTGCAGAAAGAATGGCTGCCGAGCAACTTAGTTTCGGCTCAAGCTGTTTTGCCTGATCAGCAGAAATGAGCTGTATTTCTGGAACGCCATTATTTTGAGCTTTATAGAGAATGGCTTGTAAATCGTCGATCTGATTTTCATCCGTTGCAACAATCAATTTACCGTATGGTTGAGTAGCTACTTGATGGCTGCGACAGTATTCATAGAGATGTCGGTTACCTTGAACGCACAGTTTTGCCTTCAGGGAATCTTTGGGGTAATAAATTCCTGCATGAATGACTTCGCTATTACGAGCACTACTGATCGTGCCAAACGCGTTTTCTCGTTCAAGCAGAATGGTTTCTCGACCCTGAA
>Ga0194040_1000041_pt1 | contig 32001 bp, 28 predicted proteins | sample JunL2210m_MetaG_FD_148973 | JGI IMG/M metagenome (GOLD analysis project Ga0194040, IMG submission 148973) | Anoxic zone freshwater microbial communities from boreal shield lake in IISD Experimental Lakes Area, Ontario, Canada - Jun2016-L227-10m | ecosystem: Environmental > Aquatic > Freshwater >... | reverse complement strand
CCGGGCAGTTTAAGGGACAAGGGGGAGTTGTATTCGCGTTTTTATCCATGTCAGATGCGGAGGTCTGTAAAATATTAACAGCCCGTAAAATACAAAACCTGCCTTTTTTTCAGAGAATATATTTTTGAACAATGATGTGCCGTCTATACTAAAATTTATCATCCCCCACAGCATCTCACCAACAGGTATCCAGGACTTCAGAAGTCCTCTCATGAATGTTCACGGTACCAGGAGAATCTGCAATGTCGATAATTGAAGAAAATTTACGCCTTATGCAAACACTGGATGATGCCTGGAACACTCAGGACTGGGAAACATTTGAAAAACGCCATGCCGCGGATGTCGATGTCTTCTGGCCAGGGCAGCCGAATCCAACTCACAGCCGCCCTTCCCATACGGAAGAGGCTGTTGCATTTTTCAAAATATTCCCTGACAATAAGGTGGGGAACCGGCCATACAAAGTACTGTTCGGACAGGGAGACTGGACATGTTCAGTTGCAGATTTCACCGGCACGTTCAAAGGACCGATGAGCAGCCCTGATGGTACGGTGATCCAGCCAACCGGGAAAAAATTTAAGGTTGAATTCTGTACCGTCGCCCACTGGAAAAACGGGGAAATTATCGAGGAAAAATTATTCTATGACAAGATGTCACTGATGCAGCAGATAGGCCTGATGTGAGAACCTCTGGAAAAATAGAATAGGTCCATTCATCGGGAGAGTAATTCGAGGGGTGGCAACTCTATAGGGAGGACCCGGGAATCTTTGTCCACCCACTCTTTTCCCCATGGTAAAAAATGGTTACCCGATTTTAAAAGAGGTCATGGTTATTGAACCTGCAATAGCGGTATCATTAAAATAGGTAAGGGCCTCATCCTCCTGCTTCAAGGAAAGGGCGTACAGCATAGGCAGATAGTGTTCAGGCGTTGGTACTGCCAACCGGACTGCGCTGCCAAGACTTTTGTAGTCTGCAAGTTCTTGGAACCTGTTCTCATCAATCAGATTTTTAAAATGAGCATTTGCTTCAAGCGCCCAGTCAAACCCGAACGGCGTATTAAAATTACCCCCATCTGGCGCAACCATACCAAGGTTGTGCACCATGTTACCGCTGCCAAGGATGAGAACCCCTTTTTCCCGCAATGGCATCAACTTTTTTGCAAGGTTATAGTGATCCTGGGCTTGCAATGAGGAGTCCAGGCTTAACTGGATAACAGGGATACCGGCATCGGGAAACATTTTCTTCAGCACGATCCAGCACCCGTGGTCCAGGCCCCATTTGTTATCCAGACCAATTTTTTCGGTTTTAAGAGCATTCAGAGTCTCCCGGACAAGCCAGGTGCTGCCATGTGCCGGGTACTGCACATTGTATAGCAATTGTGGGAACCCATAAAAATCGTGAATTGTCCGTGGCATCTCCATACCCGTTACATATGTACCGTTTGTTTCCCAATGTGCAGAGATGCATAAAATTGCGTTTGGTTCCGGTAATGTTTTAGCTAATTTCTCCCAGCAGCGGGAAAATTCATTATCTTCAATTCCATTCATCGGGCTACCGTGCCCGACGAATAAAACCGGTATCCGTTGTTCAGCAGGTGAATCCGGCGCCTTCATAGATCTTACTCCTGCAAATAATCAAAACGCTTTTCGAATATAATTGTTGTTTTCAATAAAAATGAAATCCCCGCCGGGTCATTCCCTGGTATTCCTGCCATCATAATCATCCAAAAAAAATGGTTTGACACCAGTTAAAGGCGATAAATAAAGAGGAAATTGTTTATTTCTTTTGTGCAGGTTTCTCATCGTGGTGGATCAGCTTGCACTTGTTGACGCACTCCCAGTTCTCCGGGAGGAACTTGCCGTCGGGGCCTGGCTTCATTGTCGTGTGATATTTCTCCCCGCAGACAAGGCATTCCATTAGTCCTGACTCTTCATCGACCATTTTTGTTGTATGCTCTTTCTTGTTCATCATCCGATATGTCCGGCGGGCTGGCAGATATAGGTACGGATCGGGGACATGAGGGTACCGTGGAGATCGACAAGGTAAGAATAAAAAATGACCGGGTATCGGAATAACGCAGGTTTAGAATAGCCCTCATCCGTTCGTTATTTCAATAATAAGCGAACCTGGTTTTTCCCATTACAGGAATTACATTTTTTGACTGCCAGGCACTTACTGTATTTTTACAGGCCATAACTGAACGGTCAACGGGAGCCGGGATAAGCCCAAGTCCGTAACAAATATCGTCATTATTTTGATATTGGGCCGGGTTTATGATCCACCTGGTAAAATCGGTGCAGCTTGGCTGGACAAAACTATCAGGAGGGGAGTAATGATTATTGGAAACAAAAAAAGGAGCCTGCACAGCGAATACGAAGATCATGAAAAACCCCATTGACAAGATAAGGTAGCGGTTTGGGTTTTTCATCTCTTCACTCTCTGATCAGCTTTACTCGTTTGAGCTATTATAATATCTGAATTTGTTCCGGAGTTACCCGACAGCTGATGGCACATATATTCATTAAGCACAGCACAGTATGGCGAGGTTTTAATACATTCACGGATCTCATGTTCCGTTATACAAACTGTCCCAGGGGTATGATTGCAGATGAAACACTATCCTTTCCCGATTATTGTCCTGTCCTTGTTCATCCTGCTGTCACAGACAGTGTCTGCCGGTGCCTTTCCGCCGAGCGGCCCCGGGGCATTCATTAACGGCGTACAGATTTTTCCTCCGGATGATATCTGGAATGTAGCCGTGGACCAGCTTCCTCTGGACCAACATTCCTCCGAATATGTTTCAAAAATCGGCATCAGCAGTCACCTTCACCCAGACTTCGGCTCAGGCCTCTGGGAGGGACATCCCATAGGAATTCCCTTTAATGTTGTAACAGGACCAATTGTAAAAAGAACTGTCAATTTTGATTATGCCAGCGAGAGCGACAACGGCCCTTATCCGATTCCCGCTAACCCCCTGATAGAAGGAGGTTCAGACCGGCATATACTGATTCTCGATCAGGATGAAAAAGTCCTGTACGAATTGTACGATGCCGTACAGCAGCCTGACGGGAGCTGGCATGCGGGTTCCGGGGCGATCTTTAACCTCACCGGGTATACTATGAGACCGGCTGGCTGGACATCTGCCGATGCTGCGGGGCTCCCTATCCTTCCCGGGCTCGTCAGGTATGATGAAGTGAATGCAGGGGCAATTACTCATGCAATCCGGTTCACTGTACCGTCAACACAAAGAGCGTACGTATGGCCGGCCCGCCACTATGCATCCAGCATTACAGATCCCTCCTATCCCCCGATGGGAGCGAGGTTCAGGCTCAAATCATCATTCGATACCACAGGTTATCCATCCCAGGCCCGGGTCGTGCTTGACGCCCTTAAAAAATACGGGATGATCCTTGCAGATAATGGTGGGGCCTGGTACGTATCAGGCGCCCCGGATGACCGGTGGGATAATGAAGCACTCCATACACTTGCCCAGCTGAAGGGATCAGATTTTGAAGCGGTGGATACGAGTTCCCTGATTATAAGCAGCAACTCCGGACAAGCCCGGACTTCTTCCCAGCCGGGAAACACCGGTTCAATTTCCATTGTGTCCTCGCCTGCAGGAGCAACCGTGTTTCTTGACGATGTCAGCCAGGGGACAACCCCGCTGGTGCTTGCCACCATCACTACCGGAAATCATACCATCAGGTGCACCAGGAGTGGCTATGTGGAATCATCGCAGGAAATACAAGTATTCGCGAATCAGACAACGAATGTGACTGTTATCCTTGAAATTCTTCAATCCTATGGTGCGGTTGTTGTTGAATCAGATCCCCAGGGAGCGCGGATTTATCTTGATGGCAGTGATACCGGTTTCACCACACCCGGAACGCTTCAAAACCTCGTAACAGGAAACCATGTTGTCCGTTGCAGCCTGGACGGGTACGAGGATAATTCCACAACGGTTCCTGTCACATCATTGCAACTGATGATTGTCAGAATGAACCTTGATCGAAGTGAATATTCGATAACACTTGCAGAGGGCTGGAATTTTGTCTCGGTCCCGTTATTATATCCCCAGCCCCCATACCCGGATATCCGGTATTATGTCCTTTTTATGGGGGTAGATAATGCCGGGCATTCATCCTGGAGGTACCATGCGGACAACCAGAACTGGGAGAGATTATACCTGAATTCAACCCTGACACCGCTTGAGGGGATCTGGATCTATTCAGCAACGGCGAAAACAATCCCGGTACCCGGGGATAATTCGCAGGCTCCGGGCCCGAAGCAGCTCTACAGGGGTTGGAATTCAATAGGCTATGCCGGGAAGGTACTGACAGCTTCGAGTGCTTTAACCTCGTTATCAGGAAGATGGATTATGCTGTTAGAGTATAATTCCTCCAGCCAACACTATAATCAGACCATGTTCCAGAATGACCCGTCAGAAAACACCACCCTTATCCCGGGAAAGGGATATTGGGTCTATATGGACGATTTGGCGGAATATTCACTTTCCCCCTGAGGTTCCACATTTTTAAGGGCAGCGTAAATCAGGTATATGCGACCTCTCCTCCAGAAACAGAAGGTTCCCTATGTATTGCTCCTTGTTTACCGGTTCCCGGGAATTGTCTGCCGGCAGCTGTTTAAGGCACCATGCGTATAAGAAATAATTTCAGGGGTAAACAGGATGAACGGGTACCGGATCGAAACGGACAGCCTGGGCGAAATCAAAGTCCCTGCTGACAAGCTATGGGGTGCGCAGACACAGCGTTCGCTGGAGCATTTTTCCATTGGCGGGGATCTCATGCCGGTCGTAATGGTTACTGCATATGCCTGTGTGAAAAAAGCCTGCGCCATTGTGAATTGTAAATCAGGGCACCTGGCCGTCGAAAAAAGAAACCTGATAGTAAAGGCATGTGACGAAATCCTGGATAAAAAATACAGCGACATGTTTCCCCTCCATGTCTGGATGACGGGTAGCGGCACCCAGTTTAACATGAATGTCAACGAGGTTATCGCCAACCGCTGCTCACAGCTCGCAGGCATGCCACCCGGGAGTAAGGAGCCCGTGCATCCTAATGACCACGTCAACATGTCCCAGTCATCGAATGACAGTTTTCCAACGGCAATGCATATGGCAGCGGCATCAGGGACTAAATACCAGTTGCTCCCTGCAATCAGGGCATTGAGGAATGGTCTTGCAGTAAAAGCGGAACAGTGGGACAGTATCGTAAAAATTGGCCGAACTCATATGCAGGATGCTACACCACTTACTCTTGGACAGGAGATTTCCGGTTATGTTACGATGCTTGACGATAATGCAGCCCGTATTGAACGGGCTCTGGACGAGGTTTATCAGCTGGCACTCGGTGGAACTGCGGTAGGTACCGGACTTACTACCCCACCTGGTTTTGCAGGAAACGTTGCAGCCGAGATTGCCTCACTGACCGGCATGCCGTTTGTTACGGCACCCAATAAATTTGCGGTGCAGGGGGCCCATGATGCCCTGGTCAACCTGTCTGCAACAATGAAAACGCTGGCAGTTTCCCTCTACAAAATTTCCAACGACATCCGCCTTCTTTCATCGGGTCCCCGGGCAGGCCTTGCGGAAATTACCCTGCCTGCCAATGAACCGGGATCGTCGACGATGCCCGGAAAAGTAAATCCCACCCAGTGCGAGGCACTGGCGATGGTGTCGGTACAGGTAATGGCAAACGATTTGGCAGTGGCAATGGGCGGGGCAGGGGGAAACCTGGAGATGAATGTCTACAAACCACTGATTATTTACAATATTGACCATTCAATCGGGATCCTGTCCGACAGCATGAACTCATTCCTCCACTATACCGTCGAGGGGATGCAGGCAGACACAAAGAAGATCGCCGGGTACGTTGAACAGTCCCTGATGCTTGTTACGGCACTCGTCCCGCATATAGGATACGACAGGACATCAGAGATCGTGAGGTACGCAATCAGTAATGACCTCTCACCGCGACAGGCGGCAATTGCACTCGGATATATATCAGGGGAGGAGTATGACCGCCTCGTCGTGCCGGAACGGATGATCAGGCCGGATATCCTGTGATGGACAGGACAGTGGATGAAAATCCCCCCTTTCACCAGGTCGACAGGACCCGGGTTATTCGGTCGGACTAAAAAATCCTCTTAAAAATCGAAAAAACTAGTAAAAATGGGGGGATTTTCCCCGATCCCCCTCCTACGGGAGACCCGCCCCGAAGAGGGTTTCCATGGGGATTTATCTGCGGAATTAATCCGCACATTCTTCCCGGGACCCGATTATTTCATCAGGATATCCCTGGCAGTCTCGAACTCTTCTCCGGTGATCTCTCCCCTCGCATACCGCTCCTTCAGGACGTCAACCGGCGTCTTTTCCGGTTCGAGCGGTTTCCTGACCTCACGGATAATCACATAAAGGACCGCGATCAGGTACCCGAAACACGGGATGATAACGAGGATGAACCAGAGCGGGGCACTCATCTTTTGATCTTTTGCATCTTTGTAGATGAAGTATGCAATAACCAGCTGGACAAGCCACAGAACGAGCATCACGAGCATCCCCATCACGGGGGGCCCATGAGCGATCATTCCTGGTTGTGCTTGATACATCATTGCGGGCATATAGTACTGAATAACGCATGAGGTAATATGCCCGATGATGTTAACAATTCTTTACATTCTTCCGGGGGCATTTTTAACCCATCTTTTTCAGCCTTGCATTCAAACACGCGGTATTTCCTTTTAGGATATAGTATCTGCAAATTCCCGGACTTTTGAAGATGCACCCGGACGGTGCGGTACACCGTGGCCTGCAAGCAGGGTATCGAAATCCAGCTCCGCGATACGCCGGATCGATTCACACTCGAGCCCCAGGTCCATTGTAAACAGTGCCGGACCCCTCATGATTGATTTCCCATCGGACCGGAGCGTATCACCCGAAAAGAAAACCTTTGATCCTTCATCGAGAAGCCCGATACACCCGGGAGTATGGCCGGGCAGATGCACGCAGAGGAGACTGTCAACCCGGTCACCATCTTTCAAAAGAAAATCCGGCTCGATGGGCTTTGGCCCCATAAATTTCTCGATGATACGGAGTAACATACCTTTTACCCCGGGGTACCGTGGCAGGGCGGTTTTTCCGGATATATACCCGGCTTCGGCTTCATGTACTGCAACGTTTGCTTTTGGCGCTGCTTTTTTCAACGCGGCAAGACCGCCGGTGTGATCCATGTGGAAATGAGTCAGGAAAATTGTCCCTACCTCATCTGGCCGCCGGTGCAGCGTATCAGTTATATACGCGAGGATCTTTCTACCGCTCCCCGGCATCCCGGTGTCAATCACGGTCAGGCTTTCACGGACGACAATGTAGCTGTTGCCGTTGACGCTGTCAACCTGGTGTATTCCTGGTACTATCTCCATCGGGTCACCATCATCATAGTAAGATCCTTTTGGAGCATTATTGTTCCTCGCCGGGTCTTCCCTGTTATGAATAGGTTCAGCCTGGACGAGGTGTAACGAAATCAAGATGGGGATCTGCATGGGTATCGGTCCTTTTGGCCTGACATGAAATAACTGAGCACGTAATTATGCGATAGAGCATTCACTCGTTACTATTTCAGAATTTTTTTATGAGAGTAAAAAAAACATTTGAAGAATACGAAATATAATTCAAAAAGGGTTGCATTTGTATGAGAAATAACAATGAAATTAAAATATCTAAAGAGAGACGGGACGAGATGGTATCTGCAATTAAGAATTATTTTTCGAAAGAAAGAGAAGAAGACCTCGGTGATTTAGCTGCAGGTCTGGTTTTAGAATTCATAATAGAAGAATTAGCACCGGAATTTTATAATCAGGGTGTTTTTGATTCTTATACCTATATAGAAAACACGATTGAAGATTTACTATCAATCCAAAAATAATGACGTATTGTTATGCTCTGAACTGATATTACAATGGATAACCCCCGGAAAAATCCCTTCGGGCTTTTCAAAACCAGGTTGATACTTTCTTAATTATTATTACACTAATTTACGATGATTCCGGGTTTTTTCGTCCGGTTCCTTGATTAACCACCCACTTTTCTTCGCATCACACCGGTTGACAATATTCATAGCGATGCACCGCAAAACGAATTCTATGAAGATATTTCCCCTCGCGATGATTCTTTTAATTCTTTTTGTGTCTGTTTCGCTGGCGGGATGTACCCACCCGGAGACAGATCCGAAACTCGCTGAAATGAAAGTGGTTGCCGGAGATCTCACAACTTCCATCAACGCGGGTCTTATCGATCTCAGGGCAGGGGTCCAGAACAATTCCAGGGCCCTTTCCATGGCGGGCCTTTCAGGCCAGAAAGCAGAGGCGATCCTGGCGGACAACCTCATGCACTACCCGTGGGCCGTCTCTTCGCTCGTCATCTCACGAGAAGGTATTGTCATGACCGCGATGCCCGGAAACTATGCAGGCATTGTCGGTATGAACCTGAGCTGGCAGCCGCAGTTCCAGAAGGCGAACACGGCACGGGCGCCGGTCGTCAGCGGGGTATTCCGGATGACGGAAGGGTTCAACGGGGTTTCACAGAGTTACCCTGTTTTTTCCTCTTCGGGAGAATATCTCGGCTATACTGACATCACTTATGCACCGGAGGTATTCCTCGGCAGATATATTGACAAGGCGACCAACGGCACTGCCTATGATGTCTGGGTAGTGCAGACCGATGGGACCGAGATATATGACACGACCAAAGAGGAGATCGGTAAAAATATCCTGTCCGATTCCGTCTATGCGGATCCTGCCTTACAGGAGGTATTAACGCGGATCGTGCGGGAAAAGTCCGGTAGTGCGAACTATATCTTCTGGGACCGGGACTGGAACAGGAACATCACCAAGATCGCGGTCTGGGATACTGCAGGGATCGATGGGGCCGAATGGCGTGTTGTCGTTACCAAGGCTGAAGGTGAGGAGGGGGCGAAAGCCCAAGTAACTACGGTGGCAACAGGCGAGGCCACCGATGCCCGTTTTGCAAATCTCACCCGGTTTGTAAAGGGGGCGGCGGAATATGCAAATGAACACGGGAAGGAGGCCGCACTTATGGAGTTCAATAGCCAGAACGGGAAGTTCATCGAAGGGGCCCTTTATGTCTTTGCGTATGAGATGAACGGGACAGTTATCGCGCTGCCTTACCAGCAGGGGCTGCTCGGGACGAACCGGTCCGGGATCTCCGATTCCAACGGGGTTGAATTTATTGACAGGATGATCGAGGTCGCCCATGATGGCGGAGGCTCAGTATACTACGTATATCCAAATCCTGAACGTGACTACCGGGAAGAATTCAAGATCTCTTACGTAGTACCGGTTGACAATGAATGGTTCGTCGGGGCAGGAATTTACCTGCCCGAACTACATGCCCGGTTCAATACCACGGAACGGGACGAACTGGTCGAGCGGGTGAAACAGGCACGCAGGTTTGCACAGGTGCAAGGCGCAGACAAAGCGATTGTCGATTTCAATGATCGCAATGGCGTTTTTGCGAACGGGAGTCGTTATATCTTTGCGTACAGCTATAACGGGACCACGCTCGCACTACCGTTCCAGCCCGAAGTTATTGGCTCGAACCGGTTGAACTTTTCTGACACCTACGGAGTAAAAATCATCGCGTGGGAGATCGCCGTTGCCAAACGCGGCGGAGGGTTTGTGTACGTAGACTATCTCAACCCTGATACCGGGGAAACTGAACTGAAACTCTGCTATGTTGCACCGGTTGACGACAAATGGTTCGTTGGTTCCGGTATCTATACCGAGGGGTTGTGAAGCGGCACACCGATAATATTAGAAGAGAAATAATTCCCACTTCCATACCAGGTTTTTTTAATTAAAAAGGAGAACCGAATTAGAGGATACTGATACCTGAACATCAGCCCCATCTTGATTGGCAAGTTGTTACCGGGTCACAACGATCAGGTCATGATAATTTGATTTTTCCAAGTGTTGTTTCTACGTCTATTCCGCTCGGTTACATGATTATTAACCTTGCAAAGGCTATTTTTGATGAGCGATGATTAAGAGTAAGAGTAATCACGTCCGAAGATGATTTTATTCCGTTGAGTCGAGGTCTTAAGGATATTATTATCAAATTTGGCATAGCACATAATATGCGACTTTTAAGTTGGGCGAGGGTAACCAAGCCAGGCCAACGGTGCTGGACTTAAGAGGTTCCGACCAAAGTTGGCACAGTATTCTTTTAAATTTTTGTTATTTTAAAAAACAGAGTTTATTTTATCGATTAAAGGTAAGGAAAATATACATATAAATGTTGGCACTACATCTCGGAAATTTTCTGGTCCTGGAATCTATTCCAGGCAGAAGATACAGCAATACATTATACCTGAGGAAATGTTGAGGAGTCAAAGCCTTTTACTATCCTCAATCCTATAGTACTAGGCGCGAGGGTAGCCAAGCTTGGCCTAAGGCGTCGGACTTAAGATCCGATCTCGAAGGAGTTCAAGGGTTCGAATCCCTTCCCTCGCATTCAGAAGAGATTTTGTATTTTTAATGATTTTTGATAGCGTGCTCGGCCGGTGGCGGACTTGCCGCCAACGCGGGGATCCTGCCCCCGCTCCGGATAGTGAACCAAGAATAATATCGGTCGCACCACTGCCGAAGCCAGCGGGCTTCGTCTCCGAGGTGCTTCCTGGTTCTTTGGTCAACATGATACATTCAAACGGGCATCATGTTCCCTCTGTCCGGGTCCTCGCTCCGCTTCGTTCCGCTCCGGTCCTCCTCCACTCACATCATGCCCTGATTTTTCAGACTGTATCGGGGTGATACTGACGGCCAAGACTTCGTCGCGATGCTCCTCGTCATCGCCTGTTTCGATCGCGAGCAACCAGGTCTAAAGACTCCGTTGCTTTCGCGGCACACAATATCGCCCGCTTTCCGCTACCGCTTGCGGGCTACTTGTGGAGGCCGAGGCCCGGCTGATGCCGTGCCACCTACGACGGCCTGACCTAAACATGATAGGGTGGGGGGAGCACCGAACCCAGCGACGAGGCACCCGGTTACCGAGCGAAGCGAGGTCGAGGTGCCGAGGAGCGACATCGCTTTTGATTCATGGAATATTCCTCCCGATCCAGTCAACAACAACCCAGCGACGAAGACACCCGATAACGGCCGGCCAGGCCGTCGCGGTGTCGAGGAGCGGCAGAGATCCCGGGCAACATACCCGCAGGGAAGGCCCTCGGAGACGGCCGGAGGCCGGCAGTGGGCCTTCCCGAAGGGCCACCGCAGGTTTTATATTACACATATATACGCTGCGATATGATGCGATTCACTTTCACACCACACATGGCGATGCCTTATAGCTTCTCCCGCTAACAGTATATGTGGTGAAAGAAAGTGTCTACAACGCTCTTTACCAATATACAGCACGTCGGGACCGTGAAACTGTCCGGCGGCATGTTGAGAATAGATGTGAAAATTATACAGGCAGCGATAACCCGCTCGGATGTATCCCGGCTCACCGGGGACCAGGCACGGGTTACCGTCTGGGATATGACTCCGGTATGGTCCGAGTCCGGAGAACCTGTCGAGGCTGGGCAGGCATGGATCAACGCATCCGGCAGGGCGGTTATGTACAGCATACGAGGCAGGCGGTATATCTCCCCGCTCTCACATATCCGGGCAACGATCGCAGGCTCACGAAAATTTGCGAACATTTCCACAATCACATGGGAACCCGTCGCCCTGGTATCAGAACAGACTGCACCTCTGGCGGTGTCGGCATGAACAAAATCCCGGAAAGCGCCGGAATAATGATTTCCTCACTCTATGAGGAAGCAGCCAATATGCAGAAACAATCCGACCTTCTGAGTTCTGAAGCTCAGGAGCTACGATACCAGGCAAAAGAGATTGAGAACCAATATGAATTTCAGGGTCCCTGTATCGGGTGTCCCCGATATAAGACCTGTTCCCTCTCCGGATCGTGTGGTGCAATGGATCGGTGCAAGATGGCCCGCGAGCTAGCAGGGGTGGCATAATGGCTTTCGTTGTCTATGAAATCGATATGGTGTCGGGGAAAATAGAAAACCCTCACCCATTTTCTACTGAGGAAGAGGCAAGGAATCACGCTGCAGTTATGGTCGAAGGTTGGCGTGAAGGAACAGACCGGATTGTAATTAACGGAAATATCTACTCCGTTATGACCGCATCCGGTACGCTTGACTTCGGCGCACTCATTCTTCGAGAGGTGGCGTAAATGGGTTCAAACCCCGCATGGAGGCCATTCAGGCCCATGCATCATCCAATCCTTCCTTCCCGGTGTTCCGATTGTTCGCAATACACCTGCATACGTGAAAGCGGGAAACTCCCCTGTCACCATTGCGAGCGATACAACGGCGATGCCAGGTATGCGATCGGCGGGTGCGATTTCCCTGCAGGCGCAGAAGTGTGCGAGAACTGCGGTGCAGTTGTCCCCATCGAGGACCATATCACAGGCACAGAAGACCAGGGAGAACCAGAGAGGGCCGGGTCCGTGAATTACTTCACCGGGTATGACTGCCGTGAATGTGGTTTTCATGCGGAGGTGTAAGGGTATGACAACTTCAACCCCTCAAACCTTCTGGACCGAGGAGGACATTATCAGCCGGTACACCCGGGCCGATGGCCTGCGGGATGGTGAACTGATCGCAGCTCCCGAGGACCTCACCAGGCAGGCGGGGATCTCGATCCCGGTCGCAATGACCCGGGCAGTATGGGCCGGGTATGTCAGCCCACACTATCTCGAAAAGATGCCGGACCAGGACGAGATCGGCCGACTATGGGATCTGCTCTGGATGCTTCGATTAGCTGCCATGAGATCCAGAGGCAGCAGTGTTATCATATTCCGGGTGGCCTTCGAGCTCCTGCGGGAAAAGGCCAGGGCAAGCGGGATTGTGTTTATCCGGGGCGGCGAGATTGTCGAACTTAAAGCGGTCTGCGGTCCCGGCGATGACTGCGAACCAGTCATAACAGTTATGCTCCCTGCGGAGGACTGAATATTTATGGTTAGAGAGGTAAAAACCCCACCTCATAAATTTTATACAACAGATGAAGTGGCCGCAATGCTGCGTCTTCATGTCCAGACCGTCAGGACTCTCGTTTTAAAAAAGCGTCTTGGAGCGATAAAAATCGGAAAGGAATGGCGGGTCAGTGAAGAGGACCTTAACGAATTTATCAGAGAGAACAGGAACAAGTAACCGCGGCCGGTTAAAGTGTCTACAACGCATAAAAACCGGCCGCGATCGGTTATCCTATTGCATCCCTTTTCTTATCAGATTATCTACCAGGACAAAATTTTCCCTACGGGGCGTCGCACGGTCCGGCCCTGAAGGCCCGGCCATCGAGCGCCACCCCTGCGGGTTCTTGATCTGCTGGTATGATATCGCTCCTCGGCACCTCGACCTCGCTCCGCTCGGTAACCGGGTGCCTCGTCGCTGGATCCAGTGCTCCCTGTGCCAACCCCATCTCATTTCATCGGGCCGCCGCAGGTGGCACGGCATCAGCCGGGCCTCGGCCACCACGGGTAGCCCGCAAGTGATAACGGGAAGCGGGCGAATTTGCATACCGCGAAGGCTACGGGTCATCAGGCCTGTTGCCCGCGATCTGGCAGGCGATAACGAAGAGCACGCGACGAAGTTATAGCCGTCAGTATCACCCCGGTACATTCTGATAAACAAGGGCATGATGTGAAGACGAGGAGGCCCACAGTGAAGCGAAGCGGAACGAGGACACGAGGAGGCGAACATGATGGCCGACTTCGATAAGATAAATATTTGTTTGTCCAGTCTTTTCTAAAATAAAATTTTACTCTCTTGTAGCCCAGAAACAAAAAAAAGAATTTTGGGATTTAATTAACCACAATCAGGCCATTCTGAACAGATGAGTTACTAACAATTGAACCACTGTTTGCATCATATTTCATGACGGTCAGGGTGACATTATAGACCCCCGGGAACTGGTATGTGTGGACCGGGTTCTTACCGGTCATATTGACACCATCCCCGAAATTATAATTCAGGTACGTCGGAGACCCGATCGATTGATCAGTGAATGTAACCGTTAGGGGTACTGTCCCGCTGACCGGGGATGCAGTGAATTTCGCGACCGGTATGACGAAAGGAACTTTGCTGACCGTAATTACGTTCGTTTTTGTTGCAACGCTGCTCATCATGGAATTCGACGAGGCGTTAAACTTCGTGATAGTCAGAGTGATGCTGAATGTACCCGGGTACCGATAGGTGTGAACCGGGTTTGGCCCGGACACATTAGATCCATCCCCGAAATCATAATTATACCGGGTCGGGTTGCCAATGGATTTATCGGTACATTTCACCGTCATGGGAGCCATCCCGTTCACGGGTGAAACGATGAAATCAGCCTGGAATGTTGGTTTCGGGGTATAGGCATGGAGAGGCAGGTAATCAGTATTGGTCGCATCTATCACAAACGGTGCATTACAGAAGCCGTCCCCGCGGTCTGGTGTTACCTGTGACCAGCCGGTGCCTTTCGGGTCTGCCCAGTAATTTCCACCGAGGAAGGGCCCGTTGACGATATTGGTGCCGGCCGTCTTTGAGGTGTTCCAGGTAGTGTCGGTAACACCTTCCCCGATTCCGACATTCACGGTATTTGAGAACCAGTTGTTCACTATCATGGAATCATGTGACTGGGTAAGACCGATCCCTATCTCCCCGTTATCCTTGATCATGCAACCCATCACTCGTGTTCTGTCCCCGTCGATGATAAGCCCGGCTATCCCGTTCCGGGATGCGGTTATCCCTGAAAGAATGGTCCTATCACCCCCGGAAATTTCGATCCCTGCATACTTGTTCCTGTCCGTCGTCGCATTGATAATGTAAACATTGCTGCAAGTATCAATGGAAATCCCGGAGCCGGTTTCCGGTAGCGGGTTACTATTTTCATTCGCTGTTACATCCCGGAGTGTCACATTCGCTGAATCCTCGATATCAAACCCAGTGAGGGAATTACCGGATGAAATACTGTTACTGACCACGAGGTCGTTACACCCGGAAATGGAAACCCCGACCTGGTTGCCACCCGTGGTCACGTTCTGCACCTGGGCTGAATCTGAATTGAAGAGGAGAACACCAGTGGTGCTGTTTGTCAGGGTAACATCCCTTATGATGATACCCGGGGAATCGATCCCGTACACGGTCCCTGCCCGGTTCGTCGCGTCGATAACCGCACCGGGCTTTTGGAACAGGTAATATACCGGTTTTCCATTCACGGTGTTGGAAGTCCCGATCATGTGCTGGAAATACTGCACCTCTGTCCCATAAACCTGGAGATTGTACTTGTTTCCGGTCATGGTATTCCCGGTAAGTGTGGCATTCCTCGACGACACGATACTTATCCCGACTCCGCCCCCGGTCACATCATTTTGGTTCATTACACAATTATCTGCCTGGTCAACCGTGATCCCTGCAGGATTTTTTGACAGGTGGTTTTCGGAGATTGTGCAGTTTTGTGTACGGTTGCTATGAAGGGTTCCAAGGAAGATACCCCCATTTCCACCGTTTTCTGACATCACGTTCCTGGTCAGCAGCAGATCTGACGGGGCACTGTCGTCCTCGATGGCAGTGTTCAGGTTCCCGTTGATCGTACACCCGCTGATTTCAGTCCCGGGTGATACATCAAGGAGGATCCCATATCCCCCTACTTCAACCGGGCCTCCCCAGCCATTCCGGGAGATCGTGGAACCTGAAACGATACACGAGGGAGAATTATAAAAGGTTATACCTGTACCCCCGCCTCCGTTTTTCGGAGTGTTACCGGATGCATTTACCCCCTTCAGCATGATCTTCTCGCTGTGGTCCAGGTATATGCCGAACACATTCCGGGTCGCGTTACACCCTTCGATTTCTCCACCAGCCTGGTTATTGACTTCGATCCCCGCCTGCCAGCCTGACACGGTCAGTCCCCGTACCGTGACATTCCCGGTACCGGCGGACCCGCCACTGATTAATACACCCGTGCTGTCGCTGCTCCCATTTCCATCAAGGATGTGCCCGTTTCCATCAAGGAGAACGTCAGGTGCCGTGATCCGAATGGCCGTTTCCACGGTTGAATTAGTGAGGTCATTCGTAAGCCGGTAGTGTCCCGGAGTGGTGATAACTGCAGGAGCGGTAATCGGGATACCCTGGGGGTCCGGTGGGTTGTTGGTCCTCAGGGGAAACGTAATGCTGTCATACAGAAGAGGCGGGTTGATAACGGTTCCCGTAATAGAATCGTAATCGGGGAGCGAGGCCACAAAGTACTCGTTCGCGGTAGCCGTATTATTCGCCTGATCCACGGTGACCTTGAGATATCCCAGTTCTTTTGTTGCCCCGGTTACGTACGAGGGCGGGACCGGTTTATCAGTCAGGCTGACGAATCCCCCACCGGCGTTGGCAACAACAAAGTACGGGATGCCCTCCACCGAAAACCTCTGGTACGTGTGGATATGGCCGTCGAAATGTGCACTGATGTTGTACGTATGGTAAAGGGTCTCCCAGGGCTCAAGGGCCGAATCCGCATCGGCATGCCCAACGGTCCAGACAGGATGGTGATGGATAACAAAGGTCCCGTACAGGGTGTTGTCGAGCTGGTCCTTTAACCAGGGCACCAGGGCCTCCGAGTGGGCACGCGTGGGGTTCTCGTCATTGGGGTTGGTGGGGTCCGGGGAATCAAGGCTCACGAACCTGATCCCGGCACAATCAAAGGAATAGTAGAGCGGGTTGACAAAGGAGTTTCGGTAATAGTAGGCATCTGTCGATACATTCTCAGCGGTGCTATTGTGGTATTCATGGTTCCCTATACTGGTAAAGAGTGAAATATTCGCGAGCATCCCGTCACCGTAACCATAATAGTATGCCCATTGTGATTCCACGTCGTGACTGGCATAGTCCCCGCCGTCAAGAATAAAAAGCACCCCGGACTCGTTGGCGAGGGCATCTGCGACATACCGAAACCGCTGCTCCTGAGCATGGGTATCAGAGATCACGATGAAGGAAAACGGACCACTGACCGGAAAGGTCTGGAACTGGCGAACGGAGAATACCTGATTTATTCCCGATGGATCCGATCCCATTGGTTCGACCAGGTACTTGTAGGTGGTGTTGGCCTCGAGACCGGTCAGGAGGACATGGTGGAAGTTGGCAGGACCAGGGTCAGGGTCTGGTACGATATGATCAAACTTCCCATGCTCTTCGTAATAATTCGCAGTTGCATAGTGTACCGTCCAGCCACTCCCCTGGGTTTCCTGCCACCAGTTGATGATGCCTGAGGTGGTATTGGTTTTGGTTACCCACGGGGCCCAGTATTCGGTAGGCGTTTCCTCTGCATTGACCTGGATATTACAGGCGGTACTGTTAGTCCCTTCGCTGTTTGCAACCGTCAGCACTGCATTGAAGGTTAAATTGAACCCTGTTGTATAGGTGTGCACGGGATTCTGCACGGTAACATTCGGAGTCCCGTCACCAAAGTTCCATTGGTACGACAGCGGAGGTGAACCGGAAGAGGTATCATTGAACTGGACCTGTAAGGGGGATTTTCCAGTTTTCGGCGTGGCAGAAAATCCCGCTACCGGAGCACCAGTTGCCGGTGCAATAGCCAGGCTGTGTTCGTAGCCGCCGGAGATAGAGGAAAAGGTCCCTGCCGGGACATCGCACTGACCGGAATCATTCGCCCCCCATGCAACGATGTTCCCATCCTGGCGCAGAGCCAGGCTGAAATACCCCCCAGCGCTTACTGCGGTAAAGTCGTTCCCTGCGGGGGCATTGCATTGTCCATACTGATTGTCCCCCCATGCCACGATGCTCCCGTTCTGCCGTAAGGCCAGGCTGTGATATCCTCCACCGCTTACGGCGACAAAGTCGTTTCCTGCGGGGGCATTACACTGGCCAACGTTGTTACTCCCCCATGCCACAATGCTCCCATCCTGGCGGAGGGCCAGGTTGTGGTACCATCCTGATGCGATGGCCGAAAAGTCATTCCCGGACGGGGCCACTCCCGTGGACTCACCCCATGAAACGATGCTGCCGTTCGTAGCGATCGCCAGGCTGTGCCACCCCCCGGCGCTGATTGCCGCATAGCTAGTTCCTGCCGGGACATTACACTGGCCGTACTGGTTGTTGCCCCAGGCGGCAATGCTTCCGTCCTGCCGCAATGCCAGGTTGTGGAAATATCCGGTGGCAACTGCCAGGTAATTGTTTCCTTCCGGCACATTATGCTGGCCATACTGGTTATCTCCCCAGTCGTGGAGTGTCCCGTTTATGAGGGCCAGGCTGCTCCCCCATGAAGAGGCAATCGCCGTGTAGTTGTTCCCTGGCGGGACGTTGCATGAACCCTGGTCATTATAGCCCCATGCACGAAGGCTTCCGGGAAGAAGGGTGAAGATCACCACGACATCATGGGTGTCCACCACATTCTCGATGATATATTGGTCGCTGATCTGCTGCGAGATCCCGTTATCGAAGATCGCCCCGATACGATATCCCTGGTCCGGGTTGACGTTAATAGTAGCGTCCTGGTGAATGCCAATCGTCTGCTGTGTGGGAGTTACTGAACCGTGGTCACCGACCACCATCGCTTGTACGGTATATTCGGATGGGATGGCCTCGAAAGAGAACACGACCTGGTGGTCTCCCCGGATGCCGGAAATGGAATAGGGGTTCTCAATCTGCTGTACTACCCCGTTGTCGGTGATCGATGTGATACGGTACCCTTGATCAGGGGTGAACGAGACATTTACCGCTGAAAGGAACGTCGCAGTCTGGCTGGGCGGGTCAGCGGTACCATGGCCCCCTGGTACAGAAGCGTTTACCTGGAGTAGCGAATGCAGGGCTGCAGTGTGGTACTGGCCTGTGCTCAGAGAAAAATAGTTATCTCCTAACGGGGGTTGGTCCATATAGTAGGTTTCCCCCCAGATAACGATGCTGTTGTTCCCCCGGAGGGCACAGGAGAACTGGTCCCCCGAAACGACTGATTGGTAACCATTACCCGGAGGTGCGTCACACTGGTTCGCATTGTTCATCCCCCAGCCGACGACGGTACCGTCAGTTTTCAGGGCCAGGGCAGAACTTCCCCCTGCAGAAACTGCTGAAAAATCATTACCTGCGGGAACGTCGCATTCGCCGAACTGGTCGAGACCCCATGCAACGATACTGCCGTTTGCACGGAGAGCAAGGGAAAAGACGTCCCCTGAACTGATGGCGATATAATCGTTCCCAGGCGGGACGTTGCACTGGCCGTACTGGTTGTCGCCCCATGCAACAAGAGTCCCGTTATTCCTCAAAGCTACATTGAACCCTGACCATCCAACGGCGATCGCCGTGTAGTTGTTTCCTGGCGGTACATTATTCTGGCCGTTCCCGTTATCCCCCCAGGCGACAAGGCTGCCATCCTGTTTCATTGCCATGCTGTTCATACCACCGGCTGCAATGGCGGTGTAGGTATTCCCTGCCGGGACATTGCACTGGCCATACATATTGTCTCCCCAGGCGACAAGGGTCCCGTTCTCATGTAGGGCAATGGTATGGTACTGGCCTGCAGCGACGGATGTGAAATCATCACCCGTCGGGATATTCGTGCGCTGGCCAAAACTGTTATCCCCCCAGATAAAGAGGGCCCCGGTTTGCTGTCCGGCTGATACGATGCCGGAAAGAAAGAGACAAAAGATTATTACCAGTAAAACAATTGCCTGCGTTTTCATATTGTTACCTCAATTTGCCGTTGTATATCCCTGCAGTGTTTCATAAACCACTTCCCGTTGTATGGAAGTCCGCTTCCATAGGTATTTAAGCATTTGTCACGGCCCGGACCAGAATGATTGTTTTGTTCGATTCATGCATTCCCGCGTTCAATGACAAAATAGAGGAGGATCGAGTGAACGCTGCGATGGGGTTCGAAGATAACGAGACGTTCTCAAACGGCTAGTCCGAGCCCCACATGCGTCGCGTGAACGAGTCACCGAGCGTCTGCACTTGTACGGTACTCAGCGAACGAGACCTATGGCATCAGCCATGTGTCCCGGAGCGTGAAGGATCAGGCGATGACGAGGAGTATCGCGACGAAGTCTTGGCCGTCAGTATCACCCCGGAACATTAAGGAGAGATAGGGCATGAAGTGAGCGGAGGAGGCCCGGAACGGAACGAAGTGGAGTGAGGAAACGATGGAGTGAACTTGATGGCCGTTTTGTTCTTCCTGCCAGCAGAATGATTCCACATTTTACCTGGACCTCACAAACAGTAATTGCAGATTCTCCTGATTTGTTGCAAAAATTGTGCAAAAGGATGGATGCTCATATTATAATTTGCGTTTCTCATGCATTTCGAGTGCAAAAGAAATATTATCCACGATTTCCTGAAGGAGATGAATCTCCTGTTCATTGAAAAAATTTGTTTCACCAGAGTAGAACCTCATAGCACCAACTATATTTTTGCCGGTTTTTATTGGAACTCCGGCCGAGGAACGGTATCCCCTTTTTCCTGCCTCGCTCCGATAATTTGCCATTCTTGGATCTGTCTGAATATCATTCACGAATGTCGGATGCCCTTCTCGTATTGTTATCCCGGTAAGTCCCATCCCTTGCGGGACATTATCTGCCCGGATTGAAAGATGGCTTAAATAACCTTCCTCATAACCGCAGGCTGCAACGGGATGTACCTCTTGTGTTTGAGTGTCAACCATGCCGATCCATGTCATAAGGAATTTTCCCTCCTCCACCCCAATCCTGCAGGCTTCATTGAGGAATTCCTGACGTTCACCGATGTTGACCATAGCCCTGCTCATCCTTGAAACCATGGAGTATATTCGATTCAGATGGATAATCGTCGCTTTTGATCGTCTCCTTTCGACTGAAAGATCTATATTATGGGCTAGTTCGGCGAATTGGGATTGTGGATCGCCACCTTTCTGGAGATAGTGATCAGCCCCGCTATTAAGCGCCTCAATAACTACTTCTTCCCTGCCCTTCCCGGTGAAGATAATAAAAGGAAGGTCCGGAAATTCATTTCGGATCGCCTTCAGAAATGATATTCCATCCATTCCCGGCATCTGGTAGTCCGAAATGATTGCCTCATAGTTGGTTGTCCTGATCCGTTCCAAAGCAAGAGCTGCTGACTCCATGGTATCGACTTGGAACCTGCCAGTCATTTCCAGAAAAATTTTACCAATATCCAAGAGGTCTGGTTCATCGTCTACATAGATAATAGAGTACATGGAAAGAATCAATCCTGAAATATTTACTAAAGTGGTCAGCGTATTTCTTTGCGATTAGGTAATTATCATAATGAAAAATTTCGGAGTTCTCGACAGATAGAAGTAAGTTTCTACCCAACACTATAAATACATATTTACCATATGGGTGTCACTCTCGCCCTAGCACATTAAGAAAAAAATGGCATTAATTGAGCGGAGGAAACGAGGGAGCGAACATGATGCCCGACTGAGATATCCAATCACTTTCATCCCGCACGCCTTGCACTTATTACCCTGTACCAGAAACCCATAGCACCTATCATGGATCTTGAATGGCCAGGTGATATCTGCATCCCGGAACGGACAATAACCACAATCATTGGCCCCTCCAATATCCTCGAAGAGGGACTTAACAGTTGTAGCGGCACAATGCGACGTTATCCCTTCCTCTATGTTTGCAGCAATTATTCCGGTGTACTCCCGAACCTGCACAGGACATCGTTTGAGTTCTCTGTCCGAAGAGGATTCACATCCGACCAGATGGCCACAATCATCAAGGAATGCGATGCAACCTATCTCATTATCGAGCATGACCCTTCGCTCTATGAAGCTGATACGAAATTGATCCCGAGTGTCATTAACCGGTTGAAAACGTTTGCACGCAACGAAGGCACGGTGGTTGTGTATTCCCGGTATCTCGATAGATTTATGCGATCTCTTCTCCGGGCATCAGGCAGGGCTTACCTCTATGCAGACTGGGCAAATGTAATCAGGAAGAGCCAGTTAAAGAAGCAGCAAAAACGGGATGGACCACCCCTGAGAATCGTGTCCAGGCAGGCCCGGCTGGATCAGGTTTGTAGACCCGAAGTATCACAGAGGGATCTTGAGAGTGAATTAGCAGACCTCGTAGTAACAGATGAATGATGGTCCTCCACAGTGTTATGTGAAAACGTAACTATTCTCCAGAAACGATGAGTAATCTGTACACCATCGATTTTTCAATGGTTCCGGATATACCAGGGTGAAAAGCCCGGTTTACGACCCGTCTTCTCGTATGAAATCTTTTTTTCGGGAACCGCACTGACAAATCCATCAATAAAAATATACTAAAAAGAATGAACGGGATAATTATTCCGCTTCTAATTTCTGCTTCGCGTCCATGAGGACCTTGACCTGTTCATCCGAGACTTTCGGGAACGATAGGTTCATACCGCTGATAGCGGTGGTAATCACGTCGGCCACAAACGTCCGGGCCATCCACTTGTAATCCGCCGGCACAATGAACCACGGTGCATAATCAGTCGACGTCGCAGCAAGCATCTCCTCGTAGGCATCCACGTACTGGTCCCAGTACTGTCGTTCTGCAAGGTCAGCGGTCGAAAATTTCCAGTACTTGTCCTTGTCATCGAGACGGGCCAGCAACCGCCGTTTCTGCTCATCTTTTGAGATATGAAGGAAGAACTTAAGAATAATTGTACCATTCTGCGCGAGGTGTTTCTCAAACGCGTTAATATCTTTGTACCTCGAATTCCAGAACCCTTTACTGGCAGGTCCGAGTTTTTTAGGGAGTTCCTCCATGCGTTCCGGATGGACCCTGACGACGAGTACATCTTCATAGTAGGAGCGGTTGAAAATACCAATCATTCCTCGTTCCGGCAGGACCTTGTAATATCTCCAGAGAAAATCATGGGCATGCTCTTCAGCGCTTGGTACCTTGAACCCATGGACTTCACAACCCTGCGGGTTCACTCCTGACATCACATGCCGGATCGTCCCGTCCTTTCCCGCCGTATCCATACCTTGCAGGACAATCAGGATACCATACTGGTGCGAGGCAGCCAACAGTTCCTGGGCTTTGGCAAGCAAGGCCCGGTCTTTTTCGAGCATCTGTCCAAGCAGTTCCTGGGCTGAAGCTTCATCCATCTTTTTCAATGTCTCGTTCTGGACCCAGCCTGAGTCATAGTTCTTTAAACGGACTTTTTTTTCCGGCTCAACAATGAATTTTTTTATATATTTCTTAACCTCTGGTCCTTTGATCTCCATGTCTTTCACCTCATTCTACCCGTAAAAATTATCAGTTGGGGTTTGCCCCACCGCTTTTGTTCCTTCGTTCATTCGCGGCAATAATGTCATCCAGCACTTCGGTGATCTTTCCCTTGTACTGTGCCATATAGAGGCTGTAATAAAGCCCCCGTTTCGCCATCAGTTCGTCATGGTTACCCTGTTCCACAATGGCACCGTCATCGACGACCAGGATCTTATCACAGTCTTTTATCGTCGAGAGGCGGTGGGCGATCGAGAACGAGGTGACCCCCTCCTGTAGTTTCCGGAGTGCACCCTGGATCACCTTCTCAGTCCTCGTGTCCACGTTGGAGGTGGCTTCATCGAGGATTAGCATCCTCGGCTGAGCGAGCATCGCCCGTGCAATCGTCAGGAGCTGGCGCTGGCCCTGTGAGAGGTTGGCACCCCCGTCGACCAGCACCGTGTCATAGCCCTGCGGGAGACGCTGCACAAACGTATCGCAGTCTGCCTTTTTTGAAGCCTCGACGCATTCCTCGTCTGTGGCACCGTCCCGGGCGTATTTGAGGTTGTTCATCACCGTATCGGTAAAGAGCAGCGGTTCCTGCTGCACTACGCCGATCTGCCTCCGCAGGCTGTCCTGCGTCACATCGGCGATGTTGGTCCCGTCCACGAGGATCTCCCCGCTGTCGATATCATAGTACCGGGTGAGGATATTGACAATCGTGCTCTTGCCGGCGCCGGTCGGGCCGCAAAGGCCGATCTTCATGCCCGGTGTCGCCACAAAGTTTGCATCCCTCATCACCCGTCTGCCCGGAACGTAACTGAAGTTCACGTCTTTAAAGATGATGTCCCCCTTGATCCGGGGTAACGCCTTCGCACCAGGCTTGTCCTTCACGTCAGGTTGTGTATCCAGTACTTCAAACATCCGTCCTGCACCAACAAGTGCGGAGACCCAGAAGTTATAGTTAAAGAAGATGAACGTGAGCGGGAGGATGAACAGAAGGCAGTACGAGATCGCGGTCGAAAGCGCCCCGATTGTAATCAGTCCGTCGTTGAGCAGCTTTACGCCAAAGACAGCGACGACAGCGATCGAGATGAACGCCGCCATCAGGCAGAGCGGGCTGATGAAAAGGGACAGGATATGCGCTTTCGCACCGGCATGGCTGGCATCATGGGATATCCCTGCTTCAAGGGTGGATGATATCTTCTGGTGCCGGTCCGCGATCACGGTCCTCTGGCCCTCCAGCGTCTCCTCGATAACCCCGTTTAAGTCCCCAAGTTTGACCTGGAGCATCGAAAACGACGGGCTTGAAACATGGGAGAGCACCGCGACAAATACGGCAAGAACCGGTATGACCACAATCGCGACACCCGCAAGCACCGGGCTGATCAGGAAGAGTGCGATGATCGTAAGAATGAGCATGAATGTGGACTGCAGGGTGAGGCTGAACGGAGCCTGGAAAAGGTTGTTGATGGTGTCCATGTCGTTTGTTAACCTGCTCATAAGTTCACCGATCGGCTGCTTGTCAAAGAAGCGGAGTGACAGGGTCTCCATGTGCTCAAACAACTCCTGCCGGAGCCGGAACAGGGCGTTCTGGGTAACATCAGTCATCCAGCGGAACGCCATGTACAGGCATACGAGGGTAATAATACTCATCCCGAGAATCAGGTAGGCCGTGCCCATCACCGAACCTTTCCCATGGGTGGAAAGAGTATTGATCACATCACCCAGCTGAGCTGCCACCAGCAGGAAGGACAAGGTCCCGATGAACATCAACAGGAGTGATGCAAAAAATTTGCCCTTCTGGAGGAAGATATATTTCATGAGCCGCCCGAGGGCCCCCGCCTTCGGCTTTTTCACCGCGGCGGGCGATTGTGCTGCATCAGTCATGATACATCCTCCTTTTTAAGTCCGCCCAGTTGGGAATCGAAAATATCCTGGTATAACGGGCTGGATTTGATCAACTCTCTATGGGTCCCCATCGCAACAATCTCGCCCTTATCAAGGACAACAATCTTGTCAGCTGCAAGGGCCGTCGAGACCCGGGAGGCAACAATCAGGCGGGTGACCCCGGAGAGGAATTTCGGCAATGCATCGAGGATTCTCCCTTCGGTTTCGACATCAACCGCAGAGGTAGAATCATCAAGGATAAGGATTTTTGGTTTGACTGTGAAGGCACGGGCCATCGAGAGCCGCTGTTGCTGGCCACCCGAGAAGTTCTGCCCTTTTCGGGCAACACGGGCATCATACTGGTCCTGCTGGGCGGTCACAAAACTATCCGCATCGGCAACCTGTGCTGCGGCTTTTGCATCGTCATAGCTGCTCTCCGGTCGGCCGAACCGAATATTTTCCACAATCGTTCCCGAGAAGAGGAAGGCCTTCTGGAGAGCGACGGAAACAATGTTTCGTAAGTTCTCCTGGGGGATCTCTTTTACATCCACCCCGTCGATCATGACACGTCCGCTTGAAGCGTCATAGAACCTTGGGATCATGGCCACAAGAGTCGATTTCCCCGAACCGTTTGCCCCTAAAAAGGCAACCGTCTGACCGGGTTCAATGGTAAGGTTGATGTTTTTAAGGGTATCCGTCTCCGCTTTTGGATCATACCGGAAGTTGACGTTCTCGAAGACAATCTTTCCTTCCACCTTATCAGGTGCATATGATTGTGCTTTTTTTGTGTCCTGCACATCCGGGACCGTATCCCATATCTCCTTTAAGCGGCCGGCAGATGCCTCGGCTGAAACGATCTGGGGCATGAGCATGGAGAGCTGCCACATCTGGGCGATGATGATGAAGGTATACTGGAAGAAGGCCAGCATCGCACCAATTTTCACGGCCCCGGACAAAACCAGTGGCGACCCGTAAATAACCAGAAGGGCGGTTGCGAGGCCCATAATAAAGAGGGCGGAGGGGAGTGTGATGGCGTTGGTATGGAGCGGGTTGACATTTGCCTTCCGGAACCCGTCATTGATCGATCGGTATTTTTTATTCTCATAGTCCTGCCGGACAAACGCCTTGACTACCCGGATACCTGCCATGTTCTCCTGGAGATCGTTGTTGACCAGGTCATACTTTTCCTGCCGGACCCGGAACTGCTTCTGCATGATATTCATCGCGTAGCCGAACGTCGCAACCGAGAGGATGATGACGACAATCAGGATCCAGAGTAGTTGGGGGCTCGTGATCCCCACCAGGACCAGCGAGACAATGATGGCAAATGGTGCCATCAGCAGGCATCGGAGTGCCAACTGGACGCCAATGTTGATCTGGTAGACATCGCTCGTCAGCCGGGTCAGCAACTCTCCGGTCGCAGAACGATCAAGGTTCCCGAATGAGAAGCTCTGGATTCGGCTGAAAATCCCGTTTCTTACAAAATTTCCGGTGGCTTCTGCGATCCGGACCGCATAGACCGTGTTCGCCATGCAGAAAATACCGGTGATGACTGCAAAGATGCCGATTAATATCGCATTCTGTATTGCTGCATTGATATTCTGTGCATCGTTGATGATGATCATGACCTGCATCGGGATAAAGATCATAAACGTGACATAAAGGAGAGCAAAGACCTGCGAGATTGCAATCGGCCTCCAATGGCCACGGTAGATCGACATCATGTAACGCAAATTTGGTAGAAATGGTATACTATCACCTTCTCTGATATCTGACTGTATAATCAGACGTCAATGCATGAAAGAAAGGTACAATGTGTGATAAATCTTGTTAAAATAAGTAAAAGTTAACAAATGTTAACCCTGACCTTAAATAAATCCAAACGCTCCATGATTTCGCCGGGCGAAATTCTTTCGCGAAGCCGAACGGTCGCGGACAGGAGGCACCGGTGGTGTGGCCCCGCCCTTTAGGCTTGGTAGGGCGGGGAGCGGAGCGGGGGCGCAAAATGTTGTGTGAAACTCAAACCGCGAGAACGATGAGAATATCTGGGATTGATGACCAAGGGAAAATTAATGCTTAAAACAAGTTATTTTGCGAGGAGTGGTAAAACCCCTGGTGCAGTTTCTATCGCACTGAGATCCCGATGGTTCACAGTACCTAAATATCCAGATCTGGCACCAACACAGGAAATGTTAGAAATCGAAGACTGGGATGAATATACCCACCGTTACAACGATGAGATTTTATCCCGGTTGGACCCACAAAAAGTCCTCAATGATCTGAAGGTTGCTACCACCGAACATGATATCATACTCCTTTGCTGGGAGAAGGACCGGAGTATGTGCCATCGTGGGTTAGTTGCACAATGGTTTAAAAAAACCTTGGATCTTGAGGTCCCGGAAGTCGAGATTCCCGAAAAATCAGTTAAAAGCAGGATTTCCGTGAGGAAACCTTCGAAAACCACCCCCATATTATCCGAACCAGAAATTATGACTCTGATAAATCAGAGTGGCGGTAGAACCAATCCATATCCAGTGACTTCGCTGGGGTAAGCCAAGAACTACAAGATTCTCGATATTTGCTGGGATATTCCTAACGGTGCATCAAAAAACGAATTGACCCAGATAGATGACCTGAAGAAAACTATTGCCCAAACTCTAAAGAGAAACGGGTGGGATGTTGATACGGACAATATCCATGGCTTCTTCTTTAGTGAGGGGACCCAATACTCGTTACAAGCAAAAAAACTCAAATGACTCCAGTATTTGTTCTAAATCAGAATCTGTGACCGAAAAAACTGATACTTAACAGAGTAAGGGTGATAGTGGAACGAAAAATTGGGAGGTGGCTAACCTCCCGGCTCCCTCTATGCCCCGAAGGCAATGACCTCTCTGTTGCAAACCGGTATCAACACCTGTAGAATTGTTGCCCCGGGAAAAATTGGACTGGTGAAATATAATCCTATGAATCTGTTAGTCTGCAGAGGGACCCTGGTGGCCCCGTTTCTCTTTTGAGTGGAATTCGGCTGCAATAATTCTTATAGAGCAGTATCCTTCAAGGAACCAAGCACAATCTTCTCCAAGGCATTGGATTTTAGTGTTAACACCCTCGAAATCCACCGCACTCGCAATTTTAAACGGGCAGATTGTTGATGATGACATACATAGGAATTGTTTCTGAGGCTGTGTTTCGTGGAAAGCCATTTTGAGTAGAAACCGTTGCATTATTTTATGAATTTATAATTTCACCAAAAATGGCGGTTTTACTAGTGGATATTCAAATCATTATTACTCCATCAGGGCAGGAAAGATTCGAAAACATTTCCTGAAAACTTCGATATCAGTTGATACCGAAAACAGGTTATCACAGGATTCATCGCACCGAAAAGCAGGGTTCATGGCGGAACCGGGAGATTCCCGGTCGCGAGAACAACAAGTATATGTTTTATAGTACTTCATGACAACCCTGAAATAATGTCCGAAATTGTACGAATTATTATTGCTATTGCAGCGACAGCTATCGTTGTTGTCGGCCTGTTGTACGCTGCCGGGGCGGTAAACCTGCATCAGCCAGTAAAGGACTATCAGTCCGCGATTCCTGCAGCAGTAAATTCCGGAGAAGGAACCTCCAACGGAACCACCAACGAGACCGGCGCGATCTATAATTTTATCCAGGAAGGATCCAACGGCACATTTGTTCCCGATTCTACTGGGAACTACACACTCACCATGACAAATGTCACACCCTACACGTTTTATATCAGCGACCGGCCGGTAAAGGATGCGGGTTTTGTCCCGATGAAACAGTTCCTTGACACGTTCTCATGGGGAATAGAAAACCCCCCGAATGCCGCGATTATCATACCCGGTGCAAAGGAGAATGAAGATACCCTGCTCGTCTCCCTCACCAATCCGGTCTATGTCCCGGAGAAAGAGTTGCTCAGATACAATGCAACGATCCTAAAATCGTACAAGAACAAGGGGCTGAAACAGGTGGTACCATTCAATGACCCCATAATCCAGAAATCGTTTGGCAGAGTCACCTTGGTCATAGACAGTTGTCCCGATTTTAAGTTTTACTGCTATAGCTGCAACCAGGACCCCGCAATGACCTGCAGGTATTTTATGGGTGGCTCCGGCTGGGTAAAGGAAGGGACGTGCTGGGACGGATGGAAGGGGTGCCAGCCTTGTCATCCCCAACAGGTTATTGATGACTGCAATAGCCAGTGCCCAGATTGCCAACAGACATGCGATGGCATTTCGACTTGTATGTACTGTTTTCCGGGATTTCCCGTTTAAAATTTTTTTTGTCTCCCGGGAAAATCCCAATCTGACATAAAAATGTAGGGTGTAATCACATTTCAGCGACTATCTTCCTGCTCAAGTAGTTTGATAATTGGTTTCATTTTAACATTTTCAGGCTCTGTTGAGATCCCAGGCCAATGACAATATATGCCCCGAAGGGCACTCCCTTCTCTGTCGCAATTGGGGCCAACCCTTGAACTGAAACTACTTGATCGGGGATTTTTGGACACCTTGCATATTATCCGCTGCCCTTCTTCCCGGAAAAATCCCGTCACTCCCGGAGCCAGCCCAGGTTATAGTAGACCCAGGCTGTAATGATCATCAGCAGCCCTACAGTGGTGATCATTTGTAAAAGGGTGGCAGGCCAGGGGTTATCGATCAGGTTCATTCCCAGGAGACCGCCGATGAGGGTAGGTATCATGGTCATAGCGGTCAGGACCGCGAGGATCTTCATCACCCGGTTCATTGAAAATGAGGTAACGTTCAGGTAATAATCAACCATCCAGGAGAACGAGTCAGAGACATGGCCTGCATTATCATACAGCAGCGAAACCCTGTCAGTCAGCGAACGGAGCCTTCCTGCACGAATCTCGTCAAGGCCGGATCCCTCCCCACCGCTGCGGCTGACTTCTTCAAGAGCGGTTTTTGTATGGAGGAGCCCGGATGTGACCCGGCTGAGTTCTTTCTGGGAAGTATACATCATCGAGAGGAAATTACGGGGAAGGCGACCCATCTGCCGGGTTTCAAGACAGACCAGTTGCTCTTCTGCCGAGAGAATGAGGTCTTCAATAATATCGAGGGAATGGTTAACACAGAGGTAAAGGACCCCGGGACCGTCCAGGGCGATCCCATCATCGAGACCGTCAGCAAGTGCATGGTCGACGACCTCGTGTCCGGATGTCGAGAAGGTCATCACCTGGTCTGCTGAAAACGCTATGAGCAGACCGTCCCAGGTGATATCCCATACGTCGGCCCCACCCTCCTCCCGATTCACCCGTGGAATTTTCAGAAAGACCGTCATGAATTTTCCGGCATTGTACGAGCGGGGGTAAGCCCGTTCCCTGAGCCTTTCACCAAGTATATAGGGGGGGATATGAGTGATTTCCGAGAGGACAGGGTAATCCGATTTACTGTACCCTGAAAAATCAACCCACTGGTTGTGAGTGTTGAAATCGGGGGTAATACTACCGGGTGCCCGTGTATTCCATTCTGGGACTCCACCGGTACCGGGAGCACCATGTATTTCGAGGGAACGGATTTGCATCACGGGTTCAGGCCTGGTTTCCAGGTCTTCCTGGGATTTCCGGGCAATCCGGTCCTTAGCACCTTTTGCACCGATATAGAGTACCTGGAACGCCTGCATTACCCGCAGGACCCGGAGGTAACGGGAGATACCGTATCCTGCACCCAGGACAAGGGCGATGGCCGGGACGGCGATAATGATCAGATCAAGCAGGTTCCAAGGGGAGACAATATAGGCCACCCTGTTTTCCGCGACGATGAGACGACAGGCATATTCGAGGATGAAAAATATCCAGATTGCGACATCGATAATGGAGAGAAACGCAAATACCGCGGGTGACAGCGGGACAAAATCGAGAAGCAGGAGGATGGGAATGAGCAGAAGTGCGAGTCCACCCATGACCTCCTGGCGGAATATGCCCTCCACCAGTTGACGCATCCGGTGAGCATGATCCCTTCGTGCGATCGAATCCCATTCCCTCCACGAGGCAACTCGCACCGCGTGGCCCGGCCCCTGCGGCGGATTGTGTCGGCCCGGGATATTCTCCTTGCTCATGCTTTTTGACCTGGTTCCTCTCCGTGCTACCCCCAAAATCCTCCAAAGCCTGCCTTCTGCAGACCCGTGTCTTCCCTGGGGTATGCCTGGTATTTCCAGACAATCTTCGGTGTTTTCCGGATATATAGTGATACCTTTTTATCCGGATCCATGTACCTGGGTCTCGAACAAGGTCACTATATCAGAAATATTCTCGCCGTAGGACTGGTCAATTCAGTTGTCAGGGAATACTTGACAGTTCAACCTGAATGAAAAACGGGTCGTCAAACGTTTGAAACCGAAGAAAAAGATTTCGAAAATTGTCGTAAAATAAATTGGATGCAACGGCGGATGGTTTTTTTTAATAGAAATGGGAGGTGGCTAATACCTCCCAGCTCCCTCTATGCCCCGAAGGCAACTACTACTCTGTCTCAAACCAGTATCAACTCGTGTGAAAACGTCACCCCGAAAAACAGAATCTGTGAGTGGTGTGACGTTCTTCCAGTAACCTCAAATAAAATACCTCCCAAAAAACTTTGATTAACTATTAAACCAGAATTAAATCTCCAAATCTTCAAATAACTTTAAATCCTCGTCTTTCCTAAATAGGCTACAACAATGGCTAAATATTCATGGCATGACGAATCCGTCCTTCATCCAGCCACCTCAAAGAGTAATTCGCTAAGAACAACAGTCCCTGCATATATCGTGAACCAGTTCAACCTCAAGAAGGGAGACAAATTAAGTTGGGGTATTGAAGA
>Ga0194040_1000035_pt1 | contig 34781 bp, 42 predicted proteins | sample JunL2210m_MetaG_FD_148973 | JGI IMG/M metagenome (GOLD analysis project Ga0194040, IMG submission 148973) | Anoxic zone freshwater microbial communities from boreal shield lake in IISD Experimental Lakes Area, Ontario, Canada - Jun2016-L227-10m | ecosystem: Environmental > Aquatic > Freshwater >... | reverse complement strand
GGGGTTCGGCTGGGGACAAGGAATCTTTCCCAGATGGTGGCCACAGGAACTTGGGCCGTCCCATCTTGTCCGGGTTGTTCCCCGTAAGCAGGGTGTAGAGCGTCGTGGCCAAACCCCACATGTCCGGCTGGCCTGAGCTTTCCAGATACCATGACGGAGGCAGGAACCCTGGGGTGCCACGCTGGGTGAGCGAGGCCGAATCGTTGGCAAGGAGCCCCATGTCGGCGAGGCAGGGCACCCCACCAAAGAAAAGAATGTTGGCTGGCTTGATGTCGCGGTGGACAAGGCCCTCACCGTTGAGAGCGGCGGTAGCCTTGATGATCGGAAGGATGATTTGCAGGATCTCGGCGGAGGAGAACCCGCTTTCCCCCTCGATGCGATCCGCCAGGGTCATGGGTCGCCAGCTTTCTACGGCTGGATCGTTACCTTCCATCCCATCGGCCAATGGCAGGGTGTAGATCAAGCCGCATGGCAGAAGATTGATGTGCTCGATGGCAATCAGGTTCGGCGAACGGAGTTTTTGGGAGATCTCACGGAATTTCCGCAGGGCATCCAGTTCCAGTTTCAGCCCCGCCGCATCCCCAGCCACCCATTTGAGCGCATGGAAGCTCTGGGAAGCCTCGGACCAGCAGAGCCAGACGGTTCCAAATCCGCCTTGGCCAATCGGCCTGACGAGCCGGTATCCATCGATCTCGGCTCCGGCGACAGGTTTATCCAGTGCTTCCACCCTGCCGGTTTACCCCAAAGACGGGGAAAATGTCGCGTCATTTACTGCCCGGCCGAGAGATTTCCTGCACTCTGGACGAAAGGAATATTGAATCACCTGCTGTCCTTTCCCATCCTGCCCGTATGCCATTCCCATCCACACCGCTCACGCTCCTCGGCCGACTGAAGCACCGGGAGATGCCCCGCCTCTGGGAGACATCATGGGAGGAGTTCTTCGATCTCTACCACAACGCGGTGAACGTCTGCGTGCTGGGAGCCTTCAAACGGCATGACTGGCACGATGTTCCCCCGCCGGATCTTCAGGATGTTGTCCTCGCCGTTTTTGAATCCCTCTTCCGTGGGCACGCATCCTTCGATCCCGCCAAAGGGAGATTCCGCCAGTTCCTCACCACGCTCTGCCAACGACGTGTCGTAGATTTCATCCGTTCCCACATCAGAAAATCTTCCAAGCTGACCTCCTTGGATTCCGAATCGTTCGAGGAAAAGGAAATCGACCCCGCGTTTGCCAGGCATTCCACCGTGGAGGAAGATGCTTTCCGCAGTGCGCTGCTCGGAACTTTGCTCGCCGCCCTCCACGCGGAGGTTTCCCCTCGGACATACCTGATCTTCGAACTGGTCAAACTCAACGGCGAGCCCCCGGAGGAAGTCGCCAAGGAGTTGGGCGTCCAGCGCAACGTCATTGATAACACGATCTTCAAAGCCATGAAAAAACTGCGTGAAATCTCCCAACGTGAAGAAATCCAACAGGAATTATGAACGACAAACCCACCAGCGATGCCCCACTTTCGGAAGAAGAGTTGCTCGAAATCCGCCGCGCCTACCATTCCCTCGAAGCCTTCCAGCTTTCACCGGAACACCGCGAGGCCAAGGAGATCCTGAAGGCCCGTCTTGCCAAGGGAGAACCGGAGAAGCAGGAAGAAAAGTGACGCTACAAAACGGCCGATTTTGACAGGCATTCGGCAAGGTGCCCGCTCACGTCTCGCCAAGTTCTGAACGGGAGCAGACCTCCTTGATCCTCGCGGGAAGATCCATGTTCTCGTGGAGGACAGTGATGACGCCGACCACCCCACCAGAAAGCTCCCGGAAGAAAATGTAATGATGCTCGTGCCTGACAAACCACAATCCGGTGAGAGTCTTGTCGGCAACACGCCGCCAAAGAGACCGGTTGGCATTGAGAGAATGGATCGCGCCAACCAATCCCCGAACGTAGGCATCGGCCTGGTCTTCCCCCCACTTTTTCAAAGTGTAATCCCAGATTTCGATCAGCCGTGACTCAGCCGCCGCGAAGATTTTAGCGGGCATGGGATCCCCGGAGGGTCTTGGCTTTCTGGAGAATCGCCTCGGAATCCAGCGGAACAAATTGGCTTTCATCCGCCTCAGACCCGGCTTTCAGCTCCCCGCGCAGCCAGTTCCATTTCCGTTCCTCCTCACGCTCGTAATCCCGTCGCACGAGATCGCGGATGTATTCGCTGGCTGAACCGTAAAGCCCCTTCGTGCCAACCCGCTCGTGGATGAATTGTTGCAGGGCACCTGCAAATCGGACGTTGATTCCTTCGGCCATAGATTTTTTGATTCCTTGGAAAGGCTACATTCTGTCCCACAATTTGTCAACTCTGTGGGACAAAAATCACCTTTACGCTCCCCGCGCCTCCGTGCGAGCCATCTTTTTCAAAAATATTTCGGAAACGGCGAGAGATTATCCGTCCCCCGGCGAAATGGCTTGTGAAACCAATCCACCATGAAGACCAAACTCACCCTCCTTGCCCTCCTCATCCTGACCGGCTTGGCCATCGCAGCCACGTTCACCTATAAATGCCCCCGCTGCGGGCTCATCCAGGAATACACCTGGCCCGGAATCTATAAATGTCCCAGCGACGGCAGCACGATGAATCAACGGTGATGCCTCCGAACGCCAAAATCACTCCCGGTCGCCTGATGGCGATTGGGTCCGCGAGAAAGGGGTGGGGCAGATGAAAGTCTGTCCCGCCCTGATCGGGATCAATCCTGCCGTGTCAATCGCACCCATCAAAGAGGGCCTCCCACGAGCAATCCAGCATGGCCTTGATCCGCGCGAGTGTCGCAACCGGAGGAAAATACTCCCCAGCCTCGATGCTTTGCCAGTATCGAGCACTGAGCCCAGATCGTTCCGCCGCCTGCTCCTGCGTGATGCCTGCCCCGATCCGCATGGCCGCAACATTTCTCCCGAAACGTGCGCGAAGGGAACAGGGCACCGGCTTTTTCGATGGCATCCCGCAGATCGTCGCGGAAACCAAAAAAGAGGCTTTCCCTCGTTTCTGAAAATTGATACAGATTTATTAATTCCTCCAAAAGTGATGAACACCGGAACGCCAATCGTACGCTCCTTGATCCTCCTGAAAGCACAGTTCCCCATCGCGATCCCTCACGCCGAAAACAAGATCACCGCAGCTAACTACGCCATGATTTCGCACGTTGCGGGGTCACGCCGGTCTCAAGCCCGCACAAGGATCACCCAGAAGTAGGAGAGGCAACAGGAACAAAAAATGAGAAAAAGAATAATCATCACAGCCGTTGTAATGGCAGCCGTCGCAGGCTCGGTCTTCGCTGCCGTGCAATGCTCGCGGTGCAAAGGAACAGGGTGGATCAACGGGCAGACATGCGTTTATTGCAAGGGAACCGGCAGACAGTAGCTCACATCCTGACACAAGGGGATGCCTTGAAAAACAAAAAGCAAGGCGTCTCCTTTGCCGTCATCCCGCAACGGGTTGCTGGCGCTCCGACACGGAAACATAATCGCAGAGCATCCGAATTCCTTATCGCTCGGTTCAAACAGAAACACATCAGAATGCGCTGATTATGAGTTGGTCGCTCTGCATCAAAAAAGTGAATCTGGATGGAAAGGCCACGATCTCTGGGATTTTTTTGACACTCATATTTTTTCAACATTAGAAGATTCTATCGCTACCATGCACACTAAATTATCTTTCCAGATGCCCACGGAGCACAAATCAATTAGGTCGTCCCGTCTAGGCTGCTTAACGTAGGCCATTGATAATAACCATGTTTCCATGAAAATAAAACGATCCACTTGGCAGGGAAAAATGTGGTTCTACCACGATGGCTCTCAAAATCTCGGCCCTTTTAAGCAATTTCAGATACAGGAACTCTACAGTTCAGGAAAAATTCACGACCAAACCCCAGTATCGTCGGATGGCGAGACTTGGGAACCTGCGTCCCTACGCTTAGGGAAAGAGGCGGAAGAGCAGATGCGGGCGCAAAAACAAAATTTTGGTTTTGCCCAATTCGGCTGACTCCGTGGATTTTTTTGTTAGCAGGAGCCATATATCTGGTAATCCACGTTGAAATGATAAAGATTTGCCAATCCTGTGGAATGCAGAATTCCGAAACCGAGCTTCTCTGCACCGGATGTGGAGCTGACATTTCGGCCGTTCTTGCTCACACCCCGAAGGCAGCCGAACCGCCAAAGAACGCCGTTGATACGCACAAAGCGCCACCAGAATCTGCCCCGAATCAGCCAACAGGTTCGACACGAACGGATAAGATTTCTTGTCCGAAATGTGGAGCATCGAACTTCCCATTTCTGCCACTGTGTCAGGAGTGTGGAGCCGAGTTGCCCGTTAGCGTTTCTGATAATTTACCACCTCCATCATCAACTCAACCTGTTCGAAAATCGTCAGGCGAAAAACTCTGGCTTCTGGCAGGTGGAGAGCGTGTGGAATGCCAATCGGGTGACATTCTGGGGCGCGAGGGCACGGTCGGGTGCGAGATTTTTGCAGGGATAGACACGGTTTCTCGTCAGCATTTGAGTGTCGTGTTCGCATCTGGGGCATGGCAAATCACCCCTTTGTCGGCAAACAAAACTTGGTTGAATGGACTCCTGCTGGTCCGGGGAAACCGCTTTACACTTTCTTCCGGTAAAAATGAACTGAGGCTCTCCACCCGGTGCATGGTGGCACTGGAGGTCGAATGATATGAGTTATCGAGTGACTGGAGCTTGGCTGTCTCATCCAGGTTTGAAGCGCAAACACAACGAGGATTCACTATTGATCTTCACCGAGGTCTGCCACGGGGAAGCAAAAGAGACCGGAGTTCCGTTTGAACTGAGAACCAAAGCAGGAATCCTGGCCGTGGCCGATGGCATCGGGGGAACTGAAGCGGGAGAGGTGGCAAGCCGGTTGGCATTGCGAAATCTTGCCGCCTTGGCACAGTTGGATCAGGATTCCATCTTGGCCTGCCTCCGAGAAACCAACCGCGAACTTTTCGATAGAAGTAAAAAAAAACCTGCATTTTCTCAGATGGGCACGACGGCAACAGGCATCGTTCTGGCAGAGAAATCACTTTTCGCCTTCAACGTCGGCGATTCGCGCGTTTATCGCATCAACGGAGGATATTTACAGCAAATCACAGCAGACCACTCTCTCGCCGCCCTGCTGACCCACGCTCAGGGGGGCAGTTATGGAGGAGAGCTCACTACGCCGCGTCTGGAAGAACAGCATGTTCTCATGCAGGCACTCGGTGGAAGGAGAGAATTCCGGGAGATAACTCCGCAGATCGTAGAGATTCGTTTACGGGAACAAGCGGATTTCCTCCTTTGCTCCGACGGATTAACCGATATGCTAGCTATCGACGACATCGAGGCATGTCTCGGAGATTTTGTTGCCCCTGCCGCCGCGTTGAATCAACTGAAGGAAAAAGTCATGCACGCCGGAGCCAAAGATAATTTGACCATGATACACGTTCGAGTGATGACATCATCTGAACCGTCAATAGAGGCTGAATCCATATGAGCGGACCAAAAGCAGTGGCATTGACGATTGCGCCGGCCACGGTTGCTGCTGCGGCCGGTGGCGTTATTGTGGCAGGCGTTGTGATTTATGCCATTGCGAAGCAGGTGCAAAAGGCAAGGCGCGAATCTTTGCGAGCTGAACTCCGCGACTTCGCAGCACAGTTGGATGAACTTGCAGAGTTAGAGGCATGCAAAGCAGCTCAGATTTCGACTGACGACAATGCCGTTTTGGAACAGGCAGTCATCCAATCTCGAGACCGTATCGCCCAAGTGCGGGCCGATTTGGCCCAGAGATTTCACCGCATGCTTTCCCTGAAAGAGGATTTACTCCACCGGCAAGAACGCGCCAGAATAACGGCGGATAGGATTTTGCCTTCGGCCTGGCCGGAAGAAGAATGTTCTCGTGTGCGACGACAGATGGACGCTGAGATTTCTAGGATTTTGGATATCCCTCCACTCCCATCGAACCTGAGCAAAAAGGGGATCCTTCAGCTTCGCCGCGCAGAGGAAGCTCGCGATCAGTTTTTTTCCAGTATGTCACAAATCGAGCAAAACGTGCAGGAAGAGGCTCAGAAAATTCACAAAAGAATGTTGGAGGCAAAAATGGCGGCCTCCAGAACACCTCCGCGCAAATTGGCGGATATTTTGTCCGAGATTCAAAAGGAATCACCCGCCCCTCCGATAAATCCAATTCCAGAAAAGTTGGAGAAATTACTTCAGCAAGCGGTCAGTCTGCAAGCATCAGGATGCTGGCACGATCTTTTGCTCCAAATATCTCGTATCCAGTTGGAAAAAGACAGCGAACGCCAACGCCTGCTCTACAACAACGTCGTGATTGGTTGTTCCAAACAGATTAAACTCCAGAAACAGCATGAGAAGTGGCGGAGTAAGTTGGCAGCCCTCCTCGCCCGAGCCAGAGCTTTTGAAGATGTCCCGACATTCGCCTTTGTATCGGATCTTGAAAACCTCCTGCGCGCCGGTGTCGTCTGCGATCTTACACCTCACTGTGAAAAGTTAGAAGTTTTCGAAAAGAACGAGAAAGAAATCAAACTCCAAAGAGAAAAGCGCCGAGCCATCTGCGAATCTCTCCAAACTCTCGGATATCTGGTGAACGAAGGTGAAATGATTACGGTATTGGCGGAAAAAGGAAAAATGGTGTTAAAAAAAGCACCTGACGCCGAGTATGGAGTCGAAATTGTGTCTAATCAGGATACTTCAATACTTCAAACCGCTATGATCCGCTTTGCTGAGAACGCCGACATGTCGGAGCAACAAAGAATGCGAGACATGGGTGAAGAAAAAGCCTGGTGCCAAGAGCACAGCCGTTTTCTCGATGACTTGAAAAAACAGGGGATTCAATCCGGCTATAAAGTCAAACTCTCCCCCGGCCAACACCCCGTAAAAATCATTCTTGGAAAAGACCGTTCGGCTGCACGTGTTTCCCACATGAACCCAAAGCCGCAGGCGAATAGAAATACCGAAAAGCTATAAACGGATTTCAAATGACATGGCAGATTGAATGTTAATAAATGATCTTATGAACGAGACACGAATAGACGAAGATTCAACGGAAGCACACACTGCCGGAATGACTCGTGTGGAGGGTACAACATCGGATACAACACGAGTCGAGGGGGAGTCTTCATCACGAGGCACGTTGGCAGCGGAGTTTCATCCAGGATTCGAGTTCCAGGGATGCCGATTGATTCATCCCGTCAACGTTGAATCAGGCGAGGCAACTTTGTGGAAAGTAGAACGCGTTTGCGATGCTCGAATGCTTGCGCTCAAAGTCTATCACTACGGCAAGGAACCCAAAACCGAGATCGTGGATCTTATGGCCCGCCTCCCTAGAGAGCATGTCGTCGAGTGGGTCACAGGAGGAACGGAGCGCGGGCAGTTTTACGAATTTTTAGAGTGGATTGCGCACGGATCACTTGTAGATTGGGTTCGCATGGGTGCGGCGGAGTCTCGTGTCAGGGACTTCTTGCAACAAATGGCAGAGGCATTGGATTTGTTACATGGTCTGCATGTAATCCACCGCGACATAAAGCCCGCAAACATTCTGGTCCGCAGTCTTGATCCCATGGATCTCGTGTTGACGGACTTCGGAATCAGCAGTGTGGCATCAGTTTCCATGCATGTGACAAGTGCAAATCGCACACCTCTCTACAGTGCGCCCGAGGCGATCACCGGTGTGATCAAGAGCAGTAGCGACTGGTGGAGCGTTGGAGTGATTGCGCTGGAGTTGCTCCAAGGCCGGCATCCGTTTGCTGGAATAACGGAGTTTGCGATGACTCATGAGCTTGTCACCAGAGGAATTACCGTTCCTGATGATTTAAGTAATGAGTGGAAAATCATTCTCTGCGGGTTGCTGACTCAAGATCCCGAAAGACGTTGGCAAAGCGAGCAAGTCAAAGCATGGCTTCAAGGCAGGAATGACATTCCGAACTACTACGCGAAGGGCCAGCAACGAACAGAATCCGGAGCGTCAGCTTATGGCGGGGTTCCTCTTCCATACAAGTTAGCTGGAAATCAATACAAGACTCCAGAAGAATTGGCTGAAGGTCTAGCCCAAAACTGGGATGAGGCCATTAAACGGATCAACCGAGGCAGCGTGCTGGAATGGGTGAAGCAGCAGGTCAAAGACGAAGATCTGACAAGCATTCTCTTGGACATTCAAGAGGACGCGCAACTCAATCAGGAACAAAAACTGGCTATTGCGATCTTGGCGATGAATTTAGAATTGCCTCTAAGTTGGAGTGGTGATGTCGTCGATAAGGCATGGCTCGAAAATAATCCGAAAGAGGCGAGAGCATTTTTGTTTAGCAGTGCTCCGGGATGGATAAACAAACTGCGGCAAGAACCAGTTTTCGAGCAATGGCGTGATTACATTCAAGGAATTGACCAACATATCATACACGCGGAAATTGGTGAATATGACAAAGACCTTGCTTGGAAACTGATGTTTTTGGATTTGGCTGCTTTGCAGGAGCAAGCTGCTTTTATCCAGAACACATACGAGTCTGCGTATAAAACACCATTACGGCAATGGCTGAAAGAATCTGCACTTCGCCATTGGCAAGCGGTTGGGCTATTGGCTTGCTCTAAAAAACAACTCATCACAGCCGAGCAAGCCGAGGAAAATAGGCTGCGGGCTGTAGATGCTGACCGAATTGCAAGGCGTGAGTGGCTAAAGGCAGAGTTGGAAAAACTCAGAACAAGAAAGATAATTCATATCTGGGTCAAAAAATTCATCCGGTTTATTCGAAAAGAATTTAAGCTTATCCCAGAGAGGATAACTAAATACAATACGCCCAGCCAAAAAACATTCAGTGACTATAACGATGTTCCGTGGATCCGTCGTGCAGGATCACTCAACGTTTTTAGCGCGGTGAGTTTTATATTATTTTTCTTTGGGGGGGCGTCGAGATTTATTGTTATATTTATCGTTATGCTATTTCCAACCATTGTCGTTCTGACTGGTGATGTTTTTGTTAATAAGAAAAATCAGGGCGGCGAACTTCAGAAGTGGAACAGGAATTATAAACTTGGGCCAATTGCCCTCTGTGCCTTTGCATTATTGATGATAATTCTAACTTTGAGCGGAGTCTTTAGAGGCTAAGACAACGAATGCGGTTAAATCATAATAAACACTTCACCGGGAGCACTTCATTCGTAAGAGTCTGCTGGGAATGATATGCGGGGCAATATTTTAGTCTTGCGTTTTTGTTCCTGAATCACAACTAAAGATAACTCCGAGGCCCCGTGCCGCCAGTAATTGTTTGAGTTTAACTAAGTCATCCGGTTTTGGAATTCCTGCCATCCAGATACAGTCAGCATCCACTTCGACATCCATTTGACGGGTTTCATTGTCCCAGGTTTCTTCATTGAGGGTGGAGGGATAGCGTAGTCGCCCTAAATCGCTGAGAAGCCAAGCTCGCTGGTTATCCGACCCCCGCATCGCGAGGGTTTGTCCAGAACTCGCTCGGTAAGGGTCGGAGACCAGCACATCTATCAGGGCTAAAAGAGAAGAGTGCCGGGATTGCAAGTGCTCCCAAGTGTATCCGCTAAAAACGAGGATGTCCCCCTCGATAGACGATCTCAGTGCCTGAAGGAGAAAATGAAGGGCCTCGGGTTGGTCGAAAGGTTCTCCTCCCGAAATCGTAATTCCGTCGGCTTCTGACACCCAATCGGCGAGCTGCTCCATAAGTGACGAAATGGATACTTCCTTTTCTTTGTCGAAGACCCACGTATCCCGGTTGAGGCACCCGGAACAGTGGATCGTGCATCCCTGCAACCAGATCCCGATCCTGTTCCCGTAGCCCAAAGATTGGACTGGATAGTGGATCTTGTTGATCAGGATCGTTCTGCGCTCAGTCATTTCATTTTAACCGTGGGAACCCCATCCACAGCCTCAATCGCCTGGATTGTGATAGGTGCCCCTTCCGCAACATTCGCATCGAAAATAGCGCGTCCAAGAGGGTTGATAAACCATGCTTCCATCTGGTTGCCGATGCCACGACCGCCGTTGCTAAGGTCTGTCAAACAATACTCCCGCAATGCATTCCTGACATCCTCGGGAATCGTGACTGCAATCTTTTGACGATCCTTGAGGCGTTCAAGAATATTCTCGAGCATTTTTTCAAAAATCTGCTCGCCGACATCCCGCCGAATGAAATCAAAAACGACGATATTTTCTCCGATGCGGTTGAGGATTTCTGGGCGATTCAATTGGATCTTAAAATATCGAACGATTTCATCCCTCACCTTTTTCTCGACAATGGCGTAGGGTTCGTCGGAACGAACATGGAGAACCCTGTCTCCCGTGGCTGGGTCCAACCTGTATATGCCGAGGTTTGAGGTAAAAATGATAACGGACTCACTAAAATAGACCTGCTCACCCCGCCCGGATGTGAGCACTCCATCATCAAGTATCTGAAGAAATTTATCGAGAATACGAGGGTGTGCTTTCTCAATCTCGTCAAAAAGCACAACAGAAAATGGGCGTTCGCGAATGGCGTTGGTTAATTGCCCGCCTGCATCATAGCCGACGTATCCCGGTGGCGCGCCGATGAGGCGTTGGTCAGCATGCTCCTGACCAAATTCACTCATGTCGAAGCGGATGTATGCACGCTCATCCCCAAAGAGAAGTTCCGTGAGCGTTTTGGCGAGCTCCGTCTTTCCAACTCCCGTTGGGCCTGCAAAGAAAAGCACACCCCGGGGTTTACCACCTGCCTTGGAGCCTTGCGCCCCTGAAAGACCAGTGACCGCCCGTTTGACAATATCAAGAGACTTGATGATGGCTTGGTTCTGCCCCTTGACGCGTTTGCGGATATGGTTCTCCCCATCGGCGATCTTTGCCCGGTCTATTCGTTTCCATGGGTCTTCGGTCACGCCCACTTTGTAGCGGCGCACCGCTTCTCCAATCTCATGCAGAGGGAGTTTTTCACGACGGCAAAGCTGCGTGATGGCGATGACGTCTGTCATAAGCAACCCTTCCGTTTGCTCCACAAAGGTAGTGTGACTTTCCTCTCTCTGGGATTCTGATGCCCTCAGGTACCCTTCGATACTGGGGGTCAGGGCGGTGATGAGAGCGCGACGCGCGAGATGGTCAGGCTTTGAGATAACAATGGAGCGCAGACGCGGATTATTCAGTGTGAACCAGTCAGGCAGGTCATTTTCCTTGTCGCAAATCCAAAAGAACGCATTGAACTGGGAAAAGTGAATGCCCTTGGTCAGATGGGATTGTGCCTCTTGGCTCAGGACGAGTGCGCGAGTGAAGTAGCCATGCTCGCGTTCGTTCAAAGAGGAAGGATCAATCACAAAGCGAGAAGCAAAATCGGCAAAAACCGCAACGAAATGCTCCCTGTGCTGGACAATGGCCTCGATGTGGTCAAGGGATCGGTTGAGATCGCAGGAGCAGAAGCCTTCTTTGTTGAACGCCATTTTGAAGGTCTCTTTGAAAAACTCCCGTTCAATATCCGCATTCCCGCCGGTGAGCACCACAGGGGTGAAGCCTGTTGTGGGGTGGTAAGCAATGAAATGCTCGTAACCTGCAAGCGTCAGTGTCTCAGCGAGGTATTGCGTGAGATTCATGGGAACAAATCCCTCCCCACGCGGAAACGGATAACGGTCACGGGCATTGCCACTAAGCACAAACTGGGACTTGACCGGCAAAAACCGGAAAATATCTTTGATCCATCGAGGCGTGATCAGTTGCGCAGAAAACACCTTCAGTCGCTCTTCGAGGGTTGGAGATGAACTGGCATTGACCTTGGCGCTTTCTTCCATGTAGGAGAGCATTCACGATGCCCGAATTTTTTCAAGATAAGATTAAGCAATATTTCGAGTGCGCTGCAGCGGAGAGAAATCGTTTTCTTCAGGTCGGCGTGAGATTTTCACTCCCCCAGCGAAATACCTCTTGGAATTCATCCATAATAAATCGCCATGAAAATCATTCTCATATCAGTGTTGGCCGGTGCAGCGGTGGCTGCATTGGTGGTCGCCATCCCTGCCGTCATCGCGGCGGTGGTGATGCTCTCAAGCGAAAAATCAAAAGAAAGGGGGAAATCCCATGAAAAACTGTGAAAAATACCGGAAGCCCTTCGATCTATGCGTCGACGCGCTGGAGTTTACGGCAACCAAGCTCAACCCGTATTTCCCTGGCGGCCTTGATTATCGTAAGATCAATGTCCTGATCTTCTGTGTCGCGGGACCGCTTGTTCTGGGTGCCAGCGTTGGCCTGAACGTCGTGCTCGCCCTCAAACTGGCGTGGCTCGTGCAGTAGATAAAAAGAACGGGGTCCTGGATTCCGTTCTTTTTTTATCTGCTGGAGACCCTGCCGAGTGGGATGGATCTCAGTGCTTCTGCGGTTTCTTCCGCAAAGAACCCATTTGTTTGCACTTGAATCCATGCATACCGGCAACCTTTTTGGCAATTTCAAACGATAATATATGTTTGAGATCCGGACGTAATCCTAATTTTATCAGATCACGAACTAACTTATCTGGCCTCAGACGGAGGACTTGAGTTAGGTGCATCATACTAATTTCAGATGGCATATCAATTACTGGATAATACTTGGAAGTGAGCCATACGGTAACTTTGTCAAGAGATTCAAGACAGGGCAAAATATAATCCTCAGTTAAGGTCTCAATCACTTCGTCTTGATCGCGGTTGGAATCAAAATTAACGCATGTGTGGATTATTTGTAGATGTGTCAGAATCTCCTTGGGGAGTTCATTGCATTGGGGAAGCCGTGCAATAATCTTGTCTAGCATCAAAGGCCCTGCATCTTTATTAAAATGCTCACGAAACAGCAGTTTTGCTATTGCTGTGGCTGTTTTATGAGCAAGCAAAAGTGTGACTTCGGGAGTGTCACTGTAACTGTGGGACATTGTGCATAATCGCCGGATTCGAGTGATCTGTTTAGGATAGTAGTTCATTTTGAAGATTATTTAACCAAATAAAGCGTCGATGCCTTGTTGCCTGTCTTCTTGAGCCCCTTGACTTGATGAACGGCTTCACGGACTGCTGACACTGCCTCTCCGGCCCGTTTCACAATGTCGCCCATGCTGATTCCGTCTTTCGAAGCTTGGATAATTTCTCCTACCCTGATGACAAGGGCATCTTTCTGTTCCTTGGACAGTCGCTTGCGAGGAGCCTGCTCACCTCTGACCGTCTTCCCGGTCAGCTCTTCATATTGACGCTCCAAGTCCGCAACGGCTGATTTGGCTTCAGAAAGCCTTTTGACAACGTCTGATACGGCTTCTGACTTCAATGATTCGATCTCCCGGTTCGCCCGGTTCTGGATGGCTTGGATTTTCTCTAATGCGGATGCTGACATAATGATTTTGGATGGTTGGTTACGGTGGTTGTGAAGGGATTGAGAACGTATTGCGGTATGATCGATGCCGCAAGCCCATAAAGCCCTATGCGATTTTCGCTGATTTCTGGATTGCTTCCTGTTCCATCGGCGCTGCGGGATATCCGATCTCAAGGCATTCACGCAGGTAACTCGACAGGAACACACGGAATCCACCGCATCTTTCATACTGCGCAGTGTGGACGCACTCGTGGGCGATCAGGCGACGGTCACCCCAGCAGTCCTTTCGGACAAAAATGCCATATCGCAGGGACATCCCGGCTGTATGAGGAGATAGCAACCCCATAATTCGGGCCGCGAATTTTAGAACACGATTACCGGGAAGAGGAATGCTGTTCACCTTCAGCAGCCGTATTCGTTCAGGATATTCAACACCCATCAACCTTGCATCCGAAAAATGGGGCTCACCGAGCGGCACTCCCTCGTGTAAGATCCTCTTCTCTGCCCGTTCAGCCCACCTGACAGCAAATGGAAGGAGCACAGGGAACAACAGTTTCAAGAGGAGAGCCATAATTCGGTGCTTCCCGTGGATGCACGACGCCTGAATCCAGAAGCACATCCGCCGTTGGGGAGCTATTTGCGGACCAAGTATTTTTTAATGAAAAGCAAATAGCCCAGGAACGGCACCGCGAAAAATGACATCATCCAGGCCATGCGGTTCCCAACCAGCAGGCCAGTTTTCTGTATCTGTTCGATCTGCACCTCGGGAAAGCCCATTAGCCGATACATTTCCAACATGTCATGGTGAGCGAACGTCAAAATGCCGGACACCATGAATACGCAGAAGGCGATCAGGATCAGCCACCAACCCCGCTGCTCCAGTCTATACAACGACCAAGCCGCATACCCCCAGATGGCAGCGACCCCCAGACAGAACAACGTCCCCGGCACACCCGTGAGAAACATTCCAAAAAACGGCATCACGCCATGGCCCATGAGAGGCGTCAACACCATCATCGGGACGGAAAATGCCAGCCACAAACAAATGGCCAGCACCGGTAGTGGACAGGCATCGGTCCAACGCATCACAGGATCCCGCGCTTCGCACGTCGCCTTCACATGCCGACTGTTATAGAAAAATATCCAGATCGCCGGAAGAATCACATAGATGATACCGACCACCACGAAGACACCGACCAATATTCCGGTCATCACTGCCGTAGGCACCGCCGGATGACCGGTGGTTCCACCGGAGGGCAGGTTCGCCAGTGTTTTCGGTAATATAAATGCCGTGGAAATCACCCCCACGATTCCCATGACTAACCAACACCAGGAAAAGATGAGCAGCAATGCTCTGGCCCAACGTCGAGCCATGATGGAGCCAATACCCAGCCATACCAACCCCACTGCCAAAGCACCATAGAGGAGCACGGCAGGCAGAATGGTCGAAATGGGGGCCGACGTGCCTGTGGCTTTGGAAGAGGTCATCTGTCCGAACAGCATCAAGGGAACAAACAGGGCGGCCACGCAGCCCAGCAATATCGTCAGAATGCCGAAGATGGTTAGTCCCACCGAACGGTCCTTGTAGACTGGGTGCAACGGGGTCGAAGGAGCGGTCTGGGCAGACAGTGGTGGCAGGTTCTCGAACGACGACAGTGGTTTCCATTCCTCCATGCCCTCGGTCCATGCCAGATCTTCAAGTGCAAGCTGGCCTGATTTCAACATTTCGGCGACCTGCGATACGGTGAAAGGCCCGAGTTGTTGCGCGTTTTTGTGGATTGTGATGTTCATGAATGGGAGGATATCAACAGCAGGGTGATTAAATGAGGTCGATCTCCCTCGCGCAAGAGATAATTGGAAGAGCCCGATTCCATTGATGGATGCTGACTGAAAATCCCGGAATTCAAACCAACAAGATCAGGAAGAATGCCCGACATGAAAAAAGCCCTAAGGGAGTGAACCGATGGGCATTCTCTGCGGTGAATTATTTGACCAAATAAAGCGTCGATGCCTTGTTGCCAGTTTTCTTGAGCCCCTTGACTTGATGAACGGCTTCACGGACAGCCGAAACGGCTTCTCCGGCCCGCTTCACAATATCGCCCATGCTGATTCCGTCTTTCGAGGCTTGGATAATCTCCCCTACCCTGATGACAAGGGCTTCCTTCTGTTCCTTGGACAGTCGCTTGCGGGGAGCCTGCTCACCCCTGACCGTCTTACCTGTCAGTTCTTCATATTGACGCTCCAAGTCCGCAACGGTTGCTTTGGCTTCGGACAGCCTTTTGACAACGTCTGATACGGCTTCTGACTTCAATGATTCGATCTCCCGGTTTGCCCGGTCTTGGATCGCTTGGATTTTCTCTAGTGCAGACATGATAATTCTGGTTGGTTGGTTTCTGTGGTTGTGAAGTGGAGAATGTATTGCGGTATGATTTGATCAGCAAGGCGATAAAAGCCCTATGCGATTTTCGCTGATTTCTGGATTGCTTCCTGTTCCATCGGCGCTGCGGGATATCCGATTTCAAGGCGCTTACCCAGGTAGCGATTCGCGTTTGAGCGTTTTCTCGATCAGCGGAAAAAACAGTTTCTCTTCCCACTGGAAATGTGTTCGCGAAGCCGTCAGCGCTGCTTTCAAAAACTTTCGCCCTGTTGCAACGCCATCAGCCGATTTGATCAGGGTCAGCAGGTGGTCAATCTCATGATGATCCTGATGCAACTTGGCGACTGCTCTCTGATCTTTCGGTACGTGCTCCAGTTCCACAGAAACCAAGTTTTCCTCCTTGCTCGCATGTTCCAGCAAACTCCCCTCAACCAACTCCGCCAACATTTTCACCTCGTCCAAGCGGTTCAACCGGGGAAGAAGACGCTCGATTTGATTGAATACGGACAGAAAAGCGGAATGCTCGCCCACCAAGACGTTGGTAATCGTATTCATTTACACTTTAGTAACATGGCGCCAGCATTATACAAGCGTGTTTCTGCTACATCGGCGATCAGCTTCTCAGAGTGGTCCTTCCTTCCGGTGCCATCATCATGCAGGATCAATTCGAAGTATTTTCTTTGTTCCTCTCGTTCCAGGCATGCTTGCACCGGGCGCATCTCCATCGAGTCTTGGAAAACAGGAATGGCATCCCGGCGAGCATCAAAAAAAGGAAAGACAATCTTCTGGGCAGTTCATCCGGCGATGTGTTTGTAGAGGAGCATTTCGGGCAGGCTGGCATCACCACGGGTTCAACTTCGATGCCGGGGTCTTGGAGTATTTCTTTGGCCCGATCAGCGTCGCCCTCATCAATTTGAACCCGAACCCCGCCAATCGCGTTTGAATACAACCAGTCCGTCTGCACCATGTTCTCGTCCTGGATGTATGCAGGCACACCACCGGCTTCCAGTCGCAACCTGAGCATGTGGGCCTCCTCCGGTTTGCTGAATGTGGCGACGGTGAGCATGGGTCAATGCTTTGGCAAAAGCATGAGCACGGATGAAGCGAACAGGGTGGCGATCAGAAAAGCGATGAACGCCATGAATGCGAATATCGCGAGGAGGGCTGGCATGCTTGCCATCCAGAGTTTGAATAAAATCGCCACAAGCCTCCAAAATGGGATGTCAATGTCAGTAATGGCTATTCCCTCTCGGTAGGCGTGAGATCGTGTTGGATGTGCAGTGAAAACGGAAAGCACCCGATAGCATTCGGGACATGTTTTTGCTCCTGCGGGAACTGATGCGCTACAATTTGGACAAGTGGTCATAGAAAACGAAGCGTGTGCCATATTGCCATACCAAGTGCCATGATGGAAGAGTTCTGTTTGACTGTTTCCCTTGATTTTCTATTGCCAAACACTGTCAAATTGTCGTTTACTCCCTCTCAATTATGAGCTTAACCCACATCACCAGCCAATCCATCCGCCGACTGCTCACCCTGACGGAGAAGAAGGAACAACTCATCAAGGGCGTCGAAGAAGTCGAAACCGAGATCGCCAAAGCCCTCAAAGGGGCGGTCACCTCGATTGTCGAAGTCGCAGAAGCGGTCACCTCGTTGAAACCAGCCAAGAAGGCAAAGGGGAAGAAAGCCCGCAAGGTCAAAGCAACCAAGAAGCCAGCCAAGTCGAAGAAGCGGAAGAGCGGACTCACTCCTGCTGGTCGTGCCAAACTGGCCGCCAACATGAAGCCTCGCTGGGCAGCACGCAAAGCCGCGAAACCTACAGCCAAAGTCGGGAAGAAGAGGGTCAAGTTGCCGAAATCCGGTAAGAATCCGTTCTGAACCTGCTCCAGAGCAACCGTCATGGGGTCGCCATCGGGGTGATGCAGGAACAGATGGCAGAAATTCGCGCAGCGGCGGATTGGCAATGATGCGAATTCGGCCTGCCCTTTTACTCAGTTGCTGCTTTGTCGATTGCCCTTCAGGAGCTTATCAATCGGCAATTCATTCTCTTTGCTTAAGAGCTTATTGAGTGGGATTTGTTTAGTGCCTGATCCTTTTGGTGCATATTCACGCTTGGAGAAAATTGCACGGGTGAGTTGCTTTAATGCAGGCTCATCATCCTTCTCTAAATCCCCAAGCTTGACCTCGTGCGTCAATTTTCCACATATATCACCAAGATAAAATGACCTCGGGTGTAAGAGATTAATATAATTGAGCGTCGAGTCATACCATCCGGTAGGTCGAACAGTGGCAATAAATAATGCTATCATATGTTTCTGAAGATTGGAGTCAGTTGCCTGAAAGCATTCATTGAGCAGTGGGCCAATTTTCTTTGATGCCAGATCGCTACCCAGCATCCTGACGATGTTAATTGGGTTGCTGGTTATAATTTCCTTGAAACGCTGATCAAGATTCTCCGAAAACCCCTCTTCGAGCATTAATGCGAGCCCATCGTGAATCGCTCGCCCCTCTTTTGCAAGAAGAGGAGAAATCCAAAAAATCACTCTTGAGATCTCTTCCCATCCCTGAAGGATTGCGCTGGTTACCTTGTGTTTCAATTCAGTTTCAACAAAGGGACTGCTCCGCAATGCACAGGATGCAGCCTTGATGTTGTGTAGTAGACTTAATACTGAATAATCCGTAAAAAACTTTCTAATGCTCTGGTTGTAAGGCGCTGCTGACTGATAATGTCCGTCTGCATGCTTGTCCTTGATGTCAGCAGGGAGGTTAGACGACTCAATCCGCTCGGCGATCTGGCTTTTGGCGTGTTGAATGAATTCATCAGTTGGATTCCACAACAATTGGGATAGCGGATCGAAAGAGCGCTCAATGCCGATTTTCTGCTCGACCTGACTAATCAGCAATGTTAGGTCAGAGAGGAGCGTTTCCATCGCGTCTGCTCGCTTCCCATCTATCCCTGTGTAAAACTCTATGATTTCTGGATAGTTAACATAATTTCGATCTTTAAGAACAAACTGCCTAAACTCGTCGTCATGCCGCATCCATTCAGCCGCAAAAAAGAAGATCCAATATCTGTGCCGGAACGCCATTTGATTGCCATTCCTAACAAGGATGTTGTTTTCAAGAAGCACTTCAAGCATTGCGTCGATGTTAAGGACGATACACTTTGATTTACAAATCTCACGTAAAGTTGGGGCCAATGTGGCAAATTCAAAGTTGCGTGTTCCCTGCCTGACGAGCTCCTTACAGAAACAACCTAACACATACGTGCACTCTTCAACTTCAGGTTTATCGCTTAAAACAGAAAAGCTGCTGTGATCGGTAAAGAGAACAAACAATATTGCCTTCAACAGTTTACTCTTATTGAGAAGTTTTTCGTTATAACTGCTGTCCAAGACCCGCAAAAGCGTGTAGCAATTAAGTGGTGTGCGGTGAATGTTAATGGATTCCAAGTGTCCCGCTAAGCCGGACAACACAACATCGACTGTGCCGATGCATTTTGTCGCGTTGTAGCCAGCGACCAGTTTCCGCATAGAGCTTCTGCTCAGGGCTTGGAGATGCAGAACTGCGAAGCTGCGGTTCAGTTTGGACAAATTTCCCGTAAAATCTGGGACTATTGAATCTTCTGCAAGGATAATAAGTGGCAGAGTGGGGCATTTCGAGGCGATATTTTTGACCAATGTTTGGTGGTCGAAACTGTCGGCGTTCCAATTATCCAGAACGATGCATTTAAGTTCAGCTAGATTCTGGTCGTAATGTAGAAGTTTCTCTTCGATAAAATTGGATATTTTCCTGGCTTTTGTTTGCTCTGCATCAATGTATAACCAGAAATTCCCATTCCTAAATGCTTCTAACTGCAAATGCAGCCCAAGACATGTTAATCCGAACTCGGGGGGCGCAATTATCAGCGTGTCGCTTGGCTTATCAATTAAGGGATGGAGTTCATTGGGTTCGTCGTTGAACTCGCGTGTCTTTGATAGTTTTGGTTCAAGGAATACTATTGGTTGCCCTTTAAAAGATTCAAGCGCATGCTGGAGTTGCAGCTCCATTTCTTGAAGGTGCCGTGGGTGATGATTGGGTATTGCGCCTAGCGATATCGTTCTCGTCGGCGTTCCGTCTTCTGATCCGTCCACAGACTTAGGTTTGCCGGTCCAGTTTTGTAATTCCTCTGGTTTTGTACAGTTATCGCCCTCAACAAGGACGCATGAAATGTGGTCAGGGTTGAACCTCCAACCATTGTTGTCTTTGATAGCGTGGCGTGGCCAATGACGTATCGTAGCTCCATTATTGCCAAACTCTATCCGCCCCACTGCATAACCATGCCGTCGGGCTGTTTGTGGCGGTTCACCGAACTTTTCGAGGCCAAACAGGGAGTTGCCTTGCCATTGGCGGACAATCTTTCCTCCACCGGTCCCAATGGAGCGTAACGTGTTTGCGTGCATGTGTCCGAACAGATGGATCGCAAATCGTCCTGCTGGGTTAATTTCCGTGTATGCTTCAGTCGCAGAGTTCTGGTCGAGCCAGTCCTGACCCTGGTGACTCATAAGTATGCAAGCGTCATGGGTTTTTGTCCATGCAGGCAGATCCTCACCGCAGGCTTCGTGCAGTTGTTTGGAGTCAAGGACTAAACGCTTTGTGAAATCCCCTTTTGCCAACTGGAGAAATGTCGTGTTTATCCCGGCGATTCCAATGATGAGAGGCGGGCCGTCACTTGTTTTAAGTTCGAGTGAAGCTGCAAAATCACCAGGCAAGATGCCTGAGGTAATTTTGAGGCCCCTATTGCGGACATTCTTTAGTGCCCAATTCTGATAGTTCGCAAAGGATGCAGTAACTATTTCACGGTATTCACACGTTGGGTCGCTCCAGAACTCTTCCGCGATGTCAGCAAAGCTGTTGTGCTGAAGCATCAGCCGAAGGGCCGCCTTTGGCTTTTTCGACTCAGGCCGAACCAAATCGTGGTTACCTGGAACGGCCAACAATACTGGTTCCTTTGTCCCCAATGTGGCAAGATGCTCCCAAAGCGGGCCAAGTACCTTATCTTCAAGTTCAGTGAACTCGGCGTCACCTCCGCTCTGAACGAGATCACCAGTAAATAACACAGCATCCCATGGGCCGCTCTTCTCATGGAGTATCTCCAAATCTCTCCAAAACGCCTCGCGAACATTTGGCCAAAGCGATACCTGACCGCGCGGCCCGAAATGAAGGTCAGTCAGGTGAAGCCAGTTGAACGATTTCATTTGTCGAGGAGATCTGTGGGTTATGTAGCTATTTTTATTGCTGAGGACGTAGTCGACGAGCTGATCGGGATGGTGGTCGCGGCAGAGGTTTCCCCTTTGTGCAGCATTCCTTGACTCCCGGCAGCATTTTCATATTTACCACCGATGTGTTCTTTTGGGAATCAGGAAATCCCGCCAGTTCTGGGCATCCAGACCCCACTGGAAATTGCATCGGATCCATGCTACCATCGTCACATGTGCGGCCGGTTTACTCTCGATCCCTCAAAGATGGACTTCAAGGAGTTCGGAGTGACCCGGACCCACTACCAGCCTACGCACGGTTCAATATTGCTCCAACTGCGGGGATTGCAGTAATCAGGCAGGAACAGGGTGAACGGGAACTGGTGGAGATGCGATGGGGGCTGGTCCCTTCATGGGCCAAGCCTGGGTCGAAGCTCCCGCTCATGATCAATGCCAGGGGCAGAGACGGCGACCACCTGACGCTCCACTTTCAGGATTTTGACGAGTTGGAGGGGGCGTCCAGTGGCCTCAGCCTGGGTTTTGACGGTAAATTCCGCGACTTTGCTCACCTCGGAGTCGATTTCTGCCGGGGGAATAAGTGATCTCGATAATCAAGGAGGACACTCTGGCAGCTTGAGAAGATTGTCTGGCTGAACGCCATCGGGAACGGTCTTTAGATACCGATGCCCGTGTTGGCTGACTGCCACGATAACCTCAACCACGTAGCCTGCCTGAGACACGTAAAATGAATACTTCCCAGCATCGACTCCGGCGACGGCTTCCGGTTGCGAAAGCTTCCAGCGTCCGCCGTCGGGGTTCACGCCGCCGACATTCTGGATGCGATCATGTGGATCGTTCCGAGGAGTTTTGTTTATGCACTTAATTTCAACTCTGATTGCCATATTGTTTTGTTGTTTGGGTTGGGTTGTAAGAAAACGGGCAGTAACCAGGCGACTGCGGAGGGCGATGCAGGCTGCGTGTAGACATCCTTTGAATTGGGGAAGGATTTTACGTTTACCACAGCCGGGGGCGTTTGGGAATCAGGAAATCCATTTTCCGACGGAGTGCCAAAACAAACTCCGGATTCACCCGAGATGATTTGACCGGAGGCCCCATTGCTGGCAAGAGAATCACGTGACCAAGTTCCTGACAGCAGTTTTGCTCTTCCTCTGCCTCGCGTTTGCCCAGGCAGACAACATCCGTGTCGTTATGAGAAATCTGCGTCCAAGCACAGGAGCAGCATTTGCCAATCTACTTGGGAGAGTCCGCGTTGCACTCAAAAATGCGAAGACTCGAATCTCCACGATGAAGGTGGCATTCGTCGTGGAGGAAGACGACACCGCACAGCGCCTGTTGGAAGTGCTTGCACCGGTTGAGCTTCGCGCGCGACACGACTCGTTTCGAACAACTTGAGATATTTCTGATTCATCAAAGTCGACTAATTCCATGCTGAACCCTTTCGAACAGCTTCGCATCTATCTTCCCGCGCCGGAACACCATTTCGAGGAGATCGCCTCCCACATCCTCAGAAAAACGGTGCCAGATGCGAAGCGGGTCCGGGTGCATCAGGGGGATGCAGGGGTGGATACCTTTACCGGAGAGTGGGGAGCGACTGGTGCGCTGGATGTTTATCAGATCAAGTATTTCACGACGAAATGGGGAGCATCCCAGCGGCAGCAAATAAAGGAGTCCTTCCAGACAGCCGCTGGGAGCCCACTATACAATCTGGCCCGCTGGATTCTTGTTGTCCCAACAAACCCGGCGGCGGCCGACTACGAGTGGTTCTATTCATGGAAATCCGAAGTCGGTGCAGACATTGAGCTCATCGACGGATCCGAGCTGAACGACCGATTGGAACTGCCGGAATGCGCCAGTGCACGGCAATTGCTTCAAAAGTGGGGCATCGCCGGAGTTCCCGGCGGTCCGCATGTTATCCCGGTTGTCCATGTTCGCCGGGCGGATCATCTGCCGGTGGTTCTACTTCTCCGTATTGAAAATCACGGTGACCGGACGGCGCGGCAGATAAAAATCACTGTCACCCATTCCGAGACGCATACCGTAGCATGGGGTGCTCCCCGTGAATTATGGCGTGAGGACATCAATGGCATGATCTATTCCCTCAATCCTCGCAGCCTTATCGCCATTCGGGATCTGAATCCCGGCGAATCGATGGATGTTTTCGCCATCCCATTTAAAGAAATTCCTTCAACCCCAGTGGAGATATTCATAAAACTGACGGCAGAAGATGCGCCACCGCTTACTGCCTCTCGAAAAATTTCCCCTGAACTTTTCGTCGTTGGCAATACGCTGAATTTCAATGCGCGTGAGTCGGAGGCGGTTCCGGTCATAGCACCCGCAAAGGAAGTGGACAATGAGGACCTTTCCGAGGCAGCCAAGGCGATTCTCGATCACCTCAAGACCCTGGGGCAACTTTCTGAACCAACCCTCCACGTTATCCCAGGTCCTTTTCCAGGCAATCCCACTCTGACGGGCTTTTGCGTGAGCGACGCTGGCGACGAAAGAGGGGGGGTCCTCAGCATCAAAACCCGCCTTTTCGAACCGGCGTTGCTGGAATTGATCGAAAAAGGATACCTCCATGACCCCGTTGATGGACCGGGAACCCTTGTTTTTGAATTCAGGAGGGAGGCCATTGCGCCATGAGCCGCATCGCTTTCACTGACTACTCCGGTCTGCGCAACTTTGGTCGAAAAAGCATGATGTGTCGTTCTCGGTTTTTTGTCATCACACCGGCCTTCCTCGACAAACAACAACATGTGCTGGATCACGGTTTTGTCTGGAACGGAGCACTCGGGAAATCTCGTTTTGAGCTTCATCAACAGGAGGGAGGATGGGGGGTTGCCATCGATGTTGATCTTTCCGGCTTCATGCGCGAACCAGACTCCGGGTTCGCCGAATATCTTCTCAATCAGAGCTTAGACACGCTTGCCCTTCGCTTCGCGAGTCCATTCCAGTGTGTGGCCGCGACCGATGAGCATCTGACACTGGCAGGATCGAAAGCCTCCCATTCCGTGGGTGCCGTTGTGGGGATACAAGACATCGACGAATCCATTCGGATGGGGATGTTGCTCTATACCTTTGAAGATACATTACTCAAAGCGTTGAGTTGGTATCGACGCGGCATCAGTGCAGCAGACCCCGTTTTGGGATTCCTCGGCCTTTGGAATAGCCTTGAAACGGTCGCGGCGAAATTCCACACGCCAAACGAGGAGACTGCCGGAAAGAGTAAAAAGCAGGTCGCTCAGTTGCTTTCCGAACACCTCCGAAAATCAGGCTTTCAGTTTTTCAAACCCGAGAGCGATGAAATGTGGAATTGGGTTGATACCAATTACGAGTTCCGAAAAGACCTTGCACATGGATTGAAGGCCCTCAATCCCTCCTCGAACGAGGAACTCCGCAGGGCGATCCCCAAACTCAAATCGGTCGTGACAGCAATTCTCCGTGTCATGCTCGATATACGATGCACCGAGAACGAAGAAATTGCTCAAGTCCTCAAGCAAGCGGAGGAATTAAAGAAGACGCACTGATTCTGTCGGGCGTTTGGGAGGCTGAGCCGTGCTTCTGAACTCGTATGTTGAGCCACCAACCGGGATTTTGTGGAGAAATCTTGACCAAATGACGGGCCACCTCCGCGTGCGTCCATTTTTCCAGTTCGGAGTAGATGTCATACCGATACGCCAGAACAGCCGGGTGCCCACGATCCTCCGGGGCGATGCACTCCAGTTCATCAGCCGCTTCCACGAACATCCCGAGTTCGATGTATCCGTGGGCAGCCCGGAGGTGATGTTGCATACCCTTCACCGGATTCTTTCCTCCAATCGAGCCAACAATTTCTTGATGTGGCGGTTTCGCTTCACGAATTCCTCATCCTCCATCTTACCAACGAATTCCGCTCTGGCGAAACAGGCCAGCCGGAATGCGACGTTTTTCCCATAATCCCGGATTGAAAAGAGTTTGCAGAGTGGCCTGCTTCGCATGCTGCCAGCGATAGCCTTGTATGCCACAAGTTTCCCCTTGTGTCGGACCGGGGACACACCGATCACCCCTGTCGTGTTGGTCTTGGATCTGGAGACTCGGACTCCAATGATGGGGAGGATTTCGAGTTGGTGAAGCGCGGCATGCATGGCTGCGTCCTTGGATTCGAATTTTGAATCCCCGAAATAGATAAACGAACCGTCAGGTTTCTGGACCCGCCACAAATGAACACCAAATGCGGCATGGTCAACACGGCTGAGACCCCTGGGAAGTGTGGTGTTCTTCCGGCCCATTTTGAATCAGAGAGGAGTCCAGCGGGACAAGATCCGCTTCGTGGGAACAGGAGCAGGCAGGCGGAACAGTTTTCGCAGGAGAGCGATGAGGAAATTCATGGGTGGGATGATACCACGGGCCGGGTTGTGAGCAAGGTGATCGCGTTCCGATTGCCTGGTGGCTGAAATTTTTCGGCTCTCTTCCCAAAAAGCACCGGGCCGTTGGCGAAATGATCAGAAAAAACAAAGAAACTGATCCACCAGCGGCCCGTGTTGCTGCGTTAACCGATAGATTTGACCCATCCGGGAGCCAGTCGTTCAAATTATCTTCCTGGGCTCAGCGGTGAATAGCTTGATCGCAAGCGGTCACCGTGCTGGATCCAAGAATGGTGCCACGACGCAGGAGAGTCCGAGCAGGGAGTGGATGACGGCATTACTGTATCGATAAAGTCTACAAGCGACGCATTCGCAAAACGCTCCGTGACTGATTTCTCAACAACTCAAATAAACCTCCACCATGTAGCCTTTTCTAAGTTCGTGATGGAGCAAGAACTGGCTGGAGGTGACATTGCGAATCCGTTCAACAAAGCTTGACGAATCGGTGTCCCCAAAACGGAATTGGCGTCGAAAGCCTGATAAATAATAGCCGTAGCGGTGCGCTCAAGGCGAAGCACTGGGTCAATCATTGGCTCGATTTCTGGTATCTCCGTCCTGACTGTGTTGACTCCGCCACGCGCCATGGTTTCGCCTAACGGATGACTTCGTGCATCATGGGCGCTGATCAGGGCAGTCATGCCGGAGAAGAAATTCGTTCGAAGAACACGGAATGGAATTTGAATCTGCGTTCGGCGGGAGGACTCGGAAACTCGCCTTACGCGCATCAAAAGGACTGTGCCGGGCACTTGCGCTACGATGGCTTGTGCACGCCGCACGGAGGGCGCTGTATATCGCTGCGCCTTAAACAATGCTTGTGTTGCGGCGGGGCGCTTGGCTTTGGATTGGTCACCTTGGACTTTTCGGCGTTTACGTAATTCCTGCTCTGAAAAAACGTAGCCAAGGCGAATCAAGTCATTCAGCAAGGTTGAATCTAATCGCTTTGCCATTCCGGTGCTCAAATCGCGCCATGCAGCCATGGCGGTCCGGGCATCCCGAATCAGCGGGTCGTTCAGAGGGGCATCGAGCTGAAGTCCGGCCTCCGTATTGAAGAAAAGGCCAGCGCCTGTGAGGTTGTTAGAACCAACAATTAGACGAGCTTCAGCTTCGTTGCGGAGTAAATACACTTTAGGGTGAAAAGTAGTTGCCGCCTCGTTGTGATGGATATAGGTTTCGATGTTTCCGGCTGATTGTAAATTCAGAAAGTCATTTAAGCCTTCAGCAGAAGTATTTTCGATGTCCACGCCGACAGTAACCTGCGCGAATCCGCCGCGTCCAAGAAATGTTTTGAAAGCTGGCTCAAGATGCTGCATCCCAGACCTGCGAACCCAAGCTACGGCGATTTCGATGCGATTCCACTTCTCACTCTCGATGTCGCTGCCGAGCGCTGTTCCAAAGCGATGCGCTAGTGGTTGGTTGTAGAACATGGTTATTTCACCTTGTTACGGCCCTTTGGTGTCCTGAGTTTGGATTTACCCAAAAGGTAATCATAAGAAACAACCGTCTTGCCATTGGCCCGAGTCTCGGGCGGTTTAGCAACAATCACAATATATTCATGAACATTCTTAAATAAAAAGTTTGGCGGGTAAGGATAGCTGCCAAATATCGGCCGCTGCTTGCCGTGTGAGCCCCACTTCCCCCCTGTTCCATCCTTAGACCAGACGATTTCATTTACAAGAACAAATCCTATGTCGCGAAGCTGACAAATAAAATCAGCAGCGAGCGGGAACGTGAGCAACCCATGCTCGGTATGCTGGTTCACGTTCGCTGTAACTAAACAAAGTTTTCTCCCGGGCATCAACACACGAAAGCACTCCTCAAAAACCGGACGAGTGCCTTCTAAAAAGCGCGTGTAAACTGGTTCATTGCCTAGATTCTCCTTTCCTTTTCCGTAGTCAGCTTTGTCCCAATACGGCGGACTTGTGACAACCAAACCCACGGAATCGGATGCAAGTAGTTCCATATTTCGACTGTCACCAAGCAGTATTTGCGCATGCTCTTTGCTTTTTGCCAACGGGTGGCATCGCTCACGGATAACTTTGGCATAATCAGGATTCTGTTCAATACAGACACCATGGCGTCCAAGTTTCATCGCGGCAACAGCCGTAGTTCCAGTTCCAGCGAAAGGATCAAGCACCGTCTCTCCGTGAAATGAAAAGAGTTTAATGAGACGCCGTGGAATTTCTATGGGGAAGACCGCTGGATGGCTAGGGTCGGACGTATTCGCGATTTGCCAAACCGTCTTAGTGTATTCACGCCATTCTTCCTTGGTAATTTTGCTCTTTTCTTTCTGCGCTTTTGTCGGTTGTTTTATCATCTAGTTAAATGTTCTGCGAAGTGTTTCCTCATGTGCTTGCGGCGCTCGTCAGTCGAATCTACCACTGCGTTATTCTGAACGAACGAACGAAGCTCTGTCGTAAAAGTCTCATTAAGGCCGGCAGCCTTCGCCAGAATCATATCAATGGCATCTCTCTCTTCATTGCAGGCAAGCGGCCTGAAGCCAACAGTCTGTCTGCCTCCGTTAAGGCTAGTGAATCGATGATTTTGAAGCTTCCGCCAGAGTGCATCACCTAGAAGCGACAAAGAATCAAACTCGTCTTTTGCAAACGACATTTTCCCAAACGGGATGGATTTGTAGAGCCAGGCAGCAACGTGAAATCCGTCGCCGAGCACATGCCACAACCAAAAGGTAAGTCGACTACTGAGAATGGCGAACGCTGCACGGGCTTCCGCCTCTGTGTTGAACTCAAGACAGTGAACAGGACTTTCGCTGAGTGGGATGCCGTATTCGTCGGGCAAAAGACAGACGGGGCGATAAATGTTTAGGAAATTGTAAGCTGTCCCTCCTACAAAAATCTTTGGCGATTCCTCGCCGCTCAACGCTTCGGCAACTTCGCAAGTCCCGATTCGAAGCGCTAGCGAGGGGAAGCGATCAAACTTCCGCTTTAAAGCCATAAACGCTTCCGCCTGAGACTCCCCCCCCAGCTTGGGAATTCCTGCGGTAATCTCTACTGAGTCCACTGCCGTAAAATCAATAGTCTGAAAGAGACTTGCCCGCGTGCGACTAGTCCACTTTCGCAATGGGCCAGTCTCAATGTTTGCGGCTTCGCCGCGCTTTGGAGTATCAACGCCCTCGAATCGGAAGAGGATCGCATTGCGAGTTTTAACCTCTTCACCAAAAAGCGCATGAGGTTCACGATCAAAGAAAGCGAATTGCCATCGGCCACCATTCGAACTCATAGCGTGCCGACAATTATCATACTGAACTCCACCGTGAAATGCTATCGAGAGCGGCGTGACCAGAGCAGACGCATTACAACCCGGCTTGGTAAAGCGCCACATCATCTCAACAAATAGAGTATACAAGTTGGCTCGTTGGCTAGCATTTCCTCCTTTCAAAGACGCAAAGCGCGTCGCCAGAGATTCAAAGTCTTTTCGCTCGCCAATTGCTGCATACGGTGGATTGCCAACTAAAATGTCGAAGCCGCCTGTTACATCCGGAAATAACTGCGTCAGGTGCGGCAATGGATTCTCGAAAAACTCTGTCGGAGTTCGCTGGTTGTCCACACGAAGGCTATCCACTTCCACTAGATTGCGTCGAATCAGCCTCCAAACCTCCAAAGGACTGAGACTGTGCGCTGGAAGTTCGGAAAGACATTCCTGCAGTAGGACGAAAGCAGCAGCATCTAGAGCATGTCCGCTGACATCAAAACCATAAAGACATGTTGTGATGTAGTCGAAGCGTGAGAAACCATCGGCCTTGCCATAGTGGCGGACAGCAGCTCTCAGCATCGCCAAGAGAAAAACACCTGTGCCACAGGCCGGGTCAAGGCTCCTGGCCGTGAGAAAATCTCCACTGTATAGCATTCTGACGTGATAAACCATGTAATCAGCCACGTCGGCAGGAGTGTAGAACACTCCGCCATCTCGCTTCGCTGCCCGGGATAAAGCTGTTCTCGGGTCCTTTATCACGGATGCCCGGCTACCCGGCCCATGCTCTTCCAAGATGTATGGAAGCAATGCTCGGAATTCCGAATCGAGTTGGATGGCATTCAGCAACTGCTCTGCTTTCCACAAATAATCGACGGGGACTTGTGCCGACAACAATGCCGTCGTCGTATGCAAACCTCCGCGAAACCATATCTCCGCTTGATGAATACCGCATTGTGGCAAACACTGACCACTGCTTCGTGCTGTCAGACAGATCAAAACCAAATTCCAAGCTGCCCGCAGTGGCAGCGAATCTACTTTGCATTCAAGCACGGTATGGACGGGAAACGTCTCCAGAAAAACCTCATCGGCCTTTCCTGGAAATATTCCGCAAATAAGAGCAGTAACGGCGTCTCGAACTGGCTTCCCACGGGACTCAGCTTGAGCGGCAAGCGATGCCCCCTCACGTGGTGAACCATGCCGCCGTGGCTTTGCAGTGATTGCGGCAAGATCGAGCGGTAGCAGGTCAAGCTCGTCGATTTTCAACGTTGTCATCTGATTGAATGATAGTAACTTGGACTATGTGGTTGCATAATTCACTGAGAGATTATGTGTGAACTCGCTAGTCTCTGCTCAGCGGAACAATTCACGGCATCGGGTGACGGTATAGCTGTTCCCGCGCCGACGAGCGAGAGGATTTCCTGAGAGATTTTCAACCGCCGCGCGCGTGTGGTGGCAAGTGCCGGGGAAAAGCCCGAAAAATAGTGCAAAGAACCCGGAAAAATATCGGCAACCGCACCGCGTGGCGATGCAGATAGCTGAGCCGGAATTACTTCCCGCATTCACGGTAATCGCTCTCCTGTTTTTCTGGAGGTCAAAATGGGGTTTGGCAGATTCGATACAGGGGCAGGTGGTCATGGGAATGGGCTTCTCGCCTTCCTTGCTTGCGGATTCTTTTCCAGCAAGAAAAGTTCTCCTCGACCTCTCGGGGCAGACAGGATTTGCAAGTGCCCTTGCCACTTTTGTATGTGGACCAAGGTTTGACCTCCCCACAGAACCGGCACTCAACCAACTCGGGAATGCTTTCGTATGGCTCCCCGTTCACTGGATCCTCAAATTCTAGCGGAGCCTTCTGCTCGGAGGGGGAAAACGGTCGGTTGTAGAGCCATGCTTTTGTTGACGGTGAGTGGATAATCGCCTGTGTGACCGCTTCCAAATCCCCTTCTTGGCAAGAACTGAGATCAATCTCGATTGTCGCATGCTGAACAGCGCGGATTTTACGAATTCGTTTTCCCTGCACCCTGTTCGATACAAAAACCTCAATCCGAAGATCGCCCCACGCTGTCTCCACGATGACATCTGGCCGTAGCGAGCCCTCGGAAACTTCTGTTCGGACATTCCTGTATGGCAGATACCCGGATGGATCGATGATTTCGCGGGTCAGGTGATGCCGGGATTCTGGCAAATGGATAGTTTGATGCTCTTGGAGAATCCGTTTCGCAAGCAGATGGAGCGCCGACTCCTGAGCGTGGCTACACGCACCTTGATTTTCTGCCTCGTGGGCAAAATGCTCCACTTTCTTCCCTGTCCCGTGTTTTGCGACCAACCGGCTACCGCATTCCGGGCAGGTGCATTTGCAGGCGAGCCCAGTTTCTAGGAATTGGTCGTGGATCGAGATGAGTTCGCCATCTTTCAAGCCCCAAGTGAGGAGAGGAATTCGATTCTCAGGCTTGCAGGGGACCTCTTCACTGAAGATCGGAAGTGACACTGGAATGGTTTGCATGCAATTGACTCTACAGGAGGGGTAGGACAACCGTGTATCCACCCCTAAAAAACATTTTTATTATTTTTGAACCGCTGGCAGCTAAAAAAACCTGCCCCGAGTGCAGATAGACTTTCTTCGACCACGCACGGTTCAGGGCATGGTCTCGCACATCTGACAGATGTGTTCGATGGCAGGAACAGCCTCCCGCTTGGCATCCCCGGTGCCGCTGGAGAATCTTCAGTAAATAAAAGAAACCCGACCTCGCAGGCAGGCAGGTTTCTTGCGGTTTCGCTCGGGGTCGATGCGCGGACTGACTTGCGTCCGATCTTCACCTCCCCCGTGGCGCGTAGTTTTTGAATTTCAGCGTGCCGGTGGCTGGACGCATGAGGGCCAGATGGACGGTGTAATCGTTGCATACGGGTTCCTCCTCAAACCGCCCCAAGCCAGGGAAACGTGTGAAACCATCCGCTTCCTGCGCCAGACGGTGGACTTCGCAGAACCGCTCGTGCGTGTTGCTGAACCATTCCTCCCCGTCATCGTCCGTCCATTCGGTTTCGGTATTGAGCGAACGGTGATTGCGGTGGACGTAGTGATTCGAGAGGGCGAGGTGGGGACTGCGTTTGGTGGGACGAACGTATGTGGCTGTGCCTTGGTCAGGTTTCTCGATCCGCGCCACTTCCCCGCGTTCGGTTCCGCAAATCAGGGAAAGGAACGGGGTGAATGGTTTTGCCGCGAGGATGTTTTTCCGCAGTTCGCTGAAGGTTCCTGATTCATCGCAGGCCATCCGCATGGCGTAGCAGGCTGGATGCCCGGTGAACGACTTCCTCACATGGGCGGAGGGAGCCTGATTAAGCGCAACGGCCCAAGCGGGGCCAACGGCGGTGACGACTCCCAGGAATCCTGCGAATCCCAATGACGAATACGCCAGCTCCCCTCCGCTGTGGAACTGGACAACGGTGGTGTAGCGGGCGATGTCTTCCGGGAAGCACCAGTCCATGAAGCGCAGCATCACGGGTCTGCCGTCTCCATCGTTGAAGACACCGGTGGAACATGCGGTGGGATACCCCGAAAGGCATTGGCTGAGGTCGTATGCGCAATTGCTGACGGCCAGCAACTGAGCGGGGATGCCCGTCGCTTTTCCCAACCCTTTGCATTCCTCGAACAGCGGTCCAAGGAAAACCCTGATGACCGGATCTGCCACGAGGGATGCGAATGCGGCTTTCTTGTAGAGCAGCGGTTGCAGGAACGACGGCAGGCATTCGGAAAACAGGTCGAGGACGGATTCTGTGAGAGCGTGGACCCGTCCAGCGATTTTCTTGCCGGGACGGATCCATCGCTCGTGGGCCGGTGCGTCCAGATCTACTGCGATTTCGGGGGTGGAGTTCATTGGCTTCTGTCTTCTTTTCGTTGCTCCGTGCCATTTTCTCTCGCTGCTTCTGGATTTGGGTGGAAAGCCCTCGCTGATGACCGGGCGAATTGTCCCGTCATCTTGACGCCCTCCGCAAGCGTCTCCGTCGAAAAGCGACGGAGGTCGCTCCCGAGGGATTCGATTTTGCCCGTGAGGGAATGAAGGACACCGCGAGCGATGAGGATTCCCAGGGCGAGCAATGCCGCGATGGGAACGATGATGTGGAAGGCGAACATGGCCGTTGCAGAAAGCAAGGCCAGTGTGCCGGTGATGAGCAGGATCGCCGCGAGCATTCTTGAAAGACTGCGCTTGACGAGGTCTGCCGGTGGATTGGTGAATAATTTCATGATGATGGTTTTGTGTTTGTCTGACTTGGTTGATTTCGTTGTTGGTTGAGCAGCGAAAAGAAAGCCCACTCCCGCGTTTGGGAGTGGGCTCTCTTCCGCCACTTGCACTTGGGACAGTCAGTGCATGGACTGGCACATCTGTTCGACGTGCTCGATTGCAGGAACGGCCTCCTGCTTGGCGTCTCCGGTGCCGCTTGAGAACCAGCAACGGTTTCCCGCGACATCCTTCCACACGACGCGCACGATCCCGTGTCGGGTCCAGATCGTGGCTCTGAGTGGTCGTTCCCACCGGTTCAGGTGGATCGAGCGGATGCGCGGGTATTCCTTTCCCCATGGATTTTTCTGGCTCATGACGCCAAGGCCACTTCTGCATCGAACAGTCCATGCAGAGCCTCCCCACGCCGTAGGGCGGTATGCGGGTTGACCGCCTTGTGGACTTCCGTGAAGGCGTTGAACAGGCTCCACGCATTCCGTGGCTCGAACGATTCATGCTCCGGCTTGCGCCACTGCATGAGCACGTCAGGGATCTGGGCAGGCGTGATCGCTGCACAATCGACCGCACGGATGATGATGTCGTGCGCCCGTTTGTCGGTGATCCGCTCATCCTTGTATGCAATCACCCGCTGATCCAGTCCACGGAACTTGTCCCCAAGCTGACCAACGGCACGGGCCGTCAGGTGGCGGAGGTCACGTTCTGCGAAACGCGTGTGTTTTCTGCTGATCCGCACCTCGCCGGAAAAGCATAAATTGTCACAAACGAAGACCCTTGTGCCAGCCACAAGGCCGGCGGGATACGTCATGTCGTGACTATTGCGAATGCCCACGATCCAACCGAAATCCGCTTCTGCACGGCTCGGCAGGGTGACGGACATCACACCGAAGTATCTGGCTCCGTCGTGGCTGAGTGCATGGGTTTCCTCAAGGATGGCGAACCCGCTGGATTCCAGTTGGCCGACAACCTCTCGGAGGATGGTTTCGTGGCTGAGCGGATACCATGTCTGGGTTCCGCGTGGTGTCGGCACGGCAAGGAGATCCTCGCGGCTGACGGTTTGAGCCCCGCAATGGAGAAGCATTCCTCGCGTAGGAGCCTGAGCGCGGGGAATGTGGTGTTCGATGATGTTCATTGGTTTTATCTGGAAACGACAAAGGCCGGGACATTGCTGCCCCGGCCTCTGCTTGATGTCGGTCAGATCCTCACGCCCTGAAGAGAACGGAGTGTCTGGCGGACTTGGTGGATTTCTTTCTCCCCGACTTTCTGATCCCGGACCGACTGCTTGAGCAGGGTCGTGAGTTCAGTGAGGCCGATGAGGGCTTCGCGGAACGTGGCCTTGAAGGCATCGAGTTTATCGATGGCGACTTCGATGGCTGGTTTGTCCGCTGCTGTTGTGGAGCGGTTGGCTCCGTTGAGGTGAGGCGTTGCCGCCCCGTTGGTGCGATGTCCGATTGTCTCGGTCATGGGTTTCCTTTCAGGTTGTGGCTCGCTGGGAGCCGGTGTTGTTTCTGGCTCTGCTGGAGCCGGTGTTTCTGCTGCGGTCACTGCGGGAGTCGGCTCTGCTGCTGCCTCTGCTGCTGCCTCTGCCGGGTCTTTTGCTGGTGAGGCATCTGCCACACGAAGAGGCATCACGACCATCTGCCTGCCTTCTTTGGTGAAGTGCAGGGGCGATAGGCCATCAATGAGCCCGATGTGGGTGAGCCCGTATTGGAACGCCTTGTTCAGGTATTCCCTGTTCAGACGGATCTGCATGTCCGGCCCTTTGGCCGTGGCTCCTTCGAGCACGATGCTGCTTCCGCCCGTGGTGTCTTTGACCGAGACGGTTCCGTTTTCGATCACGAGATCCACCGGCTGATCTTTCAAATCTCCGCCTGGGAGACCGTTGACGATTTCCGTGAACGCATGTTCTTCGGGCAGCGTGACCGTGGTGCGGTGATCCTGCGTGTTGGGCACGACCTGCCGCCAGTTGG
>Ga0194040_1000033_pt1 | contig 35789 bp, 36 predicted proteins | sample JunL2210m_MetaG_FD_148973 | JGI IMG/M metagenome (GOLD analysis project Ga0194040, IMG submission 148973) | Anoxic zone freshwater microbial communities from boreal shield lake in IISD Experimental Lakes Area, Ontario, Canada - Jun2016-L227-10m | ecosystem: Environmental > Aquatic > Freshwater >... | reverse complement strand
CTCAAGCCGATATATAAAGGTACCGAAATGTCGCTGGATCTACCGTTTTGTGGGGTTTCTAAATGGATTTTTCAACGAATCACTAAAAATAGCGATGGCTTTTTATGCGGAGATCCTAATTGGACAGACTCGATACAGGATCCTATTATATAATGCGCATACGACTCCCCTTCATGGTAATTATAACGCAAGGGCTGATCTAAAATTAAATCTCATGAAGCCACCTTGGGTCACACCCAACCAGTGAACATATCAATGTCCAACTTTTAATCCCGCAATATCGTTGGATTCACCTTGTACTATGATAAGGTCACTGCATTGTTTGTATGCTGGTGTTACAGGTATGAATCATGTCTGTTTTCAGATAGGTTATACGGTGTAGCGAAAAAGTTTCTGAAATAGTATACCAAATCTACTGTAATATTACCCGGCAACGGGGTTTCAGTTCTAAATGTATCCATTTTCTCCACCCTGTTCATCCAAGTCGGGATACATGTAAACCGTGTTGCGTGGTCAACACCGGCATAGATGTGTGACCCGATCTCAAACGGTTTATCCATTTCCCAGGTCTGTATTACGATCTCTGGGTCCTGTGCTTTCCCGATGCAATTCAACCATGGTATTTTCATTCCACCTAACCGAAACCGGCACTATAAGGAGATTTCCCGCGTATTTTTTAGTCTATCTGGTAAGACGTGCTGATACACTCTGAAATCTGCACTAATTTCAGCTCAATTGTGCGTGGTACTGCAATAAACGAATCTTTATTGCATGGGAGATAAATTTTTATTATGCCTCCAATTCCTGACCGGATCCGTTCTATTGGCATGAACGCCAAAATAAGGATCATTTCAATTTGTATCCTTTTGGTACCGGTTTATTTTTTTACAATTGGTGATTTTTATGGAAGCGGCTTCCAGACCCCGATTTTCAGGTACCAGGAGATATTTCTTGGATCCTTTGTGGTTTTTATCAGCAACGATGTATACAATGTCATTACCGGTTTTTTCCGGGGGACGATGATCCCCGTAGTTATATTGTGGTGCCTGGGCTTCTTGTTCCTGGTAGTGAATTGTATTGTGGTATTTGTTGGCAGGACAGAATTTAAAAGAATTTTGAGAACGAGTGGTATGTTAATACTTATTTCAGGATTTTGTTTCATGGCTTCAATTATCGTCCGTTACGGCCCTCTTTTTCATAATTCCACCGGTCTTGCTATCCCACTCGGGTTGCCGCTCATTTTTCTTATCGGGATTTGGATGTACAGGTGGAAGGATGATGATGAAAATACCGTTACCAATAACCCGCCTGTACCTTGATACGGGTTTTAAATAATCAAATCTGGTCTGTTGACCCCCCGGGAGGTCCATATTGCGCCGGGAGAAACCGGTTTTTATCTCAAAATGGTGCATTCCACTAAATTTCAGGCCCTGCTGCGTGGATTAACCGCGAGCTATTATACCTGCTAATTTGTCCCGCTTATTGTTTCGTGGTTCGCATTTTGTCCCCGGGTCCTTTATAGGATGTAAAAGATTCCTCCTGCTATTTCAGGAAATGAATGACCAGGTACCTCATCACCCTCCGGTTAAGGTAGTACCATGGAATAATTTCGAGATGATACGATAATTTCTAGGAAGATATAAAATCCGATGAGGGCGTTCTATTGTATTATATACAGATACTCACAGGTGAACAATGGAATTTACCCCGGTCCAGTTAGATGCCCTGCAGGAACTTGCAAACATCGGAGCTGCCCATTCCGCAACGACGCTTTCAATGATGTTGAACTGTCATGTCAACATGAATGTGCCAGAGATAGACATTGTAGATATCTCCAACATGGGGCAGTTACTCACCGATGAAATAACTACGCTTGTCGTCTTCGAACTCCAGGGTGAGATGCCCCACGGTGGATTCCTGGTCCTTCATTTTCCAGGGGATTCCGCTATGCGGACTGCAAATATTCTGATGGGGTCTCCGGATTCAGCCACTCCCGGGGAAATGGACCAGAGTGCCATTCTCGAGGTTGGCAACATCATGATCTCTTCTTTCCTGAGCGCAACATCAGACCTGCTTGGGATCATGATGCTCCCATCTCCCCCCGTCCTTGTAGTTGATATGACACATGCGGTGATTGAATCGCTGATCGCAGGCATGACAATTGAGGTTGATGACGTGGTCTTATTCCGGATCAACCTTGGTTCCGAGGAGCATAAGATCGCTGCGAATATCCTGATATTTCTCGAGATATCCACCCTTCAGATGGTGGCGGATATGCTGGAAGAGATGATAAAACCGGAACAATGACAGAAAAACCCAAACGTTATTATCCCCGGTTAATAATTTTTAAAAACTGTTTATAATTTGCTTTTTTAAACCTATTGAGTTTTGAGTAATTACCCGGTTGTCCCCGGATAGTGAGGTTATTTTTTTATATGGTTATTGGAGCGACAGCAGAGATAGCCATGAGACGCCACCCTGGTTAAGACGGGTTTACGAGATTTATAAATCCTGATAATGTGGTATTCATCATATCACTGACATACTGCTCGGGCGCAACCGGGATCACCTCACGATAGCTGACCCATCCTAAAACAGATAACGCGGCCATGATAACTGAAAGGGCAAGCAGGATAACAATGATGACCGCGAGCACCTGCTTTAAACGCTTATAGGGCCTGTAAACTACCCCTTTCAACGGGGTTTCAGGGCCATACTCAAGACCGTCAAGAATTTCCTTGCATTTCCTTGCATCATCGATCCGTTCCATTTTTAACAGAGTTACATAAATATTATTCCAGGCGTCACGGAATTTCGGGTCGACTTCAACTGCTTTACCGTAATAATCGAGCGCTTTTTCATAATTACCTTCTTTGAAGTAATCATTTCCCTGGTTTTTATATTCAACCGCTTTATTCGTTTTCATAATCGGTGTACTGAATTTGAGCTAATGTCCTCATCTGTTAATAATTATTTTGATCGCACTGTAATAGAAAACCGTTGATTGAAACAAAATAAAATGGAATGCTCCTGGCCAGGGGGCATAACTATTGGGGGCGTTCGATTAAATCGCCGGGCTTTCTTTCCGTTGTACCCCGAACGGTCGGGTGTACCTGATATCAGCACCCATAAATTGTTCCTTGGCGTCGTTTCGTCACCTGTTGACGGGCATAAGGTTTCGGGCCTCCGGGTCTGGTAAAGAAGTATATATGCTATGAAACGAATCACTCCCAAAATACCATGAATAAACATACTATTGATATGCAAGCCATCGCACGGGGCGCAATGGATAAGTATGGTTTTGATTCCCGGTTTCCCCAGTCAGTACAGGAGGAGGTTAATGCCATACAGGGACGGATTTTTGCGGAAGGTGACCTGGACGGGCGTGACCTGCGTGACCTTTTGTGGTCATCTATTGACAACTGGGACTCAATGGACCTTGACCAGCTGGAATATTGCGAAGGTGGGTCTGACGGAGAGATACATGTCAGGATCGCGATAGCCGATGTAGACCTGTATGTCCCGAAACATTCGCAGGCTGACCAGTATGGAGCCCATAATGGTACCTCGGTATACACGGGGATCGAGATCTTCCCGTTGTTCCCTGACAAATTATCACGGGGTATCACATCATTATTGCCTGACCAGGACCGGATGGCGGTTGTGATTGAATATTCAGTACTTCCCGACGGGAATTTCAGGCCTGGTGATATTCACCGGGGACTTGTCCGGAATAAGGCAAAACTCGTCTACGAGGTGATAGGGGACTGGCTTGAGGGTGAGGCCCCGGTTCCACAGGCGGTCCGGGATGTCCCTGGGTTAGAAGAGCAGATCAGGCTGCAGAAAGAAGCAATGCAGCGCCTGAAAAAGCACCGTATAGAAAATGGAGCACTCGATTTAGACACCCTGGAGGCGCATGCTGTTCTGGAAGAAGGTTCGGTAAAGGACCTTGTCATTCAGAAGCAGAATATGGCCCGGAACCTGATCGAGGAGTTCATGGTCGCCGCGAATGGGACCATGGTTTCATTCCTTGGAAACGCGGATCTTCCCATGATCCAGAGGATTGTACGTATCCCTAAGAACTGGGAAGGGATCGTCCAGGTGGCTGCGTTGTACCATGATATGTTACCCGCTACTCCTGATTCGAAGGCCCTCTCCCTGTTCCTCGACCGGCGTAAAAAAATAGACCCTGAACGGTTTCCGGACCTCTCCCTGGCAGTCATTAAACTCCTTGGTCCCGGTGAATATGTGACCCTTGAACCAGGCCAGCCGCCATACGGTCACTTCGCACTAGCGGTAACCGATTATACCCATGCGACCGCCCCGAACCGCCGGTATGTTGACCTGGTCAACCAGCGTCTTGTAAAATCCGTCATCAACCGGTCAGCCAACCCCTATACCCCTGAAGAACTTGTCAGCCAGTCTGCATGGCTGACTGACCGAGAGAAGGCGTCAAAGAAAGTTGAACGGTTTATGCGAAAGGCTGCAGCGGCAGTGCTGCTGAAGGACCGTATCGGGGAGTCCTTCGAGGGATTAATTACCGGTGCAAAAGACCACGGTACGTATGTCCGCCTGATCGCACCTCCTGCTGAAGGGCGGATTGTCCGTGGCGAGCGGGGACTGTTCGTTGGCCAGAAAGTCCGTGTCCGCCTGGTAAAGACTGATCCCTTCAATGGATTCGTTGACTTTGAATACAGTGGGGGTGCGAAAAAATAACCGTGGAGGACCGGCATTTTCTCTCAATTTCCCCTTCATGTAATACCTGCCCTTAACAATTTGCTGGTAAAGGAAATGTGATCTCCTGTGTTGTTCACCAGGCGTGGTACTAGTCTGGAGTTATCCCGGGATAACAGGAAGAATTTTGACCAAATCACGTAAATTCTGAAATCCAAATGATAATCCCCGTAGACTTCAAAGATTATTATTACCCCATCCTTCTCCTGGCAGGGATTCTCCTGTTTCTCTGCATTTTCCGGATCCGGCATATGTTGCTGGACATTCACAGGGGCCGCCGTGGGTTACAGCAGTTTCTTACCTGTCACGGAAAAGAGCGGTGGGGTCCCCCGGTAAGAGTGAAGGAATGGCGGCGCAACGCTATCCGTCATTTAATTGCGCAACGGGAGACCCTTGACAATGATATCTGGCAAATAAAAAACCGACGGAATAACCTTGCAGAAATGGAGCGTGAGGAGCGAAGAAAGTTGTCCGAACTCAACAGAGCACGGAAAAACGCGAAAATGGCAGGGAATACTGATCAATCCCTTTTTATAGGGTTCGAAATCTCCCGGAACAACGCAAAAACAGAGGATTTGAATAAAAGAATACTGGATAAAGAGGTTACAATACATTCGATGGAACAGGCATTGAAACATGCAGATGGTTGTCTTACATCATACATGAAGGAGGAAAATCCCCGGTTGCCAGTTATGAGGTATATCCGGGGATTGTTTTTTGATTTACGGTGATATCACGCTGACCTTACATTCGTTCCCTGGTCCGTTTTGCCAGGTAACCTGGCATATAACCGGACACTACCTATATACTTGCTGATGGTCCTGTTTTTCCTTGGTATATCGTCTGGCGTGCATCCCTGAAGTTGAATTTTTCAATGATAAGATGTGCTTCTTTTAATTTTCTTATTGCGTACCTGACCGTTCTTGGAGAGATGTTTGTCATCTTTACGATGTCCTTGTGAGTCATCGGGTCTCCCTTCTCAAGGAGGGATAGCACGGTCATTGATGATGGGGGTAGATGTATTTCTGGCATTCATAGAGGTTAACAGCGTTAACACTTAAGGTTGTCGATAGTTCCGATCCATTATCAAGGGCATCAGTGTGATACGGGGCAAATGGTGTCAATGATTCAGGGCTTAAGATCCCGTTTTCCGGCTATTAAACCAATAATAATGGGACCTCACAATTTTGCCATGATAAGGTAATGGTATGGCCCGGCCTCAACTGCCGAAACTATTCGAAAACCCGCAGACTCTATCAGGTTCATTGCTTTTTCTTTTGAAAACCGCTTTTCAAGAGGTGGACCAAATTCCATGGGTTGGTCTTTCCAGTCCAGGTCCACCAGTATCCCTCCTGGTTTCAGCATGATCCTTGCATTCTGAAGAACTTTTCCCGGGTCCTCGAAGTCGTGGAGATCAATGCCGAAAAAGACCATGTCTGCACATCCTTCAAATAGAACCGTGTCTTCCCCTGTGCATGTCGTGGCTACTAGATGGTCCAGATGTTCCTCCCTGGCCTGGATTGCCAGTTGGCTGACGGCTTCCTCGTTGATATCATAGGCATATACATGTCCTGAGGATCCGACGATATATGCAGCAGGGATAGAAAAAAAGCCCTCCCCGCATCCTATATCGATAAATGTCATCCCTGCCCTTAGCCCTGCACCTGAAAGAATTACTTCCGGGTTCTGCCACTGCAGTCTTTCAGGGTCACTTGATTGAAAGCGACGTTTACTCATTGATACATCCCTGGTTGCAGGGTACGTCAGCATAAGGATTTATCAAATTATGCAGTTGACCCGTTCCAACACGCTTTTTCATGCATACCTGGTGCAGAAATCCACTACCCTGGTTGTAACGGTACCACCATCCAGAATAACACAATATTGTCAAAAAGAATTCGTGGACTGTGATTGCAGATACCTTCATGTATCTTGAATGCACGAATGGCAACTATGTACGATATCGAGAGCACCAAGAAAATGGAAAACGGGATTGTAGTTTTCTACCAGCAGAAAGGTGAGAAAAAATATGAATCATTCAACTACCAGGAACTAATAGACCTGAAAATCAATGCCCTTGACCTCCTGGATCACCCGTATCGATACAGCGTTGATATCGAAGTACACAAAGTATACGCAAAGGATGATTAAACAACCCGAAAAAATTTCATTCCCCCTTTTTCACGGGTCTACCTGGTATCGAATCAAAAAGTGAGGTTGTTTTTTAACCTGTCCGGGAATTTTTTTTTACGTGTAATTGGACCTGGCCCAGGTCTTTTTTCCCGGCTAAAAATTCCTGCGGGTTTTATACCCCCTGTATCCGGTAATAATGAACGCCCTTGATCACCTATATTTCAATAATGAGGTCATCGCTGGCAACGATAAGGCCCGGGAAAGATGGATCAAATTGTTTCTTCACCCTTGCCCGGTCATCGGGAGTCTTGTAGACTTCAGCACCGAAATGCATCAGTGCAAGCTTTCTGGCATGCGATTCTTTTGCAATCCTGATCGCGGTTTCAGGGTTAAGGTGAGGCCAGTCAGGGCTTTGCTCTCCAGGCAACAACCCGCATTCCGTAATAAGCAGGTCCGCATCCTGCGCGAGAAGGACCGCATTCTTACAGAAACCTGTGTCCGTGCAATATGTGATAACCCTGTTATCAATAACCAGCCGGAAACCGAAGCAGGGCACGGGGTGCAGGAGTAACCGGCATTCTATGGGAAAAGGATTATTATGCCTGCCTTCTCCGAATTCAAGAAAATTGACCTCGTAAGGTAATTTCGCAAATGGCACTGTAAAAGGCTCTCTGACGAGGGAGCTGAGTACCTCTTCTGTACCTGGTTGTCCGCAGATATTCAGTCCTTTCTGAAATGTAAATTTGACAAGCGTGTGAAGGCCCGTGATGTGGTCCAGGTGGAAATGGCTGACAAACAGGTAAACGGGTTTTTCCTGGGTAATATAGCGATCTGCCTTGGCGATACCGTTACCGGCATCAAGGATAACATCGAATTTTTCAGACTGTATAAGCACCGAACAGGTATTTCCTGTAACGGTATCATACCAGCCATTGGTTCCCAGAAAGGTCACGTTCATCTAATCCTATCGTGTGGCGGGCATGGCAAAAAAGATTGAGATAGATGGATAGTGGATTATTACGCAACCTGAAGATTGATTCATTCAAAGATGGTAATACCGGAAGGGAGGATAATACATCACTTAGGATGAGAACGAATTAAAAGGCGTTATTCGCGCCAGCGAACCGTTCCGCAGAAGGTACCCTGGAAAAACCGGGTATGAAATTAATAGGTTATCCTGGCCGGCGGCCTATAATAAAGCCGGCGATAATTACTCCGGAAAAGACAATCCCCACTGGGAACGCAGCTTTGGTAGGTTGAGTCTGCATAACCGGGACAGCACACCTGATCTCTGTTTTTTCGAGGTCAACTGTAGCATTTGATAATCCCTGCCATGGAAGGTCATAACCAGGGTTGATTCTGATTGAATGCTGGTAGGCATCAATCGCTCCGGTACAGTTGCCCATGTCAGCGAGGATTCCACCTTGTATATGGAGGTAATGTGCGTTATCCGGTTCAATAGCAAGTGCTTTATCAATTGTCGTAGCTGCTGCAATGAGATTCCCTGAGTTCCGGAGTGCATAGGCTTTCAGGGCATACGCCGTCGGGTACGAAGCGTTCAGCGTCAGGGCGGAGTTTGCATCAAGTATCGCGTCCTGGTTTTTCCCCATTGCCAGCAGGGCATAACCCCTGTTCACATACCTGACAGGCCGGGTATCATTCGGAATAGCCAGGGTGACCAAATCCACTGACTCCTGGTAATGTCCGGTTTTCCTCAGTGCATATGCCTGGAGACAGAGCAGTTCCGGTTCGTATGGATAGTTAGCGAGACCTTCATTGGTACTGGTAATGACGCCACTCCAGTTCCTTTCTGCCATCAGGGCCTTTCCCAGGTTTTCGTACCCTGTCGCATTCATTATCACGGGGACTTCTTTTGCGTTATCTGTGCTGGAATTCGCCAACCCGGTGACGGGAATGCAGAGAGATAGTATAAGAAGAAGTATTATGAAAGGAATTTTTGCATAGTTTGAGAAAAAGCAATTCTTTGTCCGACCGGGCGCCATAGCATAGTATTGGATAACAGGGGTACTAATAGGTTTATTATCCGGAGTACCAGGCCAATGAATTGCAGGATTCATGCGGTATTTCCGGGAATTACCTGATAAACGGTAATTATGACCTGATGATCTTATGTTGCGAGGGAATACATTGCCCGGGCATAAATTTTGGCAATCGTAATGAGTTCGTCACACCCGATTGATTCATCAGCGGCGTGTATGTTATTGGTCTTCCCTGGGAAATACGGCCCGAATGCAACCATACCAGGTACCTTACGTGCATAGGTGCCACCTCCTATCGCGACAGGCTCCCCGGGATCACCTGTCATATCATGGTAGATTGTTGATAGTGTACTGATGAGATCCGATCCAGGTGGATAATAGAGTGGTGGCTGATGTTTCCTTATACTGGTCAGGATTTCCTGGTCTTTCAGGCTCTTCTGGATATGCTCCATAACGTTGTCGAATGTATCAGTCACCGGGTACCTGATATCGACGGATAGTGTGAAATTTCTGCCCCCGTAGCGTATCACACCGGCATTCAGGGTGAGATGTCCTGATGGTTGGTCCGCCATGTCAAGGCCGAATAATACACCCGAGGTTTCCATCCCGATTCTTTCCTCGAGGAACCTTACCATCCTGCTTGCTTCGGGAGGGTCTAGCTGCAGAGTTGACAGGAAAGAAACAACCTGCATGATTGCATTTTTTCCAAGCTGAGGTTTGGATCCATGGGCTGAGACCCCCGCTGACCTGATGATTATAAGGTCTCCATTTGCTTCTGCTGCAATCATAAACCCTGATACCTGCGAAAATTCTTTACATTTCCTGATGATTTCAAGAGGGTTACGGGTCCGTATCTCTGCTGCAGCCCTGTCCGGTACCATGTTGACTGCTTCACCGCCATTGAACGAAACGAGGAAGTCCTTACTTGAATTTCTGCAATCAAAAGAGATCTTTCTGGTGAAATTGACCTGGAGAATACCCATCTCTGCAAATACTACCGGGAAATCTGAATCAGGAGTAAAACCGCAGACCGGAGGTTTTTCCCTTGACAGGTACTGTGTGATATCCAGATCCCCTGTCTCTTCGTCCGTTCCAAAAATTACCCTGATACGCCTGGTGAGTGGCACACCACTATCCCGAATCGCTTTAAGGCTGTATAAGGCTGATAGAATGGGCCCTTTATCATCAAGGACTCCCCGGCCATATATCCTGTTTTCATGAACCGTGGCACTAAATGGTGGGAACGTCCAGTGATCCCCCTCGGGAACTGTATCGAGGTGCCCGAGGACAGCTATGTAGTCCTCTCCCTCCCCATATTCCACAAATCCGATATAATTATCGAGATTTTCTGAAAAAAATTTCATAGAACGGGCGATTTCAAGGGTTGCCTGGAGGGCCGAAGCCGGACCCTGCCCACATGGTTTCCCTGGTTCCGGGTCTCCTGCGACACTTCGTATTTTTGTGATGCTCCGGACTGATTCTGTAAGTTGTTGACTGTCCTGTTCGATCAACCTGTCGAATACCGAATATATGTTACTCTTTTTTAAAGACATTGCCAGCACCAGCATTCAAAATTCTAAAAAACCATAACGTTCACGTGTTGAACGACAGGGGGATACGTTATTCCACTCCTTTCTGTTCCTCATAGTAACCATATATAGTTACTGAAACTGGTGAATATCCAACGCTATTTGGCTTTATTCATCTGTTCAACATCATATATCCGATATTTGGCGCCCGGAAAAATATTCCTGTCTGCCCAGGTATCGTTCCTGAAATCCTGTCCGGTTACCGGTACATTGTTTTGCGTACGATAACCCTCAATGAGCGCATGAAATGTTAGATCATACCTGCATGGCGTTATATCGGTACAGATCCGGTTGAGGTATGGTGTTTTAGAAAAAATCAAATCCTTAAATTTATGGCTGGATAGTATAACGAAGTTATTAATGAGGTTAATTATTGCATTCTATTTAAGGCAGCGGGCACCTGACAACAGGTACGACCATAATGTATTTACCTCATGAAGTGATTGATGAACCTGATTACTAACCGTCCCGATCGGCGTTTGACCCCTTAAAATACGGTAAAACGCCGATATATTTATATACTTAATATTATATTTACTATTTGAGGTATTTACAATGGCAGATTTACCTATTGCGGCAGTTGTAAGAATTGCAAAGTCGAACGGAGCCGAAAGAGTCGGCAGTGATGCAGCAGCAGCACTTGTAAAGAAGACTGAAAAATATATTGCACACCTCACCAAAGAGGCAAACAAGCTTGCGATCCATGCAGGCAGGAAGACGCTGAAAGAAGAAGACATCGAGATGGCTGCAAAGTCATCCTGATTCTTTAATTTCAACTAATCCACACTTATCCGGATTGTCCCGGTCGCTTTTTTATCTTCGTTATTTCAACAGGTCATTTTGGGGACGTCAATCTGATATCCCAGGGTCGGATGTCAATTCTATTTCAGCTGATGTTTTTTTGGGTACCCTGAATTTAGGGCAATCATTTTAGCCAGAGGTCCCGGGCAGGTAAATTGCGGAAGAAAGCAGGTGTCTAATCCCTGCGGACTGCAAGGAGGGGTGTGAGCCCCGGTCCGGAGACTAACGAATTGATATCTGTACAGACCTGGAATGATCTTTTTGACAGCTCCGAACATACCAGGCCATTCATATCAGAAAATTCACCTGCCGGGCCTGACAGGACCCTTGTTCCGTCATAATGGAGGAAGGAGCCTTTTCCAGCGGCGAGCAGGGAATTTCCCGTTGATTTGATGTCAAAAATCGCTGAATCCAGGAAAAATGGCTCCATTCTTTCCTTACACACGTGGTATAATCCTCCGAAATCCAGGGAACGGCGGGCGCATCCAGCCGAAACAACCATATCGCCATTGATGCAGGGGTACGGTATAATACCGCTGACCGGTTGCCGCCCGTCAACGGTTACTACCCGGCCGGTTTCTCCATCAACCAGTTTCAACCCGCCCTGCAGCTCTCCCCTGTTAAAACCTACATAGATGGAATTTCCTGGTCCGGCAGCCATTGAAATCTGTGCAGCATCGAACAGCCACTCCCCCAGCGGCAGTACTTCCCAAACACCAGAATCGAGAGAAAACCGGTACAGGTTAAACGGAGATAACGCAATGATTTCGTCTTCCCGTATAATCATGCGGTAAGTCCTTTCTTTTGCGGGGACCGACCCGAATCCCGGCCTGTTCACGCGGGGTGGCGGGGTCCGGGTAGTCCCTTTGGCAAGTCCGGCAAAAGGGATGTCTGTCAGAAACTCCCAATCACCGGAGGTATTGACCCAGATATCCCCTTTCTCCATTGCAGCCAATACCCGGCCATCCGGAAGGAGAAAAAAATCGTCCACCGCACTAACAAACGGAGGGGTCTCCCTCTGGAACTCCCTGCTGTCCAGGTTAAAAGAGAACAGCGTACGTTCGAAATAGTGGAGCCAGAGTGTTGAGCCACTGAGATCAATCCGCTGCAGGTGTTGCCCAGGCCTTTCCATTGATTTCTCCGGTTACGGTTGTATTCCGTAACAACGGGGCGGGAAGTTCAACATAGGATTTGCCCGGTACCTTGTATTCATTTTGGTAAAACCGTGGCGGGGGGAGTTATCCCGGGCCTTTCTTTCATTGAATATTCCAGGACCTTTGCGAGGTGGACCTGCCCATTCATGATCCGTTGCACTTCACGCCAGCTCACCACATAAATCCTGCCATGAAGGTTGAATACGAGGTCCTTCTTTTTCGCTTCCCGTACCGGGGAGAGCCATGCGCATCCCTCCTCATCGCCTGCCTCATTGATAACTCCTGCTGACTGGCCCGATGACAGAAGGATACAATCAGATTTTATCAGGTACAATGTCCCTCCCCCTATTTCGAGAACGATTGCTTCTCCGCTCATGTTCATAGTCCCGGCCCTGGTATACGAATCAGAGATAAGCTGTTTCATCACTCTCACCTAATTAAAGATATAATCCCGCATTGCACTAAAATATGGCGTCAGACACTGATTTTACACAAAATTCAGGCAATACAGAGATTGTAAAAAATGTGTCGGGGTCCCCCGGGTATCATACGTGTATCCTTCGAGTCCGTGAAGGTAGATCGACCATCATCCGGGATACGAAAAAATGTAATAACCCTGGAATTCAGGTAATGACGAGATAGGCAATAAGTGACAGGAGGAACGCCAGCAACAGCAGGGCGATACTGATGGGTCCAATCAGGGAGAGCATGGCATTTACAGCACTCGCAAGCTGTGCAATCCGCTGCGATCCGAATATGACCACTTTTTCACATTCAACAGTACTACCCGCTACATCTGCTTCTGCCATATCGGCAAGTGCCTCTGTCAAGGCCTTTTCAACAAGGGGCATGATAGATTCAACGGGGACATGGAGGCCTACAGGATTATTACCTGATATCGTGTTCACAACATGGGAATCTGTTGTCATCACCTCGAGTTCATCCACGGTTCCCGAAAAACCCGCCCTGATTACCTCCCGTACCCCTTCAAGGATATTGTTCCCATCGAATAGCACGTAGGCCGTGACCTGGCCCCCTGCCGATACGGCGAGCACCTGGATACCCTGGTCTCCAAACCCTTCCTCACGGGAGTAAGGGACTGCCATGTGTGCCACACCGATCCTCAACGGGTGGGCTTCCATATCAGGATAACGCCTGAATGCTTCTTTACTGGCGTTCATGTATTCCCGTGCAACCGCTGTTGCCGGATGGACTGGTGTCATATCTTTGGTACTGCAGTTATGGGCATCAACGAACAGGATGTCCCGGCTCACACTATGCCCTTCTGCCATTATTGTCATCCCGATATTGAAATCAAGGTCTTCAGTCCGTAACGGTGAACGGGTACCCACAATGAGCAGTGCGTCACCAAACCGCTGGACGAGAAGCGAAACAGACCCGAACTGTATTCGTTCTGACCTGCTTGCGGTTGGCATGAACGTAAGGTCATTCATCGGCCCCCGCATTGCATCGACAATTTTCTGGATCTCATGTTCAGATACCAGGTTGAAATCATGGGTGGCACACCCGTGGGGGGCCATCACAATACCTTCAAATGCCTCCTGCAGGCAACGTGGAATGTTCCCGCCACCAATATCACCCATCGGGCCGGGGTGAACATTCGGTACGGTAAAGATGACGCTGTTTTTACCATTCTTCCTGAAAAACAGGCTTACCTGGGGGACATATACCTCCTCTCCAATCTCCCGGAAAAAGTCTTCCATCCCCTTCGATCCATCTGTGAGGTGAGCAATAAAGGCGTTCAGGAACGATAGCACCCTGATATTAAAGGCACGCTGAAGAGGTCTTTCGATCAGCCAGAGGAGCAGGATAAACATCAGGACAAAGACAATCCCGAGTACAATCGCGAGTGTGAAGAACGGGGGCGGGAAGAGAAGGGTCCCAAGAATAATCGCTGTCGCCGCCTGGAATAATGCCGGGGGCAGCATATGGGCTACCCGGTAGTCAGAAATGGCAACAAGTACCATCAGCCGGATCCCGGAAATGAAACCAAGCGAGATTGCAAAGAACAGCGGGATCAGGCCGACTGAAAATATCATGGCGGACAGGGTAATAATTACCGAAAAAATGGTGCATGCGAGTGCAAGTAACGCTGACCTGTTCCAGGTCATTTGTTTGCCAAACAGGTTGATGTAAGGTTTCGTACAGAGAAATGCAATAATTGCCGGAATGGTAAATCCAAGGGTTCCCAGAAAGACGAAACCCCCGTATATCCTGGTGCTGGCGCCATCGATGATGAGGCCAAGGATTACCAGTATCAGGAGCGATACCGGCCAGGAAGGTGCATTAAAAAGATACCTGCTGAGCCCTTCAAGACGCACGTCCCCCGCGACTGCCATTTAGGAAAAACCTCCCAGTAATAGTTCGTAACGGCCTGCACCATGATGAATGACCTGTGTACTGGAATACCTGAGTGGGCGTGAATAGAATGGGGCATTCAGCGCAAGGCTCTCGTATTCTCCGCCTTCCCCGGCAAGGTGGATATGATGGCGGGCCGAGATTTTCATGAGCCGTTCAATAAGGTCGTTATCGATGTGGCTGCCAAGAAACTCTTCTGATAAGCCATCTGCCGCGGTCACCACGATGACAGCATCCATTCTCGCTGCTACTTCCTTGAGAAGCAATTCAGGGTCCATCTGCCAGAGTGGCGCAAAGACTTCGATATCCAGGCTCTCTGCAATTGCATGGACGCGGTCATTCTGGTACGCTGAATTCACAGCACCGACGGTAATACCATCTATCTCCAGTTTTTCCAGGCCTTCTGAAAGGTCTTTTAATTCGTCTTCTTTCTCACCCTTTGTAAGAATTTCAGCATACACGATCCCGGAAAGACGCGCGATAACCGGTACTGCGTCAAGGTTAGAGCTGTGAAACATGAAGGAGTCGGGGTTATCCGGCCGGACTGTGACGAGATGGGTGACCTGGATCCCCTGGTCAATTGCCTTCTGGACTGAAAGGATTGAATCTTTTCCGCCCGATGTTAGCGCTGCAAACCCCATGATAGTATTACGTCGATCTCGTTGGTTCTAAAAGGCTTCCAAAAGACTGCGTGTAACGGGCTGCCATCTGCTCCCAGTCAGGCAGGTTTGTCTGGCAACCTACCTTTTCCACAGCGAAGGACGCGGTAATAGTGCCGATCTTACAGGCGGTATAGGATTCGTAACCACGGTAATATGCAGTCAGAAAACCTGCGCGGTACGCGTCACCAGCCCCGGTCGGGTCGGCCATTGTTACGGGAAATGCTGGTATCCGGGAAGAATTCCCGTTCTCGTGAAGGACACTTCCCTCATTTCCCATGGTAATGACGACCATCGGGACACGGTTGATTATCTCCTGTTTACCAGTACCGAGAATATTCTCCATCCCGGCGATCTCATGCTGGTTTGCAAATAAGACGTTGATAGTACCGAGGATTGCATCCAGTTGTTCTTTTGTATAACGGTGAAGGTCCTGTCCCGGATCAAAGGTAGCAAATTCACTCCGTTCGGCGACCCTTACATTGAAACCCGGGTCTGCGGTAGCCATATGGACAAAAGGGAGTGCCGGTGCGTCCTCGCGTTCAAACGCCACGGATGCACCCCACTCGAAAAATGTGATCTGGTCGCCTGCATCATCGGTGAACATGAATGCCGTGGCGGTATGGGCACCAGGTATGGTAAAAAACTGCCTGGAAATTCCAAGTTTTTCCATCCATTGCTCGTATTCGCTCCCCAAAAAATCACTCCCTACAGCGCTGACAAGGGTACAGTGCTCATCGAGTTTTGCTATCCCGGCAGCGATGTTTGCCGCCCCACCGCCAAAATACACCTTCCGGTCAAGGATATGGATAGAACCATTCACTGGCGGGAACCGGGGGACACGGCAGATATGATCAATTGCCGTATGGCCGACCACCGAGATCATTGTTCCTCATCGTCGGGGTCCCTTTCGTTTAGTTCTCCCGTTTCGCCTCTTCCCGGTGAATATGCTTTATTTCGTCCAGGTCTCCCTTTCTGTGGTTTTTTTGTGTCGATTAGTACGGGTTTGTTTTTATCTTCGTTTATTTCCTGCACGTCCTTTACCTGCAGCGGGATATCCCGGAGTGCCTTTCCAATCGTTGACTTTGCAATCCGTGATGCATGTTCGGGTGACTCGGCACGGAACACTTTCATATCAAGGAGGAGACCGACAAGCGCGGTGTCTGCGACAACGATGGCACTGTTCAGTTCCCCTTCGCAGAACGGGCAGGCGAGCATTCCTGCCTCAACTTCTACAAATTTGGCCTGGGGATTCAGGCGCTTTCCTGCCTCGCTGATTGCAATCCCTATTGCATCATCAAGGGTTTTCACGTCTTTTAGTATCCAGGCCGATTCCAGAGTGACATTATAATCAGGCATTTTTTACTTCATCTCCATTTTTTTAACAATATAATTCCCGGCTGAACCCTTTCGTCTCCTGCTACCAGGCATCAAAATGCACGTGCTCACCCACGGCCATACGTTCTGTCAGCGTACCATGAGGTTTTCCTTTTCCCACCGTGAGTATTGCGACAGCCCTGATATGCGGGGGGAGCCCGAGGATATCACGCACTTCGTCTTCATCGAATGCACCGACCCAGCAGGAATGGAGGCGCCGGGAATGGGCCGACAGCATTATGTACGTGCACGCGATGGTCGCGTCCTGAACGGCGTACAATATACCCCGTTCACCATACCGGGACATTGAACGCACATAATTGGCACAGACAACGATGAGGACCGGTGCGGCTTCCAGCTGCGGCTGATCGTATGCGGCCCCCATGAGTGCCTCCTTCTGGTCGGTTTCCCTGATGACCACTGCATCCCATGCTTCGAGATTCCCTGCACTCGGGGCGGTGCTGGCACTGTCGAGGAGGAACACGATATCGTCCTCGGATAGATCCTCGTCGAGATAATCCCTGACCGAGGTCCGGCTGATCAGGAAGTCTTGGAATTCAGATGAGTCCATGTTCGTTTAGTACCTGCCAGGACGCCTGTGCAACCGTTGTTGAACCTGTCACTGCCTCACTGATACGAAGGGAAGCGGGCCCGTACTGTTCACTCTCGACAAGGCTGATTGCTTCAGACAGGAGGTCGGTTGAGCGCCTGAAGCCTGACTGTTCGGTCGAACGCAGTGCCATCGCCAGTTCGCCACGTATTGCTTCCATGATCATAATGAGCATCCGTCTGCCACCTGCACGCTCTTTTTCGGGGAAACTTCCAACGGCAGCAACAAGTTGCGAACAGACAATCAATTCACTTTTTGCCCGGTCTGCAAACTGATAGTTATTAATTGCAGCTTTAAGATCCATACTCAATAGAAACTCCGCTGATTAATGATAGTATGGATGCGGGAAAAAATGTTTCAGGAATAAAAGTTGCCCTGCCATGACCCGGGGCTTGTTACATTCCTGCACGTATTCCAAATTATCGGGCTGACTTCTGCTTTGCGCCCATTATTGATACTTTTGCGCGGCGCATTGATTTCCGGACGATTGTGTCTGCCGGGTTTCCCATGTCGCGGCCCCTGCCGCCACGGCCTCCCCTGCCGCCCCTGCTGCCGCCCCTTCGTCCGCCGGGCCTGCCACCCTGGTCTCCGGCGAGCTGCTCAAGCTTCTTCAGTGTGGCGCCCGCCCTGAACCGCTGGTTGGGTCCTGGTCTCTTTACTTCACCTTCTGATTTCGGGACAAGCCTGATCTGGCCTTTAACGCCTTTGACCTGTACCCATTGTGTTGTTCCTGTCTTTCCCATGAAACTCCTTTATGATTAAAGCAGGATTCTTCATAAAGTTTCGCCATTATTCCCCAGTAAACGGGGAAAATATGGAGTAAAAAAGACGGGTGGTACCGGGTTACGGAGATTTACCTACCCGTTCGATCTCCTTCCGCAGGAGCTCGCTTACTACTTTACCATCCGATGAGCCCCGTACTTCGGCCATAACGACCCCCATGAGGGGTGCTAGGGCCGCATTCCCTTTCTCCTTCACGAAGGCAGTCCGTTCATCGACGATCTTTATAATAATCGCATGGAGCTGGTCTCGGCTGACAGCAGGGGCGCACTTCTTTATTGCTTCTTCGCTGCCAGCCCCTTTTGCAACCATTTTTAATAGTTCAGGGATGGCTTCTTTGGCGGCTTTTCCTGATTCAACCGCATGCAGCACTTCAATGAACTGGTCATCGGAAATCATGGAGATATCTGCCCCATCCCTGTGGATCTCCTTGAGCGTTCCAAGGATAGTGCGGGCGGCAAGCGTCGGGTTTATTGTTTCTGAAACTGCCCTTTCAAAGAGCGGGAGCCGTTCAGAGAAAGCGATCTGCCGCGCAAGCCCTTCGTCGAGACCGAGTTCCGTGCTGAAACGGTGTGCCCGAACGGTAAGAAGTTCAGGCAGGGAAAGGTGGTCCCACGTGGATGGTTCGACGAGGACAGGAAGTACATCTGTCTCGGGATACATCCTTGCTGCCCCCGGCAATGGTCGCATATACGCGGTGTTTCCCTCGGCAAGCATCTTCCTCGTCTCTTCCGGGACCCCTTCCCGTGCAAGCCCGGCCCGTTTTATGACCTGCATGGCCGCACAATGTGCCTGCTTCGGCGTTGCGGCAACGAGGACGATGCAGTCATTATCAGTTGTCCCCAGTGTAGTATGGAGTGATTTCACTTCTTCAGCGGTAATCCCGTATGCCGGGAGCTCGTCAGTATGGAAAATCCCGCCTACCCCGCACTTTTTCGCATAATCCGACATCTCGGTACCGAGCCGTCTCCCGGGCTGGATCTCGTAGCCGACAAGGCCGGAAAACCCGTTGAGCCGGACTGCAAGGACCATTTTAGCTTTTTTAAGGATTGCAGAACCGGTCCCCGAAAAGAGGCCTGTAACATCAACAGGCTCCGGTTGCACTGACGCCCCACGGGATACCAGCTGGTCCCTGATTAGGATCAGGTTCTGCTGCCGCTCTGCCTCGCGTTTCACAACCTCTGCAATGAGGTCAAGTTCCTGCACCCCTTTCACCTCGATCCGGGCCCCTCCCCGAATGGATATATTGACGTCCTGCCTGATCGTCCCGAGCCCGCGTTTTACCTGGCCGGTTGAACGGAGGACCATACCAAGGTACCCCGCCATCTCCCTGACTTCCTCAGGTGTGTGCATACAGGGTGATGTGGTAATCTCCACGAGGGGGATCCCAAGACGGTCGAGCGAGAAAACCTCACCCTCCACGCGCTGCGCTGCCTCCTCTTCTAGGCAGAGTGTTTCGATCCTGCCGCCATTTGGGAGTGTGCCGTTCACTGCAACCAGGGCCGTACGCTGGAAACCACTTGTGTTGGAACCGTCAATTACCAGTTTACGCATCATATTGACCTGTTCAATCGGAGTCATGCCGAACATTTTTGCAATGGTAAGGCTGAGTAACAGGGCTTCCTGGTTGAGCGGGCACGGGGGCTCCTCGTCATTCTCGACAAGGCAGGTCGAATCATACGTATAATAGGTGAATTTTCTCTCCCGTTTCATCTCCTCGCGGGCTGCGTCATCGATCTCACCCATCTCGCTTTCGGTCGCACGGAGGTACCGGTGGTATTCACCCGAGTGCTCACCTGACTTCCGGAGCAGGGTCGGACACCTGCAGAAGAGTTTTTCCTTAGTATCGAGCTGCTGGTGGATCTCAATCCCTGCAAGGAGCCCGATCTTTTCATAGTCCATGGCGTGACCTCCTCATGCATTCTCCTTTCAGAGAAGAGGAAAGGAGCAGACGCTGCTTCTCCGGGTCCTTTTCATTGCCGAGTACCCACATCATTTTAACGAGGGCAACCTCCGGCAGTATATCGGCGCCTTCGATTACTCCTATTTTCAGGAGATCCCGGCCGGTATCGTAAACCCGGTCACAGACCCGCCCGTTTAGGCACTGAGATGTCATCATTGTCACGGTTCCTTCATCGGCTAGCGTTTTGAGGGTGGGTATCCATTCAGTGCTTACGTGACCAAGACCGGTACCCGCAAGGACAAGCCCGTGTACCTCCCCAGCTTCCGGGAGCACAGATGGTGGCATTCCCGGGTAAAAGTAAAGAAGTCTGCAGGACTCATCGAGGGCCTGCCTGACAAACGGTTCACTGGTTCTCCTCTTCATCGCTTCCTGTGAAAGGTCCACCTTCAGTGACGGGTAATCCACGTACCCCAGGGGGGGTATACCGATACTCTGGAATGCATCACGTCTTGAGGTATGCATCTTCCTGACCCTGGTTGCCCGGTGTATTGCACACCGGTCATCGCTTGTCGACGCATGCATTACTACGGCGACTTCCCCGAGAGGACTGACTGCAGCAGTTGCGCTGCATACTGCATTCATGGTATTATCACTGCTCGGCCGATCAGCTGACCTTTGGGAGCCCACAAATATGACCGGGACCGGGGTATCAATCATGAAACTGACCGCGGCCGAGCTGAAAGACATGGTATCGGTACCATGGGTCACGATTACACCCATAGCCCCGTCCTTGATCTCGTTATATATTGCGTTGGCAAGTTCCTGCCATATTGCAGGAGTCATATTTTCAGAGAGGATGGTGTACAGCTGCCTTGTCCGATACCTGCCAATCCCGGAAAGACCTGGAATTGCCCTTAAAATATCATCGGCATCGAACTGGCTTGTAACGGCTCCGGTGCGGTAATCAATCCTGCTTGCAATTGTCCCGCCAGTTGAGATAATCGAAAGGGATGGGAGGGAATCATCCTGCGTGGTTGAAATTTCGGGTCGCTTTACCGTAACTGGTCGTTCAAGGAACCTGCAGGTCTCCCTGCTCACACCGATGTTATACCCGCTATCAAGCTTGATTACCGCTTTTCCATCCCGGTCGGTAATATATGTCCCGTTAAGGTGGGTGCCCCCATACGTGCAGTCCACCAGGTCACCCGTTTTTAGTTGTTCCATTATTGTGCAAGCCTCTCTGCTTTTGTTAACATCGATTCAATAGCATGGCTGAGGCGGAGTTTTTTCGATTCAATATTTTTTTGGTCCATGTTCAGCTTCTCTCTTGCAAGCGCAATTCCTTCCGCCGTCGCTGAAGGTGCAGGTCCGCCCGGGTGGTTCCGTGCGGCAACACTACCTTCAACAGATAGTGCATCAACGACCTGTTTTTTGTTAAGACCCCTTTCTGATAATGTTTTTCCGGTGATCTCCCGTGCAGCATCATCAAGGGTATTGTTGTCTATTGATCCAGCTTTTACCGCCCTGCCGACGATGCTGTGGGCGGTCCGGAATGGCATGTTAAACTCCCGGACCAGAAGGTCTGCCACATCCGTAGCAGTTGACATCCCCCTCCCCGCCTCGGCTCTCATCCGGTCGGTATTGAACCTGGCGCCTGACAGTATGCCGGGCAGCAGGTGAAGGCTCATCGTAGTGTCCCGTGTCCCCCGCCAGAGGTGCGGAGTCAGCTCCTGGAGGTCACGGTTATAGCTCATGGGCAGGCCCTTGGTGATGATAAGTGCCGCGGTAAATGCCCCGGCAACCGAGCCTGCCTTCGCCCTCATAATTTCTGCGGTGTCCGGGTTTTTCTTTTGCGGCATAATTGAACTTGTTGAACAGAATGAATCCTCGAGGCTGACAAAACCGGTGAATGAAGAGCTCCAGAGCACCAGCTCTTCACAAAGCCTGCTTATCGTGGCCATCAAAATCGAGAAGGCCGCGAGGACTTCGAGGGCAAAATCGCGGGTTGCTACTGCATCCATGGTATTCAAAACAATCCCCTCAAATCCGAGCAGCGAAGCAGTATAGTCCCGGTCTATCCGGTACCCCGTGGACGCAAACGCAGCTGCACCTAGCGGAGACCTGTTTACACGGGCATATGCCTCGTTCAACCGGTCAAAATCCCGGGAAAAAGCCTGTTCATATGCGAGGAGATGGTGGGCGAGTGTCGTTGGCTGGGCATGCTGGAAGTGGGTAAACCCGGGCATAAATGACTCGCGGTGTTGTTGTGCGCACCCGAGAAGGACTTCCCTGACTTTAACCAGTGAATTCATCTGGTCGATAAGTTCGTCCCGTAAGTGGAGCCTGATACAGGCGGCTACCTCATCGTTTCTTGAGCGCCCAATATGGAGTCTTCCTCCAGCCTCTTCGCCCGCCGCAGCAATAAGCACGGACTCTATGCCTGCATGGATGTCCTCAAAATGTTCAGAAAAGGCCTCTTCAGGTACCCCCGTAACCTGCATACCGAGCAGCACCCTCATGATAGCTGCGGCATTATCCTGGCCAATCACGTTCTGCCGTTTCAGCATCAGGAGGTGGGCAATATCCACAAGCAGATCTGCCTCTGCGATACTCCGGTCTGCATCCATTGAGGAAAGGAACTGCTTGATTCCCTGCGCCCTTTCACCCGACAGTCGTCCACGTCTGACTACATCTTCCTGCATCGAAAGTAATCACTCCTGATTATAAATTGGCCGCAGGATGAGATTAAAGCCACGCTTTTCTTGAGGCGAGCTCGATTGCCCGCTGGACTGATTCCTTCGGAATTATCGTGGCAACGGGAATATGGACAAGCTGTTCAATAACACTGCTGACGATTGGAGCACAGACAATTGCTACTGCACCTTCCCGTTCTGCCCTGACCGCAGCGACGATTGCGTCCTCCATGGTATGCACAGGATATTCACGGATCGTAATATGGTGTCCTTCTACGTCAGCAGTCCGCTCAACTACAATATCGAGTACCGGGCGAGCTGCGATAAGACCAATAAACTCCTCCTCGTTATGCCGGTAATATCGCCGTAGCGCACGGACTATAGCCCTCAATGTGGATAAGTTCGGGGAGCGTTTACCATGAAGGATTTTATAGAGGGAACTCTGGGCTATACCACTTTCAAGGGAGAGCTCCCGGATCGTTATTCTCAAATCCTTTCGAAGAATATCATTAAGAACAACGACAAACTCTTCATCTGATAACAGGGCTGCCCTCATGAGCTTGTCAACAGGGTCCATCTGTACCATAGTAGTGATACAATAAGGACAATTTAATATTAAAATATTCGTTTTGTGCCAGTGATAATATATAATACTCAATTTTTATGGACATTTATAACCTGCTTATTATCCAATTGTAAAATATTATGGGTTTAATCAATACTATTGTATCCATTTTTTATCCTTAAAATGAATATATAAATATTGACAGGTCGACATTTTCTCTTATGAAGAAGATCGCTTCCCTTATTGTCTGCATCACCCTTGCAATGGTCCTTCTTATTGCAGGATGCACACAACCAGTAACTCCCCCAACAAATGTTACCCCCCAGGTAACAACTCCTGCCGGCACTGGCGCCACAGAAGTCGATGTCATGTATGCAGGAGGTGTAGGGCCGATGCCGGTCCTCCTCTCAACGAACCAGGTAGATGGCTACATCGCATGGCAGCCGTACGTATCCGTTGCAACGGTATCAGGTATCGGGCAGCTTGTCACCTATACCAAGGACTTCCCCCCGGTTCCGGAATGGAATAACCACCCCTGCTGTGTCCTCACTGTCCGTGATGAACTGTATGCAAGCAACCCTGATTTTGTTAATGCCATGGCAGCCCAGACAATCCTCGCTGACCAGTGGATTACCGATCATCCAAACGAGGCAGCTGCTGACATGTCTACCTGGATTATCGGGAACGACACTATTAAGTTTGGTGACCAGTCTGTCCCGGCATTCAGTGTCTTAAAAGATGCGATCCCCACGGTACGGTACACAACTGAGCCCACCCCGGAATGGATTAACGGAACTGAAAATTTCGTTAATGCCCAGATCAGCCTCGGTTATATCACCGGCTCACTGAAAAACACCAGTGCCGAAAACAGGGATGCCCTGCTGTTCAATTTCAAGCCGTACAGGGACGCGAAACAGATGATTGCTGACAAGAAGATCGTCACCCCTGCCAAACTGAACAAACAGGTCGGAATCGGGTACCTAAAGGGTGATATGCACGGTGGTTCTCTCATTATAGCAGTCAAGGAATGGAAATACTTCAACGACACCTACGGCATCGCAATCAAGCCACGAGACCCCACGGCAACAAAACCGGAAATCTGCGATCTTATTGTCAACGGTGTGACAGTTGCTGAACTGAAACTCGTTTCGGCAGATGCCGGGCCACAACTGATGCAGATGGAAGCGACAGATATTGTCGGAATGGGTTATGCCGGGGTCCCCCCTGCAATCGGGTCTATTGACAAAGGGTCCGCGATAAAAGTACTGATGCCCATTAACACGGAGGGATCAGGACTTGTCGCAACAAAGGGTTCCCCTGCCCACGACTGGAACAGCTTCATCAGCTATGCGCAACAGCGTTCTGCAAGTGGAAAACCATTAAAGATTGCAGCGCCGTCCAAAGGGTCCATCCAGGACGTAATGTTGCAATACTCCCTGAAATCAAGCGGTGTGACAATAAAATTTGTCTGACACCAACCTGTTTTTACGGGATTCACACCATGGTACGTTCATTTCCACGGATATATCCGACATCGCGTTCTCATCGTAACCGGGATGCCCATGTTCCGGTCCGGAACATGATGTTCATACTATCCTTTCCTATTTCGGGATCTTCCGTGAAAGAAGGTTCATCTGGCTGCAGGGAGAAATAACACCATGCAAATGCCCCCCGAGCACCAACGATGGTGGCATTGGATCCTCTCAAAATCCATCCTTTTAAAAATTGCGCTTCCGGTTATCATTATTATCAGCTGGGAAGTGCTCTCGGTACTTATCGATAACCCATTTATCCTCCCTTCGATAGAATCTGTCCTGCTCGTGCTGTCGAGGCCATTTGCCGATATCCTGGGAAGCGGGAGCCTCATTGGCAACGCAATGGTCAGTCTCGGGAGAGTATTAATTGGATTTTTTGTTGCAGCCGTGCTCGCAATCCCTCTTGGTATTGCAATGGCCCGGAATGGTAAGGCCCACGATTTTTTTGATTCCACGATACAGGTATTCCGTCCAATTCCCCCGCTCGCCTGGGTCCCTCTTGCCCTTGCATGGTTCAGGATTGGCCTCTTGTCCATGGTATTTATAATCGCAATCGGTGCTTTTTTTCCCATCCTGCTTAATACACTCGACGGGGTGAAAAGCATAAAAAAGACATGGATCGAAGCTGCTCAGACGCTCGGTGCAAAAGAAAGGCAGGTCCTGGTCAACGTGGTCCTCCCTGGTGCAGCCCCTACCATATGGACCGGTCTCCGGGTAGGGTTCGGCATTGCATGGATGTGTGTCGTCGCAGCAGAGATGATGCCCGGGACTAATTCTGGAATCGGGTATCTCATTATTACTTCCTATAATTGGGGCCAGGTGCAGGTAATCATTGCAGGTATTGTTGTTATAGGGGTTATCGGGCTTGGAATTGATTATCTCTTTAAATTTGTTGAGAAGAAGAAATTCATGTGGAGGGAGTTAGACCGATGACACTTCTTGTTGAAAATATCAGCAAAGAATTCGAGCAACGTGATGTCCGCTCGGCTGCACTCGTATCCATAAATCTCGAAGTACAGCAGAAAGAATTCACCTGCGTCCTCGGACCTTCCGGATGTGGGAAGACCACATTACTTCGTATCATAGCGGGTCTCGAGAAACCGACTACGGGAGAGGTCTTTATCGGAGGGGAAAGAGTCACTGGGCCTACACCCCGAATGGCGATGATTTTCCAGGACTATTCGTTGTTTCCCTGGCGGACTGTCCTTGACAATATTTCATTTGGCCTTGAGATGCAAGGGATGGCTGAAGAGGAACGTCACAAGATTGCCGGCCATTATCTTGACCTGATCGGTCTTTGCGGATTTGGAAAAAATTTTCCCTACGAACTTTCCGGAGGTATGCGCCAGCGCGTTGCCGTTGCCCGTGCACTTGCAATTGACCCGTCTGTCCTGTTGATGGATGAACCGTTCGGGGCGCTTGATGCCCAGACAAGGAACATGCTCCAGAAGCAATTGCTTGAAATATGGGATAAAACGAAAAAAACCGTCCTTTTCGTGACGCACAGTGTTGATGAAGCCGTTTTTATGGCAGACCGGATAGTCGTGCTCACGAACAGGCCTGGAACGGTGAAAGAAGTCGTGAATATCGATCTTCCCCGCCCGCGAGACAGGACCAGTCAGGACTTCGCGAAGGTCCGCCGTTATGTGCTCGGTCTGATCGATGAACCCCAGCTCATCCAGTAAGATTTAATAGCAAATATCTCCTTTTTATAAAGAACGAATAGATCAAAGGAGTTCTGAGCCATGGTACGAAAACCGGGAAAGATGTATAGAAACATTTCAAAGAAGGCATATACACGCCGTAAATACATGGGCGGTGTGCCTGGAAGTAAAATTGTCCAGTTCGAGATGGGAAACCTTTCATCCGAGTTTCCACTCGAGGCCCACCTTGTTGTAACAGAGAGCTGCCAGATCAGGCATACTGCACTTGAAGCGGCACGTATTGCAATAAACAGGCGCCTGATGAAAGAGGTTGGAAGAATGAACTTCCACTTTAAAATCAGGGTATACCCACACCACGTGCTCCGCGAAAACAAGCAGGCAACCGGTGCCGGTGCAGACAGGGTATCAGAAGGGATGCGGCTTTCTTTTGGGAAACCCGTAGGGACTGCTGCGCGCGTAGAATCGAAGCAGAAGATTTTCACGATTTATACGACACCCCAGTACATGGAAAAGGCGAAGGATGCACTCCGGCATGGAGGTCACAAGCTCCCCTCACCTTCTTATATACTCATTGACCAGGAACTGGTCATTAATGAATCATCAGAATAATTTATTTTTTTAACCGATTTTATGAATAAATATTCATGGAACTGCGTTTATCTTTTCGACGCTCTGATTTGGGAAAGAGGCTATCAGGGAATTCAGAACTTAAGGTGAGAAATACAACCTGCAGGGATGCGGGGTTTAAATTGTCAACCTTGAGGAAACTGACCTTTGTACTATATCTATATTTTATTCGTCATAGATGTTTGACCTACACGATCAGTTCTGGAAGGCCTTCTTTAATATCGTAAAACCGGACAATGAAAAAAAGAATACGGATGATTACCGGATTAATTGCATGCACATCTTTCAACCCTGGTCGGGAAAACATTTGACCTCATTTTGGGAGCTCATCACAAAGGATCCGTTTACATCTTTTTCTTAAAAACAAGGTTGCATCAACAGGTAAACCGAATAATACGACCCTGCAAATTTCAGAATTCATAAACTAGTTATTTAAGGATAACGAATAAGCCTTATATATTCTATCATTGGTGGAGAGACAACTCAAAAAGAGGAATCGTTATGATATCTGTTTTGCTCGTAGATGATGATCCTGCCCTGTTGGAAATTACCCGTATCTATCTCACGAGGAATAAGGAGATGGTGATGGATGCGGCACAGTCTGCGGCGGAAGGGCTTGAAAAACTTAAGACAAAGACATACGATGTGATTGTATCCGATTACGATATGCCGGTTATGACGGGAATTGAATTTTTAAAAACCCTCAGGCTAGCCGGGGATCAGACACCCTTCATCATCTTCACCGGAAAAGGGCAGGAACAGGTGGCGATGGATGCGATCAATAATGGTGCCGATTTCTATCTCATACGTGCAGGTGACCCGAAAAATGAGTTTATTGCTCTGACCCACAAGATCAGGAAGGCGGTTGAGCAGCACCAGGCAGAACTGGCGATCAAGGAATCCGAGGAACGTCTGCGAAAACTTCTCTATTCTCTCCCGTCCGGTGTCATGGTAATTGATGCAGAAACCCATGTTGTTGTGCAGGTAAACCCTGCAGCACTCCATATGATGGAAGCAACGGAACCTGATATTTTAGGTAAATCATGTTTTGGCATTGTCTGTCCCTCCGAAGAACTTCAATGCCCGATTACTGATCTCGGGCAAAAATTTGATAGTATTGAACGTCTGCTGATACGGAAAGATCACAGCGCCATACCCGTATTGAAAAGTGTTGCACGGATTACGCTAGGAAAACGCCCGGTACTGGTAGAGAGTTTTATCGACCTCTCTGAACAGAAGAAGGTTGAGCGCGAACTCCACGAAAGCCGGGAGAAATACCGTACACTGGTCGAAGAGATCCATGACATGATCTGGCTGATCGATGCGAAAGGGCTGTTCAAGTACGTGAGCCCCCGGAGCTTCAGCCTGCTTGGATACCACCCTGAAGAGTTGATTGGCCATATGCCATCTGAATTCATCTCGTTCGAGGATGCGAACTTTATCCGCGATATGTTCATAAAAAATTTTAAGGAGCATAAGGAGCTGCACCTGATTGAGACCCATACCCGCCGCAAGGATGGAAGGGTCGTCGTTCTTGAATCAAGTGCCATTCCATACTATGCCAAGAATGGCTCCCTTCTCGGGTACCGGGGGGTCAGCCGTGATATAACGGAAATCAAAAAAGGTGAGGAGGTACGGGCCCTGCACGCTGCAATCGTGACCTCTTCTGACGATGCAATTATCAGCGAGGACTTAAATCACCTGATTACGACCTGGAACCGGGGCGCCGAGAGGATCTATGGATTTGCCCGGGAAGAAATGATCGGTACCGACCTGCACGAAATCGTTCCTGATGAGGAAATGGGAGCCCTTCATGATATTGTTGACCAGGTCGTCAAAGGTGAACATGTTGAACATTTCAACACATTCCGGATAAAAAAAACCGGGGGCCATGTTGAAATTTCACTCTCACTCTCTCCAATTCTTGACCACCGGAACAACATCATCGGGATTGCCACCATTGCCAGGGATCTCACGAAACAACGTGAAACAGAGAAAGCCCTGCTGGCCTATATCTCTGAGACTGCCATGAGGTTGAAGAACCCCGTTGAACTAATCGGGGACCGCCTGGCAGATATCCGGGACCAGGTCAAGGCCGGTGATGTAACACCCGATGAGCTCCTCCTCCAGCTCCAGATCCAGATCAAAAATACAGAACAGATTGTTTCGAACCTGCGTGAACTGAACATGGCAATTTCAACGGGTTTTACCAACATACCTGAAGCATACCAGAAATACCTGAAAAGATAGAGCTAACATGGGATTTTCTGCCGATACGCTGAACGAGAACCGGATCGTCCTACTGCTTGCTGACTCGCGCAGGCTGAAGCAGACGAATACCGCGGTAATCAAGGAGCTGACTAGCACAGGCTACAGCGTAATGCTGGTATCTGTCACACTCCCTAACATCGTGATCCGGCGGACGTACGAAGCGGCAGGAATTGACATGTCAAAAGTGTTCGTCGTCGATGCAGTGACAAAATACTCTGGAGGCCAGACGGTTTCTGACGACCCTCACTGTAAATATATTTCCAACCCGGGAAATCTCACTGATATCGGCATAGTCATCACTGAGGGGCTCAAGATCCTCCCGGGGGATAAGAAGTGCCTGTTCGTTGATGATATCTCAACAATGCTCCTCTATTCCCCCTCAGTCACCATATCAAAGTTTATTCATTTTATCACGAACAAGCTCCGGTTATTTGATGTAGCTGGCGTGTTCCTCGCTGTCGAGAAAGGGCTTGACCCGGCCCTGCTGACGCAGATCTCAACATTTGCCGATTTGGTTGAGTCAGTTGAAGAGGCTGAGAAGACGTAAAATCCGGGTTAATGATTGTTTGGGCAGAGGAAATCCCCTGTTAAAATCCTGTGAAAATCAGAAAGTGGAACTACGTCTATAATGAAAATAACCGACGAGTGTTCTCGCATTACTATTGCTGCATGTTGGGTGGCACAACATTCAGTCAGGTCGTTAATAAACTGTTATTTTATAACAAACCAGTTACAATTCATCATACCCTTGAAGCGATCTCAGCTGCACTTAGGGACCTGTTGTAGAATGCGGCTTCGTCAATGGTGCCTTTAAAGAATTTCTGGCCACCTGCATCAGACCCGATATAAATGTCCTCAGAGGTTTTCTTTAGTTTTCCGGTAACCGGTGTTTCTCCCTTGAGAACCCCATTCACATAGAGTTTTAGGGAGGCACCGTCATACGTGAGGGCGAGATGGGTCCATGAATTGAGCAGCACCGGCCCACCCCCCCAGTTTACTTTGTGGAGGACCTTGTCCGCGGTATAAATCGAACCCTGCCACCCGTTATATTTGTCCTGGCCTATGCCCTCTCCGTCCCAGTCCCTCTTCTGGATGATTTTCGTCGTATTCTGCTCCGTTGGGTTTACCCAGGCTTCAAACGCTATCGCGTTCTCCGGTGCTTCAGATGCGGATCCCTGTATACGGACACTACTGTCAATACCATTGAAAAGAAGTGCTTTTCCCTGTTTTCCATTTACCCAGGTTGCATTTGTGATGATGCCCGTATACCCTTTCCCGGAGAGGTCTGCAGTGGTAGTCCCCGCTCCATCGTTAAATGACCAGAACCCTGATGTACCATTTGGAATACCGCCAGGGGATGTCTGTGATCCCCCTGCATCAATGTTCCACTTTGCGATGAGGAGATGTGAATTCTCGTCCACCAGCCGTACTGTAATCGCACCCGGAGGGAATTGTCCTATGGCAGGTGATAATAATTCTGAAAGGTTGTTAGTAATGTAGAAACCACTCGCAGTTTTGAACACATAGAGCGTGTCACCTGGGCGGAACTGGTTCGTTTGCGAGAGTGGAACTGCCCGTGTACTCCCCGTGGATGAATCGATATACACCCCCATTACATATTGTCCCTGGCTGCTCAGGTTCAGGCTTGCAGTATCGCCGCCCCTGTTATACAACTTAACTACATTTTTCCCGGAAATGTTCTGGCTTGTGATATCCGGAGCGATAAATGCGGATTTTGGTGTGAGATCGATAAGGCCGAGAAAAAGTGAGGCAACAATCGCGGCCACTGCGATTACCAGGATAACGATCAGGAACGAACCGATAATTTCGTTGATTGCGTGATCGTTTTTCATGATCTGTGACTCATTGTATGATTATTGGTTGATACGGGGTGGTGATATTATGGTCCGGGGACTAAGCTCATGGAAGCCCGGCCGCAAACCGGGAAGCCACCTCGGCTGGACCCATTGCACTTTCATAGGTATTTAGTCCCCTGATATTCCCATTGAACTTCCTGAGCATACTTGCAGAATCCGGCCACTGAATACCAGCCGGCCCTCCTACCTGGTATGGACCGGTTGGTGTCCGGAGGCCGGTGGTGTCAGGACCTCCCGGGTTTGAACCATACTCCTGCACACCATTTACGAAGATTGACATCGTACCCGGTGTCTGGTTGTAAATGCCGACGACATAAAACCATGTCCCCATTGATGGATGCGTGGTTGATTGAATATATGTCATACCTCCTGATTTTTTCTCACGGGCAAATTCGAATTTTGTGTCAGTCTGATCGTGTTGAAGCTGGTACTGGCGGTTATTATCCGAGTTCCCATTCACTACGATGGTCGCCCATTGTGCATCAGGTGGTGGACTAGCCGGGGCTATGTTCCATTTTATCCACGCTTCAACGGTGAATCCCGGGTACCTGGGGTATGGTGAAGGTGCTCCACCACCGGAGAGGTATATCGTATGCTGGGCGATGAGGATATTTGAGGTCGCATCAACAATGTTCACCGTCCAGGTCCCGTTTAAAAAACCAGTATTATTCTTAACCGGAAATGTGGAATCTGTAACCCATGATCCTGATGCGTTCCGGAATAAGTAAAGGGAGTTCCCCGGCTTCCAACCATTTGGAGCGGTCCCGGGTAACGGGATAAAATTGTACGTTACCGATCCATTCGTCAATGAAAATTTCACCGGTAACCCTGAAGCTTTCGATGGGGCTAGTGACACAGTCTCTCCCTGGGAGAGGAATAACTCAACAGCAGAGGCATTCGTGATATTGACAGGGGTAGCCTGGGTGACAATGTAGGGGGTTTTCGGGAGCGGGACTGCCCAGCCGAGAAAAAGAGCCCCTATGATGGCAGCAAGAGCGATTACGAGTATGACAGCGAGGACTGCGCTGATTATTTCAGATATTCCGCTCTCACTGTGATGCATAAAACGATATTTGGTGCTTATTGCTTAATATGGAATGTGTCGTGGTTATTCTTTTAACAGGGGATACTACGATTGGAATAGACCGATCCCTGCTCAAATTGCGTTATAATGGGATTCCCCCTTACTCGAAACGTTAACTGACGATGAAAAACCCTGTCAGGATATTGGAAGTCCGGCGGCAAACCGTGAAGCCACTTCAGGTGAGCCCATTGCCCTCTCATAGGTATTTAGTCCGCGGATATCCCCGTTAAAAATTCGCGTATTGGCAACCCCTTCAAAAGTAATTCCTCGGGGTCCTCCCCTCTGGACTGGCCCTGTTGATGACCGAAGGCCGGAACTATCTAAATGTTGGGATGCCTCCAGGTGACCATTCACGAAGATTTCCACATCCCCTGGTGTCTGGTTATAGACCCCGGTGACATAGTACCAGGTTCCGGAAACCGGCTGTGTGGTTGAAAATATCCATGTTCCCCAGCTCCCCTGTGTAACGGTTGCAAAGTCTACTTCAAAGTGCAGATCCAGCCGATCGTGCTCAATTTGGTACTGGCGGTTACTATTCGTGTCCCCATTGATAACGATGGTCGTATAAGTCTGGTTTTCCAGATTAGTTGGGATTGGATCCGAAATATCTGGTTTGTTTATCCACTTTACCCATGCCTCGACAGTAAACCCCGGGTACACCGGGTAAGGTGCAGGTGTTAAACCGCCGGTAAGAGCTATTGTATGCTGAGCGATGAGGATTTTTGAGGTCGCATCAATAATGCTCACCTTCCAGGTGCCATTTGAAAAACCGGTATTGTTCTTGACCAATGACGGGGAATCTGTGACCCATGACCCTGTTGCATTCCTGAATAAGAAGAGGGAGTTCCCGGGCTTCCAGCCATTCAGTGCAGCCCCTGGTAACGGGACAAAATTGTAGGTAACCGATCCGTTTTCGTCAATGAAAACTTTACCGGTGACCCTGATGCCGTGGCAGGTGCGAGCGAAACCGTCTCTCCCTGCTCGAGGAATAACTGAACAGCGGAGGCGTCCGTGATGTTGATCGGTGTTGCCTGGGTGGCAATATAGGGGGTTTTCGGGAGCGGGACTACACATCCGAGAAAAATAGCCCCGATGATGGCAGCAAGAGCGATGACGAGTATGACAGCAAGGACTGCGCTGATAATCTCCGATACTCCGCTCTCACTGTTGTGCATAAAACGATATTTGGTGCTTATTGCTTAATATGGGATGTAAGGATGAGGTTCTTTTTATTGCGAAACCTAGAGATTGCAACAACGGTTTGTGTCTGAAATTACGCTACGTTAGCTGAATCAGTACTGCCAAAAGTGCTTTATCAGAAGTGGACATTTTTCTGAATCTGGTATTACGTGGGGTGATCTTGGATGTTATAATGGGTTTGTATCTCGGCCTGAGTCTTTACGTAATCAAAGGTCTGAACTCCGTATATGGATCCGTTGAAAACACGTTGCTGTTGAGAAGGAGGGGGATTTGGCCAATTGATGCCCGACGGTCCTCCAATCTGTTGGTTACCTGAATAAGCCCTTAGACCTGAACTGTCAACGGATCTCGAGCTCTGTGGAGAATTGTTTACGTAAATTGTCATAGTTCCAGGTGACGTGGGGTTGTATACCCCTGTAATAAGATACCATACTCCTTTGATTGGGTTTGTGGTGGAAAATACCTGAATTCCTTGACCCCCCGCCAATACTGTTGCAATGTTAAATTCAAATTTAGTATTGTCCTGGTCGTGTTCAAGATGGTACTGGCGATTAAAGTTCGAATTGCCCTTCACAACAATAGTCGCAAAGGTCTGGTTATCTAAAGGTGTAGAGGGTTTGTTTATCCATTTTACCCATGCCCAAATTGTGAACCCTGTACATCGATTACCAAAATCTATGTTATTTGCATAACAAGGAGATGTATCTTTGAGATGAACATTCCTCCAAACACCTCCACTTGGATATGTTTGTATCCATCCTGATTGAGAGATTTCTTCAATATCATATTTGGTATCAACATCAGGTCCCGTATAAATGAGTCCGGTTATAATATAGTCCCCATTCACATTTGTAATGGCAGATCCGGCGATGGAATTATTGCTTGTCCATCGAACATTTATCCGCCAGTCAGCCAGCCCCGGCTCATTCACATCTCTACTCCCATCACCATCAATGTCATTCCATTTCGTTCCTGATATATATCCGCAGGATGGTAGGGAAACTGTGATTTGTTTTATAATTGAATTTGAGTTACACGCATTTGATACGGTAAGATTGACATTATAGGTTCCGGGACTCACAAAGGTATATGAGGGACTTTGTAGTGAAGATGTTCCATTATCCCCGAAATTCCAGCTCCTGCTTGTTGGACTGCCGGTTGATTGGTCTGTGAATTTGACAGTTAAAGGGGCGGTACCTGAGGATATATTGGGATTGAATGCTGCTGATGGTTTTGTGCAGACGGCATTTACAGTAATATAATTCGGTTCGATTTTCGAATTTGAACAACCTGCATTCGAGGCAGTAAGTCGGATATTATAGACACCTGGTAATGTGAAGACTTGTCTCGGGGATTGGGCCGTGCTAAACTGGGTCCAACTGCCACCTCCTGTTTGGTTTTCCCAGATCCACGAGCTAGGATTATTGGTTGAAGTGTCAGTAAACTGGACCGTGAGTGGTTGGTCTCCTGTAAGTGGTACCCCATAAAAATTAGCAACAGGGGGTGAACATGGAATCGTAAAAGGAATTGGTCCGACTGATCTCTGGCCGAGTAATGTCGGAGAATTAGTCCCAGTATAATATACACTTATTAATCCCGGTGGATTTGTAGAATTTACAGTGATTATCCGTCCAATTGACCATTTTTTATCTGGATTTGAATTAACCGTGAAATCTGTTATATTCTTTCCATCAATAAATACCGCATAATTTCCATCTGATATTTCATCTCCTCCGATATGGGTGATACTTATTGAATAGGAGGGTACGCCATTGACCAGATTGGTAGTATTAACAACCGAAAACTTTACCTGTGGGACTTTGTCTGCTGATGGACTTGATATTAGTCCTGCTGCAATAACGGCTACAACAAGAACGATCATTGAAATTAGGATTAACGCACCAATTAATTCCGACACGCCTAATTCCGATATATGGCAATTTTTCTTATCCTTCATTTCCCCTCATTTCATGATCGTGTTAGATTTCAGCGTAATTGATTATGGCTTGAAATAATCGTCACTGTTGTAACCCTTTATGAGTAAAAGATAAAAAGCTATTTTTGGTGATGAATGTTCGTAATCTTATTTTTGATTGATTACAGCTTTTCCTTTTCAAAAAATACCATTACACAAAATTCGTCTTGGCCAGTAGA
>Ga0194040_1000017_pt1 | contig 43412 bp, 48 predicted proteins | sample JunL2210m_MetaG_FD_148973 | JGI IMG/M metagenome (GOLD analysis project Ga0194040, IMG submission 148973) | Anoxic zone freshwater microbial communities from boreal shield lake in IISD Experimental Lakes Area, Ontario, Canada - Jun2016-L227-10m | ecosystem: Environmental > Aquatic > Freshwater >... | reverse complement strand
CCCCCTCGCACCTTACAAGGAGCAGTTCAATACTCACCTGGGGTTTGAACCCTACCCGGGCACACTCAACATCCGCCTCTCCTCCTCAAGCATACCGGTGCGCAAGAAGATCGATGCACTGGAGTGGATCCGGATCAAGGGATTTTCAACTGACGGCAGGACATTTGGCGATGCAAAGTGCCTCCCCTGCCGTATCGGGGAAATATCCTGCGGCATTGTCATGCCGGGGAGGACACACTACCCTGAGGACATCATAGAAGTGATCGCACCGATAGCCCTCCGCAGGAAACTTGGTGTCGAAGACACCGACACGGTAACCGTTGAGGTGGAGTAGTGATCGATGAAGCGCTCAAAGCATTACGTGACGGCAAGTTCATCCTGCTCTACGATTTTGATGACCGTGAAAGGGAGACCGATTTTGCAATACGGTCTGATGCGGTCACCCCGCGCCATATTTTCCAGATGAGGAAGGACGGTGGCGGACTAATCTGCACGGCGGTTCATCCGGTCGCAGCCCAGCGTCTCGGGCTGCCGTTTGCAAGCGACGCACTCAGGGCAATTGCCGTGGCGGAACGGGAGGGGGACATCCCGTACGACCGCAAGAACCATTCCTCCTTCTCTCTCTGGGTGAACCACCGCAACACGTTCACGGGCATCACCGACCGTGACCGTGCACTAACTGTCAACGCGATTGCGGAACAGGTGAAACAGGCACTGAATGGCGGGAACGTTAACTTCCACGAGGTTTTCCGCACCCCCGGGCATATGGCGCTCCTGAGGGCGGCGGACGGGCTGCTCGACCGGCGGAAAGGCCAGACCGAGCTCTCGATAGCCATGGCAGAGATGGCAGGTGTCACCCCGGCAATCACCATCTGCGAGATGCTGGATGATGAGTCCGGTTACGCACTGACAAAAACAGATGCAAGGATCTACGCAGAAACGCACGGCCTTGAATTTGTCGAAGGTCCCGAAGTGATGGAGCGGTGGGAAGAACAAAAAAGGCATCAATAACCCTTCATTTTTCCATTCTTTATGGCTGATAATGTTCAGAAATACCGCATTATTCATCAATTCATGCATTGCAATGCAGAACAACCTGTTTAAAACCCATATCCCGGGCCCTTTTAAGAACCCGCACTCGTGGGGCCACATGTACCGTCACATTAGCATGGATCCGTCTCATGACGATGTGATCCGCCCGATTCATGGAGCATTCACAAAGATCAAATGCACCAAAACCCTAATGGTATGTAATGCAAGACATTTCCCAGGCGCTCCATAACCTTGGATACCCGGCATTCCGCCCGTTCCAGGAGGAGATTGTTCGGGATGTCCTGGCCCGGCGGGATGTATTGGGTCTTTTTGCGACGGGCGCCGGGAAATCTCTCTGTTACCAGCTTCCTGCAGTATTACTCGAGGGAGTGACCGTTGTTGTTTCGCCCCTGATCTCCCTGATGAAGGAGCAGGTTGGCACATTACAAAAAAAGGGTATCGCAGCTGCCTCGCTCAACAGCACCCAGTCGTACAGCGAGACAAAGGAGATCACAGAGGCAATTATTGCAGGGGACCTCAGGATCCTTTTTGTTTCCCCTGAAAAGATATCGACCAAATCTTTTTTTACGCTTATGCAGAAAGCTCGGATAAGCTTTTTTGCCATTGATGAGGCCCATTGCATCTCGACATGGGGCCACCAGTTCAGGCCTGAATACCGGAACCTTTCAGTCTTGAAGGAAAAGTATCCCGGAACACCGATCATTGCTCTAACGGCCACGGCTGTGCCCGATGTGAGAAGGGATATTATCAACCAGCTCCATCTCGTGAACCCGAAGGTATACGTAGGCAGTTTTAACCGGCCGAACCTGTTTTACGACGTAAGGTTGACTCCCAATATTTACCGGCATATCACCTCCGATATCTCGTCACGAAGGAATGTAACGGGTATCATATACTGCCATACCAGGAAGGAGACAGAGACACTTGCGAAAAAATTGCGAAATGACGGGTTTTCTGCCGCTGCATACCATGCAGGTCTTTCAGATGCGACCCGCACCCGGGTCCAGAATGCGTTCAACAAGGGTACAACGAAGGTGATTTGTGCAACGGTCGCGTTTGGGATGGGCATAGACCGGCCTGACCTCCGGTTCGTTATCCATTACGGGATGCCGAAATGCATTGAATCGTATTATCAGGAGAGCGGCAGGGCCGGAAGGGACGGGGGGCCTGCGGACTGTATCCTCTATTACCGGAAGTCCGACCGCCCCCGTTTAACTGCCCTCATCACGAAGGATTCCTCCTCGTACGAACTCCGGAAAAAGACCCTGGAGAAACTCGACCAGATGGCCCGTTATTGTGAGACAACCTGTTGCCGGAGGGCCGTCCTGCTCCGCTACTTCGAAGAGGACTACCCTGGTAAGGTAGACCGGTGCTGCGATACCTGTAATCCGTCTGAACACCCGGTCATGGACACACCAGGCGAGGCGTCACCCGAACCCCGGAAGGCCAGGCGGCGTTCTATCCGGCAGGCAGTTGAAGTAACTCTGGTCGCCCAGCTCATTGTGCAGGGTATTATCGACCTCGAAACTCCATACCCCGCGTCGTATATTGCCGGGGTCCTGACCGGTGCCGTTAATAAAAAAGTCACCGGGAATGGCCATGATAGACTGAAGAGTTACCGGACGGTCAGGGGCTGGACCGGGAAAAACCTCGCAGCCCTTATCCGTCACCTCGCGGAACAGGGGATTCTCCGTGAACTTGACGGTATACCAAAGAAGGTCACGCTGAACGAACGGAGCGGGGAGGTATTCCGGTCAGGGGCGAAGATACTCTATAAGATCTCTGTATCTGAATCAGGGTAACAGAAAAAAGGGATGATTTTTAGAATTTTAATTGTGACAGCGCATGGTAGACCATTTTCCGGTATGCGACCAGGTCGATATGGTATTTCTCGGTTGCATGCACTGAATCGGGGCCCGGAACCGGGTTGTCCAGGCGGTCTAAGGTGGCTTTTGCAGTGTCGAGGACCCATGTGTCCCTGATCTCGCGGTCTACAATTGTGATGGACTCTGCCCTGATCGAGACGAGGACCGTGCCATCAGGCGTCTCGTACATCGATGGTTTCCCAACGACTGCCACAAATGCAGGCGGCTCTATTCGGGCCATCTGCTGCATCGCCTCGGGCTGGTAACTCCCGGCAACGACAAAGAAGGTACCGGTTGGATCAACAATCCGTGCCCGGTAAAACATGTTCTGTTCACCCTGGCGCTTCTTTTCGGTCATAGACCCGACGAGGAATACCCTGTTGCACCGCTGCCCAGTGGGCAGGAGTACGTAGGAAGGACTCTTTTCATCGGTCCCATCGCGGAACTGTTCCCGAATCTCGCGGAGTTCTCCGGCAAACACCCTCCGGGCCGGTTCACGTTCGAACATGTTCTCCCTCTTGGGGAATCCGCCGGTTGCCGGGGTACTCATGAAACCTCGCCTCCCGTGCGGTTTAATAATTCAGCCAGCAATGTCGGTTCGAAATGGATGGATTCACATGAGTTGACGATCAGCCTCCGGTCGATCTCTCTCCCCTCGCAACGCAGGTAGCGCCCGAGGATCTTCTCCCTCATGCGTAAAAACACCTCATCCATGCCGAGCGGGTTGTTCTCAGCAAGTTCCTTTGACACTTCCAGGGTCATACCCGTTAGCGACTCTACAACCTCACGCTGCACCAGCACCTCCTCGGTGCGGATCCCGTCATCGAGCCAGCCCTTGATCCGGAGGTCGTAGTTGAATTTTGGTTGCATTTCATGGACCGGGCAATAATTCTGCCGCGAAAGCACCCGGTTACACCCCTCGGCGGTGCATCGCTTGATCAGCCCTGAACCCGGGGCAATATGGACAAGTGCCCCCTGGAACGTGGTGGCCCCGGAAGAAACGGCTATATCTCCTTCTTCGGCGACAATATTTGCCGTATTCATGTTCAGTGAGTGACGCCCGTTGAACTCGTCCACAAGGGCGTAATAGATATTATACACCATTCCTGGTGTCAGGCGTTCTTTTCCCTCCTCTTTCCAGGTAACAAATTTTACGGTGCCCGTCTCATCCCCGAGAAGACCTGACTGCAGCATCCGGTCGTGGGTGACATCCCATTCCTGTATCATCTTCGCCCTGACGCTGGCAACACCTGCCGCCAGTTCGGCTATGGGAGTTATGACCGGGATTATTACCCCGTCACCTTCGAGCTCCTTCACGGTTGTCCCGGAGTGGACTTTCAGGCTGAGGGCCCCCTTGAACTCATCAACTACCGCGGACTCAAAGCGGTACCACGAGTCCTTTTTGATCTCCGGTACCGATGCCTTTGACCAGACTACAAACCGGATCGCTCCTGAAGCGTCTGCGATAATCCCTGAGTAGGCGATCGATGGCGAGGGTGAACTGCCAAGTGCAACGACCTTCCCCTCAATAGTGACCCATTCTTCCGGGCTGACCGAGTTGATCTGCTTCTGATCACCGGGACCCGCGGCACCACCGAGCTGGATGCCATAATCGCGTGCAATATCGTACAATACGGTCCGCTCGGCATCAGCCGGCTGAACCCCGAACTCCTCAATAAGGCGGCGCAGTTTCTGCTCAATCTTTGCTTTATCTGCCGCATGTCCTTTTGACTCAATTTTTTGGGAGATTCTGTCAACAATCTGGGAAATATCCATTTTACATCTCCAGTTACATGTTCACCCGGTACCGCATATTAATGGTGGTCGGATGCGCAGGGTGAAACTGATCGGTACTACCTTCCGTGGAGATCACCTGCCATAAGTCACAGGTTTAAGTACCGGAATAGTGAATAGTACCGTATGACAATAACAGCAGACAGCACCATCTATGATCTTCTAAAAGCCAAACCAGAATCATCCGAGGTCTTATTCAAGTTTGGAATGGGTTGCGTCGGATGTGCGATAGCCCGCGGGGAAACGGTCCGTGAGGCAGCCGAGGCTCATGGTGTCCCGCTGGACGAACTCGTCGCAGCACTTGGGATCTCAAAATAAATCCTGTTTTTTAACCCTGTTTTGTTCATTTTTTTTCATCTCCCCAAGCGAGGCTTCCGGGTGACTCCGGAGATAATCTGCCTGTTCCGGTGAATGAAGAAGTGTGCATCTGCTGCAGTTCCAGACGGTGCCGCCGTTTGAACCGTTTACCCACTGGCCAAGGGTTTCATCTTTACAGGGGTAAAACGGGCAATAACAGTAATCACATCGCTGGCCGGGAAAATGGCACGGATAATAGGGGCATTCCCCGGGACGCCACAGGACAAAGTGACCGCCTCCCAGCCGGGAATAAACATACAGGGCCGGACCGTTTCCACGGTCTTCCTTATGTAATGCATGCGGAAGACCGAACAGGATGCTCTCATACACGCGCCAACCCGCCTCTGATTGAAGTCCTGCCTCCTTGTGGCGGGACTCCCCTTCGGATGCCACCATGACATGGTCATCTGTTGTGGACGATACCGGAAGCCCCATGTTGATGAGGGCCATCGCTTTTGCACTGGTTACGGTAACGATCATCTGCAGGAGTGCATTCTCTGCAAGTCCTTCCCCCGAATATGCTATTATCGCGACCTGGTCCGGCTGGTCGTCAACACCGGCGGAGGCCTGGATAAAGACGGTGGTATAATCGTACTGGACAATACAAAGACGCCTGATATCATTTCCCGCAACCAAGCCGAAAAAATCCACTGGAAGGCCCTCACGGCTGACCTGGCGTGTTATCTCCCTGCATGGGTCCCCATGCGGCACATGAGTCTCTCCGGGGCTGTAAAGTACTACCGTTGACACGGGACAAAGGCCACCGCAGGGTCCGGTACTCGCGGCAGAAAATGGGCCCCTGATAAAAAGAGTATCCTTCCTGGTATAATATCTCATGAAAACCCAGGGTTTCGTTTATGCTACGGTATAACGGACCCGGTCCTTCAATTCCTGCTGTTTACCCGCATTCCATCCGGAAACGTCCTGGAGGTAACCGGTGACCCGGCTTATCTGGACGACATCGTGAGACCCGCATTCCGGGCAGACGGCGGCCCGGCAGAGCGGGCAATAATCGATCCCGGAAAGGATCTCGTGGGAGCAGTGACAGTGGTCAAGGGGGCACATAATTTCGAGGTGTTCCTCGCCACACTTCGGGCACGGTGTCTCATCGACAATAAGGTGGCAGGTATGACACTTGTATCTGCGTTCGGCTCCGGGAATATCTTCGAGGTGCGGGTATTTTTCTGCAATTTTTCTCTGGTCTGCGGTCCAATCCATACTATCAGATAGAATGCCATCCTTTTAAACTTTTAGACCGTTCAGGGAGAGTTTCCGCCTCAGTTAACTCATAGGGTTCATCTTTTTTTATCAGTCTTCCTTTCTCATCATTGGCGGATACCTGCAAACTGTAATACAGCTTCTTCCGGATCTTCTGCTTCGTAGATAGCCCGGCCGATAATAATCCCATCCACAATCCCTGCAATTGATGAAATATCTCCTCCCTGTGCCCCTACACCAGGGGAATAAATTTTCAGATCGCCGATAAGCCCCTTCAGGGTAGCAACGCGCTCAGGCCTGGTTGCCGGGGCAATAATGCCCTCCGCCCCGCACTCTTTCGCGAGTACGGCAATCCTCTCTGCGATGCCACCATGAAAGAATTCTGTGGCCCCTGGATGGCTCATCTCGGTCACCACGAAGCAGTCACCGCCGTACTCCCTGGCAACCTCAACGCACGCGGTGACGGAGTCACGGCCGGTAAAACCGTGGCTGATCAATGCGTCATAACCTGACGTGAATACCTCTTCTGCGATAAGCCTGCTGGTATTGGGGATGTCTGCAACTTTAAAATCTGCGATCAGGGGGAGGTCAAGGTCGCCAAGTTCTTCGGCAACTGAAAGCCCGGCTGCCAGGACGAGGGGATAGCCCACCTTCACCGCATCAATATGCGGTGCGCAGCGGGTGGCAATTGCTATTGCTTTGCGTTTGTCCGTCACATCGAGTGCGAGTATCAGCGAGGTCATGATTCCAGCCTCTCGAGCACCGCTGCAACCATGAACGGGAGGAGGACCGTTGCATCGCCATAGACCGTCACGGCTGATGCCTCCTCGGTGATCTTGCCCCATGAACGGGCCTCATCAAGCGTGGCCCCTGAAAGGCCGCCGAGGTCAGGGCGGTCACCTGTCAGCTGGACCGCGTGGGAGAAACCGTTCTCGGTCATAAGCATACTCTGCAGGATATAATTTTTCGGCACGCCACCCCCGACAAGCATTGCTCCTGCTTTTTTTGCCGTAAAGCAGCGGTCGAGCAACATCGGCATATCCTTAAACGCGTCCACGGTGACGTGTCCGGTCTGGGAAAACAACCAGTACTGGAGACCTATCATGGAGTCCTGGATTGCAGGACAGAATACCGGGACCGATCTGTTTGAAGCTGTTGCAAGGATACCGGAGTCGAGACGCGACCCGATATGGGTGAGCAGCTCGCTTATTGAGACCGTTGTTCCCTCCGGGAGCTCCGAATAAATCCCCTGCATGAACTCTTCAAATTTGATAAACGCGTTGTTCGGGAGGTAGACATCGTAGATCCGGTTTATCTCCTCGTGCCTCAGTTCTACGTCCGAACATCCGGCATCGCCGTGGTAATGGCGGCAGCCGATCGCCTCGATAATGTCGTGGGTAAGGTTCGCGCCGGTCGAGACAAGGACGTCGATATGTCCTGCTTCTATAAGATCCCTGACTATCCCGCCCATGCCCGCAGGCACCATGGCCCCCGCAAGACCAAAAAATTTCGTTACATCGGGGTCACGGAGCATTTTTTCGTAAATGCAGACGGCACGGTACAGTGCACCGCCATTGTATGCTCCCGCCTGCCCCATCTGTTCGGCAAGTTCTCCTACGGTCATTCCTGCTTTCAGGCATACCTGCCTGACCGGCACACGGCATTCGTGACTCAATGGACTCACCAGATACTGGTGAATTTATTGATCGCGTCCAAGCATAACACCTTCCCGTTTTGATGGCCTGCACCGGGGCCAACGGGCCCCGGCAGAGTGGTTTTGCCAGATGCCTGCGGGCGATTGGCGGGACTTCATACCACCCGGGGGTGATCGCCCGATCATGAAAGGTGATTTGTGGCTCTTTTTCATGTGCCCCGCATTTCCTGCACTTGTATCCTTTCTTTAAACCTGCACTGGTCATGCGGGCTCCACAGGAAGGACATATGGGTGGCCGCGTTGTCACGGCGGGTGCAAGTGTGAGAATGCAGAGCTTTTCGAGGTTAATACTTCCCCCTTTATAGCTCCCGGTGACGAGGACCCGGTCCCCTGACCATAATGCACGAAGGACGTTCCGGAACCCCTTGGTCGGCTCATATGCCATGCAACGGACAACTGTATCCCCGTTCCCGATCTCGATCGAGACATGTCCCCCTCTCCCCGTTTGTGAATGGGAACACACCGTACCACTTACACGATAGGAATAGCCCTCATTGAGTCCCCCAATCTTTCCCTCAACGAGGTGCGCATCGGTACCCTGGTTTGTAACAAAAATCTGTCCGACTCCTGTCGGCTCGGATTTCACCTGCATCCTTGCGAATGCAACCCACGACGGGCTCTCTCCACGGATCCCGAAGAGGACCGGGTCAGGTGTATGCGGGACACAGACTACGCAGTTATTTTCGACATCGACCGTATCCCAGGTGTGCGGGAAGGTGGACGCCTCGGCATCAAACAGGCTTTCCCGGTCGACAAATCTCGGGGTACCAAAGGTGTCGCTATCCCGGTATGCCAGGTATTCGTATGTCCTGTCCGGGACCACACTGCATACCGCAGCGGTTGCCCCGATAAGTCCCCTGCCATTTTTAAAGCCTTTATAGCGGGCCCCTGCGGCCTCGAGGACTGCCACCGCTTCTTCAGTGGTACAGAAGTCCCGCACTGCTTTCCAGTAAAAATCCGGTGCAGGGCGATTTTCCACGGCCACTACACCGGGATTTGTATTTTCGTGTGAAAAATGGGCAAGTCCGGCTACCATATCGCAGGCGATCTCAAACACCCGGTCTGTATCTCCATCTACCTCCAGGCAGATCGCTGCATTTCCCCGCGTCTTGTAGATCACGTTCGGGTTCAGGCGGAGGAGCCTTGCTTCCCGTACTGGCATATGCATTGTTATCAGTCGCCTGGCCAGCAGTGCCCCGAGATAGGTGGTGCACATGCCGGAAGGTGAATCCGTATCGTCAACGCCGAGAAGCATGCAAATAACCTATTATTTATTGTATCACGTACTAAATCCATTCCTAACGGTAAATGACACAGGACCGGCTCCTCCAGATGGTCATCAGCGTGATGATCTCGGGGGGTTATCTCGTCTCCGAACGGTTCAGCATGCGGCCGAGGAGTTTTGATCTCATCGCGAGCAACGGGAAGATGACGCTCGCGATAAAAGTCGTGTCCCACATTGATAGTGTCAGCGAGGATACAGCTTCCGACCTTGAGCTGGTCGCACGCCATCTCAAGGGTTCTGCGATTATTATCGGAGAGCGGGCAAGGGATGCGGAACTCGAGCGTGGCGCCGTATATCTCCGGTACGGGATCTATGCGATCAGCGTTTCAACGCTCTACGATTACGTGGTCGAGGCGATCCCACCACTGATTTATGCATCGCCCGGGGGGCTTTACGTCGCGATTAATGGAGATGCACTCCGTGAGCAGAGGGAACGGCGTTGCATGTCGCTCGGGGACCTCGGCCATCTCCTCGGGGTATCCAGGCGGACGATCAGCAAGTATGAAAGCGGTATGGGGACAACGCTCGAAGTTGCCCAGAAGATAGAAGAACTGTTCGACAGCGGGCTCGTGCAGTCCATCGACCTGCTTCAGCCGCACGGGGAGTCCAAAGAACGGGTGGAAAACCCTGTCAGGGAGGTGCCGATGAGTTTCCTCGAGCAAATCGGGATGAAACTGCATACCCTCCAGCGGGCACCGTTCCAGGCCCTCATCACCTTCCATGACCACACGATCCTGACAGGATATGGCACGGCTGATCGTGTAGTAAGGCGCGCTGCATTGATCGGGAACATCTCACAGGTGACTGGTACCAGGGCCATGTGCGTCCTCACCGATTACTATAAACAGAAAAAAATCGGGAAAACCCTGGTTATCGGTGAAGAACGCCTCCATCACATTGCAGATGGCGAAGAGTTGATCGAAATGATCGACAAGTGATAACGTTTATATAGAACCACAAACCAACTTTTACCGCTCAAAGTGGTGAAAACTATGTCACAACAGCTTGGAGGACAACCGATTCTGATTCTAAAAGAGGGTAGTTCACGTACCCGCGGCCGCGATGCCCAGGGCATGAACATTACTGCTGCAAAGGCAGTAGCAAGTGCAGTACGCACCACTCTCGGTCCAAAAGGAATGGACAAGATGCTCGTCGACACCATCGGGGATGTCGTCATCACCAATGACGGTGTGACCATTCTCAAAGAGATGGACATCGAGCACCCAGCGGCAAAGATGATGGTCGAGGTCGCGAAGACCCAGGATGACGAAGTAGGCGATGGGACAACCACAGCCGTCGTTATCGCAGGCGAACTCCTGAAACGTGCGGAAGACCTCCTCGAACAGGACGTCCACCCTACCGTTATTGCAGCAGGATACCGCATGGCCGCCGAAAAGGCACAGGAGATCTTAAAAGAGATTGCCATCACCATCAAGCCCGGTGACATTGCAATGCTCAAGAAGATCGCCGAGACCGCCATGACCGGTAAGGGCGCAGAAGCATCAAAAGACAAGCTCTGTGACCTCGTCGTCAAGGCAGTCACTATGGTTGCGGACGCAGACGGCACAGTCGACACCGATTATATCAAGGTGGAGAAGAAAGTCGGCGGTTCAATCGACGATTCCGAGATTGTTGAGGGAGTCCTGATTGACAAGGAGAGAGTCCACCCTGCAATGCCCAAGAAGGTAACCAAGGCAAAGATCCTCCTCCTTAACGCAGCAGTCGAGTTCAAGAAGACCGAAGTCGACGCAGAGATCAATATTACAAGCCCCGACCAGCTCCAGGCATTCCTCGACGAAGAGGAACGCATGATCCGGAACATCGTCGATAAGGTTGCAGCGAGCGGCGCAAACGTGCTCTTCTGCCAGAAGGGTATCGATGACATCGCACAGCACTACCTCTCAAAGGCAGGTATCTTTGCGGTACGCCGTGTCAAGAAGAGCGACATGGAGAAACTCGGTCGTGCGACAGGTGCAAACCTTGTCTCAAGTATCGATGCCATCTCCAAGGAAGAGCTCGGACACGCCGGCCTCGTCGAGGAGAAGAAGGTATCCGGCGAAGAGATGATCTTTGTCGAACAGTGTAAGAACCCGAAGGCAGTATCGATCATTATCCGCGGTGGCACTGAGCATGTCGTCGACGAACTTGACCGTGCCATGGAAGATGCACTCCGTGTCGTCAGCGTTGTCGTTGAGGACGGAAAGTGTGTCGCCGGTGGCGGAGCGCCCGAGACAGAACTCTCGCTCCGTCTCCGCGAGTATGCAGCAAGTGTCGGTGGCCGTGCACAGCTCGCCATCGAGGCATTTGCAAATGCACTCGAGATCATCCCGAGGACCCTCGCAGAGAATGCAGGACTCGACCCAATCGACATGCTTGTCGAGATCCGTGCAGCCCACGAGAAAGGCAAGAAGACCTACGGTCTCGATGTATTCGAGGGCAAGACCGTCGACATGCAGAAGGCCGGCGTCGTCGAGCCCCTGCGTGTAAAGACCCAGGCAATTGCCAGCGCTGCAGAAGCAGCCATCATGATCCTCAGGATCGATGATGTAATCGCCTCATCCAAATCTGCAGCCCCTGAAGGCATGCCACCAGGTGGCATGGGTGGAATGGGCGGCATGGGTGACATGGGCGGAATGGGCGACTATTAAATCCATTTCCCTAATATCTTTTTAATCCTGACTGTTACCGGTACCAGACCGGATTTTTAATTTTTTGCAACAGGTTGAATTTCCTGCAAAACTTTTCGCGACAGATAACTGGCGTAAATATCAGGACATATAAAAATTCCTGTCAATCTACCGTTATCTTCCAGGACCGACAGGGACTCCCGGCGGTCAGCCATCAATAACAATTTCATCGAGAGCCCGATGTTTTCTCCCTCTTCGTGTTGAAAGAGGGACACCGCAATATCACTCCCGCCAACATAGCATTTTATTGGAGCAAATCCGGCAAGTTCCTTTCTTCCGACAACAAGATACACAGGAACCCGTTTTGCCGCACGTGAAATATCACGGCCATACCTGGTGAGAAATTCTTTATCGTTGCAGAGCAGGATAATTTCTGATTTCGCCCGACGCAGGATCATCCGAATCTGATTGTCCCTGGTCCACTCTGTAAACAGTTTATATCCCTGCATGAGCGGTTCCGGGGTTTCGGTTTCCAGGGCTTTCAGCCGCTCATACAATCCTTCAAGAGACCTCACAGATTCCCGTCTAAGCCGCTCAAACGTCTGGATGACATCAACAGGCGAGTACCGCACTGGCGACTTACTGGAAGCGACAATAAACCCTTTCCCGCCTAACGAGGTAAGTGTTTCATAGATTCTGCCACGGGGGATTTTCGTCTGTTCGTGAATTTCACGGGCACTTGCCACCCGCAACGCTGAGAGAATCACGTACACCTTCGCCTCGTATTCACTCATCCCTATCCCTTTTAGTTGCGAAAGTAACGAGTCATCAATCATATTCTTAGCTACTATATTCAGGAGCACTTTCTTAATATCCTGTCCTTGGCGATTAGATAAGACATGATTGCCACCCGGTTTAAACCAACAAAATGGACATTGCTTTTTCTCATGCTTGCAGCCATGATGATTCTCATGGGGGGTGCAGCGGTTGCTCCGGCTTTGCCATTAATCAGCCAGGCATTTCCCGACACCACTGATGCCTCAATCTCCTTAATTGTAACGCTTCCCGCTCTTGCAATTGCGATCACGGGAATATTCATCGGGGTTCTTTCGGATAAAGTCGGCAAAATTCCCGTCCTTGTCACCTCAGTTGTTATCTTCACCATCGCGGGAAGTTCCGGATATTATCTCACCACGATACCTGCAATATTAGCTGGCAGGTTTATCCTTGGGATCGGCATTGCCGGTATCATCTGCACCACCTCGGCCCTTATTGTCTGTTATTACGAGGGGACTACCCGCGCCCAGGTCCTCGGTTACCAGGCCGCTGCAATGGGTGTCGGGGTATTAATTCTTGAAACAAGCGGGGGATTACTTGCCGGTATTTCCTGGCGTTCATCGTTCCTTATTTACCTGCTTGGCATAGTCATTCTCGCCGGGATTCTCTTAACGATGAAAGAGCCCGCCCGGCCGGTCATTCTGGAGGGAACGGTAGAACCCGGTGAAACAGTGGCTGAAGCCAAGGAAACCATCCCTGTTATCCCCCTCGTCCTGGCAAATGCAACCCTGTTCATAGGTAACCTGCTCTTCTTCCTGATGCCTACCAAGTTCCCCTACCTGATTGCAAATATGGATGCAGCACGGATATTAGGCGAAAATACCGCACTTACTGCCTTTTTATTCCTGGGAATCGGGGGCTGTGCCTCAGCAGTCCTGGGGATCTTTTATGGGAGAATTGCCTGGAGATTCCACCGGTACACGATCCTCACTGTTACCCTTCTTGCCTTTGGACTCGGCCTGTGCATTCTTGGGTTTGCCACGTCTCTTGTCATGGTCGGGTGCGCAGTGATCCTGGTCGGTATCGGTGAGGGCCTTCTGATGCCGACGATCTTAACCTGGATTGCCGCAATCACACCACGGCAGTTCCTCGGGAGGGCAATGGGCGGGTTCTCAGTATCCCTTAACCTCGGCCAGTTTGCCTCCGCAATTGCCGTAGTGCCCGTCATCGCTCTTGTGGCAACATACAGTACTATGTTCATTGCATTCGGATGTGTGGCGTTGGTGCTCGCAGTGCCGTATTTTCTAGCGAGGATAAAGGAAAAATATCACCTGGCACAAGCAAGCCAAAATAACCTGCCACTGGTAGCCCAAAAATAAAAGTGAAAATGGCCGGCATTCAGTATCCCATAGTATTCACCAATTTCTTTAATCCTGCGTTTCAGGTAATCATGGTCTACACTGGTTTTCGATAAAGACAAAAAGATGAAAGAATAATAGATTATCCGGAAAAACCCATAGTTATCCGGAATTGTATTACTTTTCTTCGCGGACCATTGCAATTGCCTTCTTCGGGCACTCATTGGCGCAAATTCCGCACCCTTTACAGAACCCAAGGTCAATTTCGAACTCCTTGTTAATTGCCTGGTCAGGGCAGTACATCTCGCAAAGCCCGCACTGGTTACATTTTTCCTTGTCTACGACAGGCCGGAATACCCGCCATGAACCTGTCTTGCCGCACGCACCAACCACCGGTTTACTCACCGCAAGCCGCTGCCTCATAGGACCAGCTCCTGGTACGCAGCCTCTGCAGCCTTCACGTTCCTGTCATCCGAAAACATTTCCGAGATCGCAAGCTTTGCCGAGTCCATGGATACAATCCCCATCTTTGCAAGTGCACCGATTACCGGGGTGTTCAGGATCGGGCTACCCGCAACCACCAGGTTCAGGCGGAGTGCAATTGTGGTCAGGTCTACCGACAGTGTCTTGAAACCTTTCATATCATGCGGCAGGGTGCCGTTCAGGAGCACTTCCCCGCCAGGCTTAAGACCCTGCAGGACATCGACAACGTCCATGATGCTGTTATCGAGGACGACAATGAGGTCCGGTTTTTTGATCTGGCTGTATACCCTGATCGGGCTCTCGTCAATCCTCACGAACGAGACCACCGGTGCACCCCGTCGTTCCGCCCCGTAAAACGGGAAGGCTGTGGCGTACTTGTGGTCCCTGAACGCAGCAAGTGCGAGCAGCTTCGCAGCGGTGACACCGCCCTGTCCGCCCCGTGAATGGATGCGTATTTCATACATCAGGGGTCACCCCGAACCAGGACTCTTCCCCGGGACGCCTGCCCCGGATGAACCCTGCAATATCGTCATAGGTCACTTCCTGACCACCAAGCCCGGCGATCACGCTGTACGGGTCAGCCCTGCACTTTGACCTGACGGCATCGGCAAGAATTCCTCCATACCCAAAGGAATAGTCGCGGTCTATCACGACGACGTCCCGGCCTTTAAGGTCAAGCTTCGGGAATGGCCGTAACCAGCGGATACGCATCGACCCGGCCTTAATTCCTTCCTTCCTTAGCAGATCTATTGAGACTTCTGCTTCTTTTCCGAGCGTCCCCATCGATACGACGACTACGTCGGCGTCCTCGCACTGGTAATCGTCGGTGACACCGTATGAACGTCCGAACCGCCGGGAAAATTCATTTTCCGTGGACTCGATGACCTTAACTGAATCACGCATCGAACGCTCGATATCCCAGCGAAACTTGAAATATTCTTCAGGTCCGGTCAGGGGGCCGTATCCCCTTGGGTTCTTCACATCAATTGCGTGAGGGAGGCGTAATGGGGGTATAAAATCTCCTAACTCCACGGTTTCAAGCGACTGGTTGATATGGGAGAGAGAAAAACCGTCAAGGTTCACCATCACCGGGAGGAGGACATCATTGTGTTCCGCGATCCGGAAGGCCATCAGGGTCGTATCATAGGCCTCCTGCACCGTGCTGACATACACCTGCAGCCATCCCGTATCACGTTCCTGCATGGAATCGGTATGTTCGGCCCAGATGTTCCACCCTGGCCCAAGTGCCCGGTTCACATTTGCCATGACAATCGGGAGGCGTCCGCCAGCTGCCCAGTTCACCATCTCGTGCATGTAGAGGAGACCGTGTGAACTGGTGGCCGTAAACGTCCGTACACCGGTAATACTCGCCCCGATGCAGGCTGCCATCGCGGAATGCTCGCTCTCGACCGGGATATACTGGCTTTTCAGCTCGCCATTCGTGACATATTCGGCTATCTGCTCGACAATTTCCGTCTGGGGGGTGATCGGATAGGCCGCAATCACTTCCGGCGAGACCTGTTTTACTGCGGCCGCCACTGCCTTGTTTCCGGTTGCAATCGTCAGCATAGACCTTCCTCCTCTTGTGACAGTCGTTTTGCATTCCTTCTTGCGAGCGAGACCAGGGAATCGACTGCTTCCTTACTGATTCCTTTAAACCGTCCCTGTGGTCCGAGGTATTCCTCAACAGGGTGTGGTTTTATCATCGCAGCCTTGGATGGCCCGTTTATCGTGACCTTCCCGTACTCACGCTCGAAGAGGACCCACATACCCGTTTTCACGGCGAGTTTTCCCATCTCGACCGTCTGCTCGGTCGGGTAACGCCACCCGGGAGGGCATGGTGCGAGCACATGGATAAATTTGGGGCCCCGTATTGAGAGGGCTTTTGTTACCTTTTTAAAGAGGTCCTGGGGGTATGCACTGCAGGCGGTTGCCATGTAGGGCGGGTCATGGGCTTCCACGATCCTGTCGATATCCTTTTTCGTATCCGGTTTTCCACCGGGAGTGGTAGTGGTCCTTGCACCGGTGGGTGTTGCACCTGACCTCTGCATCCCGGTATTCCCGTATGCCTCGTTGTCATAACAGATATAGAGAAAGTCCGTCCTGCGTTCGAAGGCACCGGATAACGCCTGGATACCAATATCAACAGTCCCCCCGTCACCAGCATAGACGATGACATTGGTGGCTTTCTTCCCTGCCCGGAACGCGGCACTCATTCCGGAGGCACAAGCCGCTGCTGCAGCAAATGCCACGTTATAGACCGGGACATTCATTGCAGTATTCGGATAAATACCCTGGATCACACTGGTACAACACGCCGGCATTACAAGGACGGTATCGGGGCCAGCCGCCTTGAGGACATACCGGAGCACCAGTGAAGAGCTGCACCCGGCGCAGGCCGAGGTACACTTGAAAAGATACTCCTCTTTTGGGATTTCCGTCATTATGTTCAGTATAATAGTTGTTGATTATCCGGTATTAACTTATTAGTACGAGGAAAAGGGTGATTTCCGTCGTCAGGAATTGTATAATTCAACGGTATAGCCTGCATCTTCAAGGACCGATTTCACTTTCATGTCCCACTGTCCGTCCTCCTCGATCCCGAGCAACCTGATACGGTCATTCCATAAAGTTTCGAGGTCAGCGTCCGTGCTGGAAAGGCTCCGCCTTCCTTTTATTGTCCCGGCAAGGTTTTTTCCGTCATGATATATCCGCATCCGGCAGCATCTGAACTCCCTGCATGATAAGGGGCGGGTGTTGTATACCACACAGGAATATCCCTCCGGTGTCCTGACAAGGAAGTGGCATTGGGCGTTTTCTTCCAGGTATCCCCCTTTATCCCTGAATCCCGGCAGGTAGGGGGATTCCACGTGGGCCATGACGAGGTTGTTTGAGATTAAATCCCGGCAATAATAGTCCCTCTCCCCGAGCTTCCGTTCGATACGGATGTGCTTTCCCGATACCATACAGCATTTTCCGCACCGGGTGCAGTCAAATTTCATTATGGTACCAATACACCTCATCAGGTATTGTATTCTTTCGCACGAAACTGCCACTTATCGACAGAATTCAATGGTTTGGGAAAATATCAGCTATCCTGATTACCGTGAGTAAGGTTCAGAAAATATACCGCAGATCGTGGTCATAACCCGGTGGTAGCCGTGCCAGTCGTTTATGGTCCCCAGTCTTCTCCCTTCCTGGGGTAATGGAGTGAACTGCAAATCGTACGATACATCCCAGAGTACAAGTCCCTCCGGAGGAGCAGGGTGGATGCCACCTGAATAATTCCCTTCGAGTCTCCCCGTAATGCTCTCCATCTCGCAGGTACCCATGCCCACATCACGCAATGCCATTGCGATACAGCGTACCATGTGCCACAGGAAACTCTCTGCGGTGATCTCAAGGTATACTATTCCGTCATCTTTTCCGATTGACGCTGAGAGGACTTTCCGCCTGGGGTTTTTGTTGTCTACACGTGCAAAACCCGAAAAGTCATGGACTCCCTGGAAGAGCGTCGCTGCTGTTTCCATCCGGGAAACATCAAGGTCCTGCTCGCGGAAGAAATACCGGTAGGTCCTGGATTTTGCATCATAGCGGGGGTGAAACCCAGGCCAGGTGACTGAATACCCACTACACCAGCAATCCGGGGGGAGCTGGTAATTCAGGGCCGCAACAGCACGGTCCGGAATCCCTGTCAGGAATGAAAAGACCTGGCCCGTAGCATGCACACCCCTGTCCGTCCGCCCGGACGCAGAAAAATGGGCCTCCCTCCAGTCAGTGAACAGCCCGAGGCGCAGGCATGCTGCGATGAATTCTCCTTCGACGGTCCGGCAGCCGGGCTGCATCTGCGACCCGGCGAAATTGTCACCACGATAGGCAACCCTGAATGCCAGTTTTACTTGTGGTATACCCGGCGTTTCAGTTTCTTCCATGTGTTTCTCAGCGACTGGCGGGTATAGGTACGGAGGGGCGTCTTCCTTCCCGTGGCAACTGAATCCCCGCTCCGGATTGCTTCAAGAATTGAGGTAATATTAGGTTCAGCGTTGATAAGGGTCTTCCCATATCCCACGTAACGGGCATTATGCGCATCGCTCCCTCCAACACAGGGTTTTCCCAGTTTGGTTGCAAATTTTGCGGCTTTCCGGTTCGCTGAGCCCACGATATACCTACTATTAAAGACCTCTATGGCGTCCACCGAGCTGAGGGCACTCCTGAAATGAAGCCCTACACCATGCCGCATCATGTGAAACGGGTGAGGAAGTATGAGAAGTGCCCCCTGTTCATGCGCAATTGCGATAGTTTCAAGGACATCCAGCCCTTTTGGAAATTCTGTCAATATGCCGAGGGCGATGAGGTGCCCCTGTTTTGTTGAGATCTCGATCCCCGGAATAATGAGGACCCTTGTGGGGATTTTCAGGGCAGCCCTTGCCCCCTCTATCGTATCATGATCGGTGATTGCAATGGCATCGAGTCCGATGATTTCCGCACGGCGTATGATATCTTCTATACTGCTTTCCCCATCCCGGGAATAGTTAGTATGAACATGGAGATCGCAGGTGAGCATATAACCATATCAATTTTTAATCTCCATGATATTAAGGGAACCTGACTTTACCCAGGGTAGTACATCATGGCAGTTCCAGGATCCGGAATCTCAATTCTTCAGAATGTTGATTTTAACAACCAGTCCCCGGATTTTTCTTAATAGTAGCAATGGTGCGGGGTCCTGATCATTATTTATCCATTATGTTTTATTCCGGAAATCTACCAATGGAACCCAAATAACCACTGGGGTCAAAGAAGAAGATCTTTCACCAATCTTTTATTTTTCTCTGGTGTTGTCAGATCTATTTGATAAGGGTTCCTGTTGTGAATGATTTTCCGGTTACCGTGACCATGAAGAGCAATCACTTTTATCAATTATGAAGCAATAGCATTGCCATAAAGGTATACACCGTGAAAAAGGAATCGGTACTGATAGTTGAGGATGACTTCATCGTTGCAAAAGTCATTGAGAAAAACCTGATAGATCTCGGCTATGCGGTTGTGGGACTGGTCGCAACAGGAGATGAGGCCATAGCGAAGGTTGGGAGTGAGAGACCTAATCTTGTGCTTATGGACATCCAGCTTCAGGGGGATATGGATGGTATTAGTGCATCTGAAAAGATTCATGCGGCATTCAATATCCCCGTAATATTTCTCACCGCACTTTCTGATAAGCAGACTTTTGACCGGGCTCTTGTCACCGCACCCTACGGATATATTATCAAGCCATTCTCTCAAAATACCCTTTCCGCCACGATCCGGGTGGCCCTGAACAAGAAGCAGGCTGACCAGAAAATTACCTACCTGCATGGCTGGCTCGATAGTACCGTGAGTTCATTGCCGGAGGGGATCCTCACCATCAACGCAGCGGGAAAGATCGTCCTGGTCAACCCATCTGCAGAAATGATGACCGGGTGGACGAACAGGGAGGCATTTGAGCAGCCACTTGATACCGTGTTGACATTTATTGATCCCATCAGCGGGCAATCCTTTCACTACTACCTGACACCGATTATTCAGGAGGGTATAATCGGTACAATCCCCAACGACTCATTTGTCCTTTCAAAGAACATGACCCGTATCCTGATTGAAGATAGTTTTGCCTCGCCCATCAGGGACAACATGGGAGAAATCAGCGGGGCGGTCATAGTACTCTATCCAAAGAGTACAACACCCCTATCGGGAAGCCAGGTTCAGGATACCGATCTGCCTGATACCCCGGTTAGGGAGATCAGTATTGCGTTTCAAAATCAGAAAGGGCGGGTCCCGGAACCGTCCCGGCCTTTCGATGAGGCCGGGTGGTATGATCGCGGTAACTACCTCCTCTTCCTTCGGCGGTTCAGGGATGCCATCAACGCTTATGAGAATGCTATCTCAATGGGCTCGTTAAATTACCAGTCCTGGTATGGAAAGGGTATTGCACTTGAAAAACTCGGAAAATCACAGGAGGCACTGCTTGCCTTTGAGGAGGCCCTCTCAATTCACCCCCAAAATTCGAGGATCCTGTACTCAAAAGGGACACTGTTGAAAAAAATGGGTAAAGACGGCGAAGCTAACCGATGTTTTGAGCTGGCACGCCACTATAACATATAACTGTCTTGTAACTCCCGCCGTGCTTCGCCTCATTAAATATAGTGCAGAGATAGCAGGTAGGAGTTGTCGTTATACCCGGAAGAAAAAACTGGATTTAACGGGATGGTTAATGGATTGGGTACCAGGATAGATTATCTGGAATCTGGTGGACAGGGAAACCTGATAACAAATGTGGTTCCATTTTCCCTTTGGAGTTCGACAGTTCCCCGCATCTGGTGTGTAGCCAGCCCGTTTATGATCTGGAGTCCAAAAGATGTCGTGTTCCGGAAATCAAGGCCTGGAGGAAACCCAACTCCATTGTCGCTCACCGTGAACTCACACTCTTTCTCACTTGCATTTACCAGCCTGATTGAGATTATCCCATGCATACCCCCGGGAAATCCATGCTCTAAGGAATTTGAAATGAGTTCATTAGCAATGAGGCCACAGGGAACTGCGATATCCATGTTCATGTGGACAATCTGAAGTTGGATATCTACAGAAATCTCATCACGGGTCCGCCCGTAAGAAGAGAGCAAATATGAAATTAATTCATTGAGATAGATGGAAAAATCAATCCGAGCAAAGTCTTTCGAACGGTACAGGCTTTCATGAATAAGTGCCATGGCCTTTATTCGTTCATAGCTCTCCTGTAAGAGGCGGTGTGTATCTGGATCGGTTATTTGTGCAGACTGGAGTTCAATCAGACCCGAAATCACCTGCATATTATTCTTCACCCGATGATGCACTTCCCTGAGCAGGATCTCTTTCTCGATAAGTGACTTCTGAAGATGGTCTTCAGAAATTTTCCTGTCGCTGATGTCCATAATGTTTAAAATAACTATATCGTCAGGCATCCGTGAACCTGAGATCAGGACGGGAATGGTTGTCCCATCCTGCCTGAAAAGAGTAAATTCTTTGATCATTGGTTGACTATCCTTCTGAATATGGTCTATCAGAAGGTGACGGAAGGTGGGATCCGGTAATACCCTCGAAAGGGTTTTTCCGGTTATCGTATCCGTTCCAAATCCAAGAATTGAAAGAAGCTTTCCGTTCACCTCAATGACTGTGTAATCATCGTTTTTTATTTCTGCAAGCAGAATTCCGATCTCCGAATAGTCGAAAACCCCGTGATATCGCACTTCCTGGATCTTCAGATTACGGGTCAATGAAGAGATGATAAGGGTCACGGAAACAAGGACGTAAAAACTTGCAGTTGCGGTTGTAAATGACAGGTCACGGATACCGGGGTAGCTGTAAAGATATACAAAGAGGATATTTATGGCACTAATAACAACGGCAAAGAGTATTGCCCGTTTAGGGAACCAGTATGCAGTAACAATAACAGGAATATAAAAAAGGAGCGGGGTGATAATCATGATATCCCTGAGCAGACCCAGCAGGATAACACAGAATGCAAAAGTGAGTGAAATTATAATAATGATCAATTTAATGTCGGTTGTGGTAATTGATTCATACCAGTTTGATGTCATCGAGTTCCCCTGATACCTGTTTTTATCCATACTTCGCGGCTGACGATTTAACGACTGCGGCGAAAATACACAGTGTTGGTTAAAAGTGATTATAGGAGAACTGATTATTACATCTTTTTCGACAACCCCCGTGGGCATTTCCACCGGCCCTGCACCGAGGCAGTTCACAACAAGAATTCCCAACCTTTGATATATCAGGTACGGTCAGGGAAACTGTGTAAATCTGGTACAGCAATGTAAATCTGCAAATTCAAGTGTTATCCGGAATTTTAAGGTAATATCGGGCCTAATGAGGACAAGTCTGATCCCGGTGGATTAAACCAATTATTTATTTTGTTATTATTAACAAGGGAACTTATGCGTATTCTCCTCCCGACAGGTGCAGCAACATATGAGGCAGTACTGAACGCTGCAGCCGGTTTTGACGCCGAAGTAGTGGTCACCGGGGAAATTGCCTCGTTTTTAACCCCCGGAAAACTCCGCGAGCTGATACAAAATGGGGAGTATGATATGGTGATCGTATCCGGAATGGTGACTGCCTCGTTCCGCGAGGTGGAGGAGGAGACCGGTATCCCGGTTTATCTTGGTCCACGGCATGCTGCGGACCTTGAAAAGGTGCTTTCCTTGCTGGATACCCTGCCGCTTTCAAGATCGATCCCGGCAGATGAATTCATGACAGCAGTAAAACGCGAAGAGGCCTGGAGGAAACTCGATGAACTCGAACAGGGTGCTTCGTATGACTACTGCATAAGGGGTGTCAGGATCGGGGGCACCTCAAGGATAAAAGTCCTCGCCGAAATCATGGATGCCCACCGGCACGAGGACTTAAAAACGGCCATCCGGAAGGCATTCCAGTCAGGGGCCGACATTGTCGACCTGGGCTTTGGGTTTGATGCGACAACTGACGATGTTATCCGGTGTTTTTCCCAAGTAGCTGATGAGCCGGGCCCCCTTGCGATTGACACGCAGGAACCGGCCCTGATTGCGGCAGGTCTTTTCCGGGCCGATCTTGTGCTGAGCCTTCATGATGGCAATATACCCGCTATCGGGAAGGCAGTAGCGGATGCAGGTTCAGCAGCAGTTGTGGTACCGTGCCAGCATACCCTTGAGGAGAACCTTCTGATGGCCGATCAGGCAGGAATCGCCTGCCTCATTGCCGACCCGCTTCTCCAGCCGGTTGGTTCCGGTTTTGTCCGGTCCCTTGCAGCATTTCCGGAACACTTCCGGTATCCGCTCTTTTTCGGGGCAGGGAACGTCGTGGAATTATTGGATGCCGATTCTCCAGGGCTGAATACCCTTCTCGCCGGAATTGCAAAAGAGATCGGGGCATCGGTAATTTTTACGAGTGAACACAGCGACAAGACAAAAGGCTCTGTCCGGGAGATGCGGACTGCCACAGAAATGATGGCGCTTGCCATAGACCGGCCCTACCCGAAAGACCTTGGAATCGATCTCCTCCTCCTCAAGGAAAAAAGGAGGAGAAGGGAACCCCCCCTGTCCTACAATTCCCTGACCCATGCCAGCCTGCATGGAGAGGAACTCCGGTATGACCCAAAAGGTAATTTCAGGATCGGGGTGGAAGACGACCAGATCGTGGCAGTCATTAATGGCCGGGCAGTGCAGGGCCGGACATGGATGGCCGTTTTTGAAGAAATTTTAAAAAATGGCGATGTGTCGCTGCTCGATCATGCTGCGTACCTCGGGAAAGAGCTGTACAAGGCAGAACTCGCCATCCGTTTCGGCAGGAGTTTTGTGCAGGACGGAGATTTTTAGGCCCTTAAAAGTCATTCAAACCTTCCGCGGAGAGTAAGATCTGCCTGAAAAGTTCCTTGTAATTCCTGTCAACCCCGTAACCTTTTTAGAACGCACACTCCTTTACTATACGTATGGTACGACAGGTGCATGCAGCACATATCCTGGTCAGGACCGAAGACCAGGCACGGGACATGCAAAAAAGACTGAATAACGGCGAGAACTTTGACGAACTGGCAAAAAAGTTTTCCACGTGCCCTTCAGGGAAGAAATGCGGTGACCTTGGCTGGTTCGGGAAGGATATGATGGTACCCGAATTCGAGAAAGCTGCGTTTGGAGGGAAAGTAGGAGACATCGTTGGGCCCGTTAAAACGCAGTTCGGGTACCACATGATTAAAATCCTCGGCCAGAAATAACACCCGAATAGGCCGTATCCCGGGAAACCTGCATATTTTTAATCATATCTGACAAAGGACCTGATACCACCATGAACATCCGGGGAGTACGTCTTGAATTGCTGGACCTTATGTGCCAGATCGCTATTGAGAGCCATCCCAACGAATTTGTTGCGGTACTGCTCGAGAAAGATGGCATCATAGCCGAGCTGAACCTCCTCCCCGGCACCACGAGTGGAGAGAGCCATGCGAACCTGCACTATGACATGATGCCACTTGACCCGCACGTTGCCGGCAGCGCTCACAGCCACCCAAACGGCGCACTCCAGCCCTCTGATGCAGACCTCCGGTTTTTCCCCAGCATCGGGCGGTATCATTTCATCATCGGGTCTCCTTACACCCTGTCAGACTGGCGGTGCTACCATGCAAATGGCGCTGCTGCAATTATGGAGGTGATCTCCTGACCCGCGTCGTGGCAACCGGGACATTTGACCTGTTACACCCGGGCCACATCTACTATCTTGAGGAGTCACGGAAGCTCGGGGACGAACTCTTTGTCATCGTGGCCCGGGATGCAAATGTCAGGCACAAGCCCCGGCCTGTAATCCCTGAAGAACAGCGGCGGTGCATGGTCGCAGCCCTTCGTGCGGTTGACCATGCGGTCCTTGGTGATCCAACCGATATGTTCAGGCCGGTCAGGGAGATCCGTCCCGACGTGATAACCATCGGGTTCAACCAGCACTTTGATTCGGAAATACTGGTAGGACAACTTATGGAACAATCTCTTGGTGCCCGTGTAGTCAGGATAAACAGGTACCCCGAGGGGGCAATCTGCAGTTCCCGCCTGATTGTAAAAGAAATTATCAGGCGATCAGGCTGTGACCCTGACAAATAACCCCTCATCATGGGTTAAGTAATTTTTCAACCCTCTCTGGTAGTATGGGTATTCATCGCATACCCGGACCCGGAGAGTACCATTCCCCGGGATTCTACAAGAATTCACATTTTTCTAAAGTTCGGATTCCCCGGATACGCCACAAACTAGCGGGCAGGTCGAATCCGGGTCTCCACGGAAGCGTAAGTCCTGTAATGATTCAAGCAGGATTACCGTTGCATGCTTGTCAAGGGGCTGGTTATCGTTTCCACATTTGGGTGAATAAATACAGGACGGGCATCCCGTTTCACACCTGCAGTCCCGGACCAGGCTGGTAGTCATCGTTATGATCTCTTCAAATTTGGAAAATGCATTTTCAGCAAGGCCGATACCTCCCGGAAACCCGTCGTATATGACAACCGTTGGTTCACCCGACCCGGGGAATGCAGGGGAAGAGAAGCCCCCGATATCCCTGCGGTCACACATTACATGGAATGGCATCACGGCAATCAGCGCATGCTCGGCACCATGGAGCCCTCCCCCAAAATCCAGCATGCGGCCCTCGATATCTGCAGATACCCCTGGGGGTGCAGTAAACCATAATGCCCGTGTATTGAAGGTGACCGGGGGCAGGGAAAGCGGCTCGACACTGATGATCGTATCATAGAGCATGACCCGGTACGAAGTACAATGCTCGGTGACGGTCACCTCTCCAAAGGAAAGCCTGCTGTTCCCAACCATCCGGTTCGTCTCCTCCCTGATAATCCTGACATCCACCGACCGGAGTGGTTTTGTGTAATAATCGACATCGGTACGTTCAACCCGGATGACATGGCGGTCGAAATCCATCGAGAGGACCTGGTATTTCTCCCCCTGGTGGTAGAGTATGGCCCCTTCATGGGCCTCCCGGAAGGCCTGTGACTGGTCCAGTGTCTCGAGTATCTCACCATCACACATAACCTTAAACGTGATCGTGGGGATTGCCGAAAGGCTGGCCAGTTCAACCGGTCTCCGGCTCCCCGAGTAGATATAACCTCTCCGTGTTATGCTGAGAAGGTGCTCCCCTGCAAGTGAGGAAAGGACATTCCCCAGTTCTTTTCCAAAAAATCGGTCATCATTGCCTGTTGTTACCGGCAGTTCGGCGGCGGCACAGAGTACCTGGCCCGAGAGGATGTAGGGATTGTCCAGGTCTATTATCGCATGTTCGTGGCGGGACTGGAAAAATTGATCCGGGTGGTGCATAAAATACTGGTCAAGCGGGTCTGCATGTGCGACCAGGATAGCAAGTGAATCCGCAGTGGTCCTCCCAGCCCTGCCAGCCTGTTGCCAGGTGGACATGATCGAGCCGGGAAACCCTGTCATGATGACGCCATCGAGGCAGCCGACATCGATGCCGACCTCGAGGGCATTGGTCGAGACAATACCTCGTAAAAATCCTCGTTTCATCCGGTCTTCAATCTCTCTCCTCTCTTCCGGGAGGTACCCTGCCCGGTACGCGGAGACAAGGGCCGGGTCTGCGTTGTCCTTTCGGATAAGGTCATCACGAACCTGCAGGGTGATGAGTTCGGTAAGTTTCCGTGAACCCGTAAAACATAACATCCTGAGGTCATGGTTCATGCACATCCGGAGAATTTTAACGCTTTCATGGTAGGTTGTCCCTGACATATCGCCACCCCGGAATGGGTTATAAATGACAAAGTTTTTTGTCCCGCGCGGGGAGCCGTCAGACGAGATGCAGGTGACAGGTTTTCCGGTGAGGCGACTCCCAAAATCCTCCGGATTTGCGATTGTTGCCGATGAAAGGATCATCAGGGGGTCAGTCCCGTGGTGTGCACAGATCCTCCGGAGGCGCCTGATAACAAATGCCATGTTTGAGCCGAATACCCCCCGGTACTGGTGGGCTTCATCGATCACCACCGCGGTAAGATTTTTGAAAAAATCTGACCACTGGTGATGCCAGGGGAGGATTGTATGAAGCTCATAAGGATTGGAGAGAATGATACGGGACCCTGACCTGATAAGGGGTCGTCGCCCGGCCGGAGTGTCCCCGTCATATACTGCCGGGTGTAAAGAGATCCCCGTGTTCTTCTCGATATCCTGCAAGGTCTTCAGCTGGTCATGGCAAAGGGCCTTGGTGGGGTACAGGTAAAGGGCCGTGGCTTCAGGTTCGTTGAAAAGACGTTCGATAATGGGGAGAGAGAAGGCAAGTGTCTTCCCGGAGGCGGTGGCGGTGGTAAGGATCAGGTCCTCCCTGTTACGAATGGACTCGATCGCATCGCACTGGTGGGTATAGAGGGAAAACCCGCGACCCGAAAGGTAAGTTTCCAGCGGCCCGGGCAGGGGTTTTGTTAATACGCTTTGTACCGCATCCCGGGCCGGGATAGTCTCGATATGTGCCGTGTGTTCACTGTATTCCGGGTCGTTTTGTAACGAGGTGACCACATCTCCCATGGTCATGTCTGGCCCTCCCAAAAATGAAACAGTAATTTTGCGAGACTGGTGACGTCTTCAAGGTTATGCTGCACAATTGGCACAAGAGGGCCCGGGTTTCCCGATTGAAGGTAGGTCTCGTAGAATTCAGGTACCATACTCCCCGGGAGGTCATGCGATCTTGAGGATCCAAGGAGGTGCTGTTCAATGGTACTGAGCCTGCAGTCCTGAAGCAGGCGTCCTGCGTTACGCCGGGATGCGTGGAGCAGGTCAACATGGTGGCATGGTCTCTCCATCATACCTCCATAGAATGCAGATCTTGAGATAAGGTAGGGAATATCAAACGTTTTCCCATTATATGAAATCACGACCGGTTTTTCCCGCAGGTGCTGAAGGGTCAGGTCAAGTGCTGGTAATTCTTCTTCCATGGTACGGACAAGGAACTGGCGCACTACCACACGCTGTTCCTCGATTGTTGCAATCCCGAAAAGGATGATTGGTCTTGAGAAAAATCCCATGGTTTCCAGGTCGAGGAAGAGATAGGAATCACGCCCGAATAATCCAGATGCCAGGATTGATAACGGGTGGGATGGAGAATGACGGCGTTCAATGAACGAGACAATTTCGTCCGGCTTACCGTTTAGGATCCTGTTGACACATTCCTTTGCCCCGTCACGGAAACGCCGGTGAGGGATCAGGTCTTCTATCGTCCTGTGCCCCTTTTTTCCCAACCGTCCGGCTGTTAACGGGCCGATACCCCGGACAAGCGTGAGGTCTTCCAGAATCCTCCGTTTTACCTGATCCGGGTCAGGGCGAGGTACCGGAATAGCAGTAGTGGTAACAATCTCGAAACATTCTCCTTCAGGGGTAGCTCTGGTCCTGCCATTAAATACATCCTCAACGGCCATCCCCTCATGTCTGGTCATGAAAGTGGCTTTTATATCACGTGCCTTATGGTATTCAGATTCAAGAACAGAAGACCCCGAAAAACCAGCCCTGAATACCGAATCGTTCCTCACTACAGAGAAATCATGCGACTCACCAATCTTTGATCGCCATTGCCTGCTGACCACATCATAAGACGATTTGGAGATCATGCTGATCCAACATAGACTCCCCTCTTTTCAAAGGTATGCCGCGGGGGGTGAAAGTGAAAGATCCAGTAAGGATAACAAATTTTCATTTCCTTTTGTTGCGCCAGATGAACACCCCGGGATATAATTTCGCAGGTATTTGGGGGCATTCAGGTTCAGCGATCACATTTCCCAAAAAAGGAACAGGGAAAAATGCATTAAAGGACGTGCCCTAAGAATATTCTGCCGCAATGATCGCACTATACCAGCATGGGGCCGGAGAGCCGCCAGGATATATCCTGGGACTGATCAGAGAAAGAAACCTGGAATACAAAATTATTCCCATGTTTGAAACAGGCGAGGTGCCGGGAGGAATTAATGCCACCCACATGGTATTCCTTGGAGGGCAGATGAGTGTCAACGACAATAAGGAATACCCCTGGCTTCTCCAGGAGAAACAACTTATTCGTGAAGCAATCAAATCAGGGACTCCTGTTCTCGGCATTTGCCTCGGTGCCCAACTGATCGCCTCGGCTCTAGGGAAAAAAGTGTTTCGCTGCCAGGAAGAGAGAGGTTGGTGTGGAATAAGGAAAAACCTGCCACCCTGTTTTCCTATGCCCGGGAAGAACCTGACTGTGTTCCAGTGGCATGGCGAGAACTTTGAACTCCCGGACGGGAGTCTGTTGGTATACCGGGGCGACCTCGTTCAGAACCAGATGTTTACCTTTGGATCTGCAACGGGTGTCCAGTTCCATCCGGAAGTTACCGAAGAGATTATTCATGACTGGTTTGCACCCTTCGGGCGAAAAGAGCAGGACGAAATCATGTTGAAGACTTCCCGTTATATGAAAGACAGTAACCAGGTTTGCAGGTCTTTATTTACCTGTTTCCTTGCGGGGTCAGCCGTATGAACGTGAAGGGTGTATTACTTGACCTTGACGGGGTGCTCTATACAGGCGACAACCCCATACCCGGGGCACCCGGGGCCGTCCGGTACCTGAAAGAACGTGGATATATCATACGGTTCGTTTCAAACAGCACCAGGAAAACCCGGGCCTCAATTGAGTCCCGCCTTCAGGCGTTTGGATTCGATATCGGGAAGGATGAGATCTTTACACCTTCCGTTGCAGCAATTAACTATATTGTTGGCACAGGTCTGAAACGGGTCCATCTCCTGACAACAATGGACCTCCATTCAGAATTCGAAGCAGCAGGGCTTTTTCACCGGGAATCTCAGGCAGACTGGGTTATTGTAGGTGACGCAGGGGATAATTTCAACTACGATACGATGAACCAGGTATTCCGGCAGGTCCAGGGGGGGGCTGGGATAATCGCCCTTGAGAAAGACCGGTACTGGATGGGAAATGACGGGCTGATGCTGTCTGCCGGTCCGTTTGTCTGCGGGATTGAATATGCCACAGGAAAACCTGCGACTTTGGTGGGCAAACCTTCACCGGATTTTTTCGGCATGGCTCTTCGGGACATGGGCCTGAAACCCTGTGATGCAGTAATGATCGGGGATGACGTGGTGACCGATACCGGGGGTGCCATGAAAGCAGGGATGCAGGGCATCCTGGTTAGAACCGGAAAATTCAGCCCGGAATCGCTAGCCGGTGCAGACCCGGCTCCTACGAGGGTTGTCGGTTCGATTGCAGAAATCCATAAAATCCTGTGATCGTTCCGGACTAACCGGACCAGCCATTTTTTTCTATTCGTGCTACCGGTTGGATCTGGCGGGTGCCTATTCTAACCATTACAAATGGATTATCTCCGGGGACTGATCTCCGGATGAAGTGGTGGGGGCCGGGTCTAAGTTTTTAATCCTCCGCAGGGCACATTCGCAGTAATCTTCCGAAATATCGATGCCAATAAACCGTCTCCCCAGTTTCCAAGCGACGAGCGATGTTGTCCCGGCGCCGTTGAACGGGTCCAGGACAATATCTCCCTGGTATGAGAAGAGTTTCATCAGCCGTTTCGGTAATTCCTCCGGGAACATTGCAGGATGACCGTAATCTTTCATCCGGATTTCCGGGGGAAATGACCATTTTCCGATTACCCATTCTTTGAACTCTGTATCGGTAATATCGATCCGTTCCCTGTCCCCCGCTTTTTTATGGGTCTCCTTGTCAAACACCTCGATAAATTCCCAGGTGTACTTCAGGTATGGCATTGAAGGTGACTTCCAACTCCCCCATGCCGTGTATTTCGCGTTATAATTATTTTTCTCCCACAATATCTCGGCCTTCCAGAGGAAACCAAGGGTCATGAGCTGGTTGGAAATTACGTGGTGTGTCGGGATATAGTCTGAGAACAGCGGCTGGACATTGACGGTCATTCGGCCACCGGGTTTCAGCAGACGGTAGCACTCGGCCCAGATCCCGTTAAGGGTCTTGAAATATTCATTCCATTCCCGGGTATCATCACGTTCGTCCTGGGCATAGGCATGTCCGAAATTATAGGGTGGTGAGGTGATCACGATATCGATGCACCGGTCAGGCATGGACCGTAATGCATGAAGTGCATCACCACAGATTATCCGGTTCACGTACCTTGCGATTTCCGGGGGATCCGGGGACACAATCAGGTCTTTTCTGGATCCCGTACCCCTCCTGATCTTTGCTTTACCCGGTTTGTCCTGCACCTTGTCGGTTCTCCCGTTCAGAGGGACCATTTACTGTATATAATCGCTTATTACGGTTATATTCTCTCGTCTAACCCGCAAGGGGTGTAATTACCTGGATACGGGAGACCCCTTACTACGTTGTGGCAGCCCCTAAGGAACCGGAATCAGCCGGAATCTGTATCAGGGATAAATCATCTGGATTAGCTCTTTGAAAAGCGTTTAATGGTTCGGTTGCCATACACTCTACCTGACTTGATTATGCTCGATATTGAAGATCTCCATGTGAGGGTAGGGGACCGGGAAGTCCTCCATGATGTCAACCTCCGGATAAAGGAAGGTGAGACCCATGTGCTCATGGGGCCGAACGGCTCAGGGAAGAGTACATTGCTTATGACAATAATGGGTTTTGCAAACTACACGGTCACAAAGGGGAGAATATCATTCAAAGATCAGGATATTACCCACCTTCCGATTCACGAACGGGCAAAACTCGGCATAGGAATTATGTTCCAGAGGCCGCCTACCATATCCGGCCTGAAACTTGGAAAACTTCTTGTTGCGACATCGGGCAATAAAACAGAAGAGGTCAATGAGTACGCGAAAAAGATGCATATGGACCGGTTCCTCGAGCGGGATATCAATAAGGGTTTTTCCGGCGGGGAGATCAAGAGGAGCGAGGTACTCCAGCTGATGGTGCAGAAACCGGACTTCGTTATGCTCGATGAACCCGAAAGTGGTGTCGACCTGGAAAATATTACCCTGATAGGGGCTGCCATAGGGGGCCTTCTTGAGAAAGAATCCCACCTGATGAAGCGGAAAAAAAGCGGGCTTGTCATTACACATACCGGGTATATCCTCGATTATCTTGACGCGGATAAGGGCCATGTCATGTGCGACGGGGAGATCCGGTGTCATGGTAACCCGAGAGAGATCCTAAAAGATATCAAAGCACGTGGTTACAAGGAGTGTCTCGAATGCCGGCAGAACTAGGGAGAGATCTTGGTCTTTCAGCGGAAGACAGGGAACGCCTGGCCCAGTCAGGAATTGACCTTCACATGGGTAACCGGTGTGGCAGCTATATCCAGATGAACCAGGATGTTGTTCAGGAGAGTTGCGTTGAAGAGGGTATTGAAGTCCTCTCCATCGGGAACGCCCTGAAAAAGTACGAATGGATAAAGGATTATGTCTGGAATCTGGTACCGAAGGATAAGGATGAATATACCAGGTATGTTGGAGAAGCCACTGATCCGAAAGGTTACGTAATTATCGCCCGCAAAGGTAGCAAAAATATCCTGCCTGTTCAGGCATGTCTCTATCTCGGCCGGGAAAAAATCCAGCATGTCCATAATATTATCATTGCAGAGGAGGGCTCTGAACTGCATATCGTGTCCGGCTGTGCAAGTGGCCAGCATGTGGGAAAAGGCGGGGCACACTATGGTATCAGCGAATTTTACGTGGGAAAAAATGCAAAGATCAGTTTTACCATGATCCATACCTGGGGGGAAGATATCGATGTTTATCCCCGGAGTGCCGCAAAAATAGAGGAAAATGGGGTATTCTTATCGAATTATGTCTGCATGAAACCAGTACACAAAGTCCAGATGTACCCTACCGCTCACCTGGTCGGGGAGAATTCAGTAGCGAGGTTTAGCAGCGTTGTCATCGCGACGCCGGGCTCACACCTCGACTTAGGCTCCCGTGCAATCCTTGGTGCGAAGGGCGCAAGCGCTGAACTGGTTACCCGTGCGATCACCAAGGGTGGTACGATCATCTCCCGCGGCCATATCCTCGGGAAAACCGAGGGGACCAAAGGCCATCTTGAATGTAAAGGGCTGATCCTGAAAGACGGGACAATTTATGCTATCCCTGAAATAGAAGGGACCGTTGTCGGGACAGAACTCTCCCACGAGGCAGCGGTTGGAAAAATTGCAAGGGATGAAATCGAATACCTGATGGCCAGGGGACTTGATGAGGAGTCCGCGACTGCAACAATCATCAGGGGTTTCCTCGATGTCAAGATTGCCGGGCTACCGGACGCACTCCAGAAACAGATAGATGCGGCCATCGATGTCGCGGAAAAGGCCGGTTTCTGAGCCTGCGGAGAAGAAGGAGGACGAGGAAAAAAACGATGTCTGAGAACTTTCGGACAGAAGAACGTCATCGGATGGTCCGGGACCAGGTCGAAGCCCGGGGTGTTGAAGACAGGAGGGTGCTTGATGCGATGCGGGAAATACCCCGGCACCTTTTCGTCCCCGATGACTTCGGGGTCGCTGCATACCATGACCGTCCTCTCCCGATCGGCAGTGGGCAGACAATATCCCAGCCCTATATTGTAGGGCTGATGACTTCCCTGCTCGAATTGAAACAAAATGACAAGGTACTCGAAATCGGGGCCGGGAGCGGGTACCAGGCCGCCATCCTTTCAAAGCTTGCCCGGATTGTGGTATCCGTAGAACGGCTGCCGGAAATTGCGACGAAAGCAAAGGGTATGATGCAACGTCTTGGAATTTCCAATGTAAACGTGGTGGTGGGAGATGGTACCCTGGGTTACCCCCCGGATGCCCCTTATAACGGGATTATCATCACTGCTGCGTCACCGGATATACCACCACCGCTGATAGATCAACTGGCAGATAAGGGGAGACTGGTCGCACCTGTAGGATCGCGTGACCTGCAACAGCTTGTCAGGATTAGAAAGCAGGGTGACCTGATCAGCCGTGAAACGTTTGGTGGTGTGGTGTTTGTACCCCTGTTAGGTTGCCATGGCTGGCAGGAATGATAGCATGAAAGCGTTCTACGATATAACCCATGAATTATCTGAAGAGACCCCGGTATATCCCGGGGATATTGAACCCCGATTTTTCCCTGAGGATTGCGGGCAATACCTGCTGACCGGGCTTCGGATGAGTACGCACTCCGGAACACATATCGATGCTCCATCTCACTACCTGAAAAACGATGAGAGTATTGACCGGATCCCTGTCGCTGCGCTGATCGGGCCGTGCAGGGTGCTCGACCTATCTGACGTAGCAGGGGAAATTTCCGGGGACGATCTGAAAGGCAGGATCGATGGAGTCTCACGGATATTATTAAAAACCGGGTGTAATTTTTGCGGGAGGTTTGATCCTGGATACACCGGCCTCGGTATATCTGCAGCACGAGCAATCTCGGCAAGGGGAATAATTGCTGTCGGCATCGATTCCCCGTCCATCGAAAAATTTCATGGGACAGGGGAGGTACACCTCGAGCTCCTGGGAAAGGGAATCGTGGTGATGGAGTTTCTTGACCTTGAACAGGTCCCCGAAGGCGATTACCAGATGGTTGCCCTGCCCCTTCGTCTCCGTGGACTTGATGGATCCCCTGCGCGAGTGATACTTTACGACTCCGGGTTGCCGGACAACAAAATATTCCACTGAAAAATGGTACGAAGGTGAAACAAAATGGGTGTTATTGAAGAATCGGTCCATCTCCTGGAAGAGCAAATCCAGGGTTCAGGCTGCGAAGACGGGATAGTAAATCTCCGTGTCGATCCTGATAGTACTAAATGCCCGTATGAGCATGGTGTGTGCATGGTGGCGACATTTGGTGGAAAATCAGCAGAATTTGTCACCAGTGACCCGACACGGGCAACGACGAAACTATCGTTTATGTTCGGGGCAACATTTGAAAATCCACGGATAAGGGCTGCGGCCTGCGCGATAATCAATGCCCTGACCGGATTTCTCTGCATTAACCGGATCAGCCACTCGTGCTCTCCCGGGTGCCACCAGCCATGCCTGGCTGAGTTGAAAGAAAAGATAAACGGACGTACTGTCTCCCTAATCGGCTCCTCTCCCGGACTGGAAATGGAGTTGAAGGCATTTTTTGTAGAAAAGATGGAAGATGCTGAGGTTATCGTTATAAACGGGGATGGCCTGGTATCCGATGTGGCTGTCCGGTCAATTACCTGCCCGTATCCCGGCAAGGAAATATTTTTTATCGGCCCCTCAACATCCGGGGTGGCGGGCATGAAAAAAATCCAGCATTGGTGCCCGTACGGGAGATGACGACTTTTTTCGCTGGAAGACCGTATTTATTGAAAAATAATTGCAATATCGGCGGGTTAATATCGGGACAGATATCGAAAGAGATTATGGTCGGGTTTCAAAAAGGAAACCAAAAAATTCATGCGACGTTCGCCCACATTAGTATTAAAAACCCGTGATTCATTTGCGAGTAACGAAAAATGGTGATTTCCCCCCACTTTTCAGAGTAAGTACAGAATGTTCGAATATTTGGATAACATGACCCGATAATGAAAATAGACGCCCGCGTTCAGAAAGTAGTAATCCTTGGCCCCTCCCTAAGATTTCTCTCCGGTATCAGCTATGTTACCCTGCTTCTTTCGAATTCTCTGGCAGATTATTTTAGCGTTACTGCGCTATTGTTCCGGAATATGCTCCCGAAAAAACTTTTCCCGGGATATAAAAGGGTTGGAGAAACCCTGGCAGATTGTAGTTACCGGCAAGATATAACTGTGGTTGAGTTGCTCGACTGGTATAATCCCCTTACATGGGTACAGGCCTCAAAATATATTCGCCGGGGTGACGTGATTATTTTCCAGTGGTGGACCTCAAGTGTTGCTCACATGTATCTTGCAATTGCGCTCATGAATATGAAGAAAAAGCCGATAGTAATCGAATTTCACGAGATAGTTGATCCTCTGGAACACGGCTTTTTTGTTCTTCGCCTTTATTCAAAAATTATGGGGACCCTGATACGGCGTCTGGCAACATTTTATATTGTACATTCAGAGATCGATCGACAATTAATCAGTTCACATTATGAGATAGATCTCAGCAGAGTCCGGGTAATCCCGATTGGACTTTTTGATCAATATAAGAAAATTGACAGGGGCCTGGCAAAAGACCATCTTGGGATCAGGGAACCAAATGTTATTCTCTTCTTTGGACTGGTTCGTCCCTATAAAGGTGTTAAATATCTGGTCGAAGCCTTCGAAAGGCTTCCACCCGGTTTCATCCAGGAATCACGCCTAAAAATAGTCGGGGAAGCATGGGAAGATAAGGAATTGGGGAAAATCATCGAGAGATCCCCTGTTAGATCTCATATCTCCCTTATTGATCGATATATTGGGGACTCCGAAATCCCACTTTATTTTTCTGCAGCGGATGCACTGGTAATGCCCTATATTAGGGCTTCCCAGAGTGGAGTTGCCCATATTGGTATGGAATTTGGAATTCCAATCATTGCAACGCGGGTTGGTGGGCTTGAGGAGAGCCTTGGGAAGTATGAAGGAACATATTTTATCAATCCTATGGATCCCGATGAACTCGCAAGGGTTATCGAGCAAACATTATCAGACAAAAAACTATTCGAGCCGCCGGGAGAATTGAGATGGGATGTGATTGCAGGACAATGGAACGATCTTATCAAAAACCTCCAAAGCGATAAATATCGGGAAGAATGAAAACACTGCGATAATCGGTATCGAGGCCGGGGATAAAAAGATCTCCAGATGCTACTTGTGTTGGATGGCTGACAATTATTCAAATTCATTGTTTCGATTGTTCATTTTTACAAATGAATGCTCGAATCAGACAAAAATGTCTGATTATCCTGAATTTTTAAAAACCATTACCCGGTTTGCTGTATTTTATCGTAGGCACATTTTGGTAACGCGATCCTGGCAAATTCTGTAAATTAAACCGCCACAAAATCTTATCTCCCCTCTTCCACAGGTCGTATGTTAAAAATAATATTTTTTTGAATTGCTTACTGACGAAGGTAAGTGATATCATGCAACATTTGATATTGGGGTTGTATAACACCTTATCAGGTGATCGCACAATGGTTGGAGGAGTAATAGAGGCAGGGATGCGGGTCCGTTATACAGGGACAGGGACCACGGGGACCATAGTCAGGTTCGAACGACAGGAGGGAAAAGAATTTGCAGAACTCGATTCAACACACCTCCTTTACCTGACTGACAAACTAGTCCCGGCGGAGGCTGGAACTGAAAAGAAATACCAGAAAAAGGAAGATATTAAGAAAACAATTGAAGAAGAAAGAGAGTTTATTTCAGGCTCTGCATTCCAGGAATCCCTCAAAAATATTGACCAGAGCTGCGAAGGCGGCGGGTAATATTATTTTTAGGTTTTTCCATCCCGGACAACCCCTTGCCTGTAGTCTGGACACTTCAGTTGATTTTTCTCTCTTCTGAACTTTCCGGTGGGATGATCACTAGTAACCCGCAATTTGTAAATCAGGATTGATTCGGACAAATCCGGCAGGAATAACGTGAATTTTTTTGTCTTCCGAAAGCGCCTAAAAAACGAATTGGTTTTACTGATTACGTATAAGTAGGATCATTATATATTCAATAGGGAGGTTTGATCACATTTGCGTGATGTAACAATTCCAAGTGTCAACATAGGGGTTGTCGGACATGTGGACCATGGAAAGACAACTCTGGTGTACGGGCTAACTGACACCTGGACGGATCGGCATAGCGAAGAAATTAAGCGCGGTATCTCGATCCGTCTCGGATATGCAGATGTGACGTTCTATAAATGTCCCGGTTGCGAAGGGCCGGACGCATTTTCTCCAAAGCCGGTATGTACGGTATGCGGGTCTAAAGCGGTACCATTCCGCTCTGTTTCGTTTGTCGATGCACCGGGCCATGAGACCCTGATGGCGACCATGCTTTCCGGGTCAGCACTGATGGATGGTGCAATGCTCGTTATTGCTGCAAACGAGGTATGCCCGCAGCCACAGACGAAAGAGCACCTCATGGCGCTTGAGCTGGTGGGAATTAAGAACATAGTCATAGTCCAGAACAAGATCGATGTGGTCAGTGCCAAAGAGGCAAGGGCCCATTATGACCAGATAAAAAAATTCATCAAGGGTACAATCGCTGAAAATGCCCCCATCATTCCTGTATCTGCCCAGAAAGGCATTAACATCGGGGCACTAGTTGAAGCGCTGGACCAGACCATTCCCGAACCGGATCGTGACCCCGAAGCAAAGCCGATGATGCTGATTGCACGGTCCTTTGATATAAATAAACCCGGGTGTAACTGGAAAGAAGTAAAGGGCGGGGTTATCGGGGGTTCACTTATCCGAGGTGAATTCAAGGAGGGTGATGATATCGAAATCCGCCCCGGCCGGCAGAAACAGGTCGAGAACCGGATACGATGGGACCCGATTGAAACAAAAATCACCTCGATTAACGCCGGCTCAAAGAAAGTGCTGGAGGCATCCCCCGGCGGGCTTCTCGGAATTGCCACCAAGTTAGACCCTGCCCTTACGAAAAGCGATGCGCTTGCAGGACAGGTCGCAGGTCATGTGGGTTCACTGCCCCCGGTCTGGGATAAATTAAAATTCCGGGTTATGCTAATGGAGCGTGTTGTAGGGGCATCGAACGAGTTAACGATTGAACCATTAAAGCACAACGAACCACTGATGCTATCAGTTGGAACTGCTGTGACCGTCGGTGTCGTGACCAATACCAAGAAAGACGCGGTTGAAGTGACCCTGAAGAGGCCCGTATGTGCAGAGCTGGGTGGAAGAATTGCGATTAGCCGGCAGGTGGGGGCAAGATGGCGGTTGATCGGGATGGGAATCCTCACCGAGTGACCGTCCTCCTGGATACCAATGCGCTTATGATGCCATCGCAGTTCAGGATAGACCTCTTTGAAGAGCTAAGGGATCTCCTTGGCTCCTATGAACCGGTTGTCCTTGCCGAAGTGGTGGAGGAACTGAAGCGCCTGTCCGCAGGACATGGAAGAGATGCCGCGGCTGCAAGGCTGGGCCTCGAAATGTCCCGGAAGTGCACTATCGTGGAGAGTGGTTCAGGCGAAGGTACCGTGGATGAACGGATTTCAGGTTATGCCGGACAACACGGGGGCATGGTCCTGACAAATGACCGCGCACTCCGGAACCAGCTGCTCACTCAAAAAATTCCGGTAATATCACTAAAAAATCAGAAAAAACTCGGTGTAATAAGGAGATAATGGATTATGTATTACAGGATGAAGCTTAGCGATAAGGTGAGAGTACCTCCTCACCGTCTTGGCGAAGCACTTGATAAGGTAATTCTCGATGTCCTCCAGGAACAGCTCGAGGGCAGTATTGACAAGGAGATAGGGATCTTTATCGGCGTTACGAAAGTGCTGACAATCGGGGAAGGGGAAATAATTCCCGGAGATGGTGCAGTATTTTACGACGTAGATTTTGAGGCACTGGTCCTCAGGCTGTCACTCCAGGAGGTCATGGAGGGACTTGTTGTCGAGACAACCAGTTTTGGTGCATTTGTAAGCCTTGGGCCAATCGATGCGATGCTCCACGTCAGCCAGATTTCAGACGAATATATCAGCTTTGACGAGAAGAATTCACGGCTGATCTGCCAGGAATCCAAGAGATTTATTGCAGTCGGTGAACCCATCCGGAGTCGTGTGGTAACGCTCAGCCTCAACGAGAGAGAGCCGAGGGATAGCAAGATAGGGCTTACGATGAGACAGTCAGGTCTGGGTACCGGTGTATGGCTTGAAGACGATATGAACAAGGAGAAAGAGAAGGAAAAGGGTGGGGAACGTGGTAGCCAGTAGCCGGAAAAAGCAGGGTCGTGTATGCCGCGAATGCCACCGGGTCGTCGAAGGGGAAGCATGTGCAGTGTGCGGGTCAGGGAACCTGAGTACCGACTGGACTGGTTACCTTGTCATTATTGACCCGGAACGGTCAGAGATCTCCAAAAAGATGAATATCAAGCTGCCCGGGAAATACGCGTTGAAGGTCAGGTAATGCTCATCCTTCCCCGGGAGCAAAGAAAATTTTTTAAAGTCCCTTTTGGAATTCTTTATCCTGACATTGCTGATATTATTCCACTTATCAGGGGAAAACAGGTATACACGGTTGGGGACGTAGTCACGCACCGTCTCCTTGAGCTGGGGATCACTCCTGATATTGCGATTATCGACGGGCATACCATGAGATCCCCGTGCGACAGGACGCCCGTTATCTATGCCCACTGCATACGGGTAAAAAATCCTCCAGGTTCGCTCTCTGATGAACTGATGAAGGGGCTGAAGGAGGCCCTCCGACACCCGCAGGTAATGATCTTTGTGGACGGGGAGGAAGATTTGGCAGTTATTCCCCTTGTAATCGCTGCAAATGAAGGATCCGTCGTTTTATACGGCCAGCCACGTGAGGGTGTTGTGTTCCGTCTGGTCGATCTGGAAGCGAAGGAGAAAGCCCGGGATATGCTGACCTATTTTGTAAATAGCCCTGAATAGTTTGTTTATTAACAAAACAACGATTTCATGCCATTTCTAGGTATCCGCACGAACCATGATCATATTTTATATAAAGTCGTTACCTATAATTAGAGGATATCGATGGAGTTTGAGATAACGAAGGATAAGAGAAACGAGCTTCTCATGAGGAGAGAACTCAATTTCGTCCTCCGATACGATGGTGCTACCCCCTCAAGGATGCAAATCACCGGGAAATTATCAGCACTTCTCAATACGAATGAGAAGCAGATGGTAATTGATTCATTAAAGACCGGTTTCGGAAGGATGGAACTCACAGGGATGGCCCGGATATATGATAACGAAGAGACAAAGGTGAAAACCGAGCGGCAATACCTGATGACCCGCGGGGTACCAAAACCGAAGGAAGAGGCAGCGTAGTCATGGCAGCGAAAAAAGCCAAGGAATCAAAGGCAGCCAAACGCGGTTCATATTACAAAGTCGATGGAGACAAGGTCACCACCGATAAGAAATACTGCCCAAGGTGCGGTCCCGGAATTATTATGGCCGGGCACAAAGACCGCTCTGCCTGTGGAAAATGTGGCTATACCGAATTTACTAAATAAGATTAGATGCCTGTTTTTGGGCCGGTCCTGGGGATTGAAGGCACTGCCTGGAATCTCAGTGCCGCTGTTTTTGATACGTCCCTCCGGGCGATCTGTTCCCGTCCTTACAAACCAGCACAGGGGGGTATTCACCCGAGGGAAGCTGCCCAGCACCATGCATCGGAGATGAGATCGGTCATCTCCCGTGTACTCGAGGACTTTGGTGACACGTCACGCATTGAAGGGGTCGCTTTTTCTATCGGGCCCGGCCTCGGCCCTTGTCTCCGGACCGTCGCTACCGCCTCCCGTTCGTTATCTTTGGCGCTTGGCGTGCCACTTGTCGGGGTTAACCATTGTGTTGCTCATGTCGAGATTGGACGGTATACAACAGGCTGTAATGACCCGGTCACCCTGTATGCCAGCGGGGCAAATACCCAGGTAATCGGCTACCTGAAATCCAGGTACCGCATTTTCGGTGAAACCCTTGATATCGGGCTTGGCAATGCGCTGGACAAATTTGCCAGGACAAAAGGGCTCCCTCATCCTGGCGGGCCCGTCATCGAGGCACTTGCCGCAAAAGGGAGTTATATTGAGCTGCCTTATACCGTGAAAGGGATGGACCTGGCATTCTCCGGCCTTGTAAGCGCGGCGAAAGATAGAAGGGAGGCTATTGAAGACGTCTGTAACGGCCTCCAGGAGACTGCATTTGCCATGTGTGCCGAGGTGACTGAACGGGCGCTGGCACATAGCGGGAAAGATGAAGTGCTGCTGGTCGGCGGTGTCGGGGCAAACAGGCGACTTCGCGATATGCTGAAGGTAATGGCAGAAGAGAGAGGTGCATCGTTCCATGTGCCTGATACAGGGTTCCTGGGGGATAATGGTGCCATGATAGCATACACGGGAAGGGTGATGCTCGAACATGGTGTCACTACCCCTCTTGCGTCCTCCCATGTCAATCCCTCCTTCCGCGTGGACCAGGTCGATGTTGTGTGGCGGTCAGGTGAGACGGCACCGGCGGTCCCTGTTCACCGGGCCGGACGTACCACTGCAATCGGAGCTGAGGCCACCGTAACGATGGGCCGGCATGAGGTCTGTAAAGAACGAGGTGGGAAATGCTACCGGTCCCCGGGCCTCGACCGGCAGCTTATCCGCGAACGCACCCGCACGGAGGCACGCCTCATCTCAATGGCGAGAAGGGCAGGGGTACCTACGCCTGTCATCAGGGATATCAATGAGAATTCCATCCTGATGGAAAAAATCGAAGGCCCGATGCTCAAAGAATGCCTGGAACCGCACCTCGTATGCGAGGCGGGTAAAATGGTCGGTCGTCTTCACCGGGCTGGGATCATCCATGGGGACCTCACAACGAGTAATATCCTGGTACATGGCGGCAGGTGTGTGCTGATTGATTTCGGTCTTGCACAGGTATCGTCGGAGATTGAACCGCGGGGTGTCGATATTCACGTATTTTTCCAGACCCTGGAAAGTATGGTTGAAAACCACGAACAACTCCGGCAGTGCTTTATCGAGGGTTACTCAGGGGAATTTGACCATGCAGGCGAGGTTGTTGCCCGGGAACAGGAGATCCTGCAAAGAGGGCGTTATTTATGAAACTTCTTGTCGTAACGAGTAACCCCCACAAGGCCGACGAGATCAGGTCTTACTTTGGTGGCGCGATTGAGGTGGAAGATGTCCGGCTCGAATGCCCGGAGTGCCGCCATGATGATGTTGCAGAAATCGCACGATATAAAGCAGAATTTGCATGGGAAAAACTTAAAAGGCCCCTGATCGTGGACGATACTGCGTTCTGCATCGAATCCTTGGCTGGTTTCCCCGGTCCGTACGCAGCCTATGTATTCTATACAATCGGTAACGAAGGGATCCTCAGGCTTACTGCAGGAAAAAACAGGGTGGCCCATTTCGAAACTGCCATTGCCTATGCGGACTCTTCGGGGATAAGGGTATTCCGCGGGATATTACCGGGTCACATTGTTGAACCCCGTGGTAGGGAGGGATTTGGTTATGATCCCATTTTTGAATGGAACGGCCGGACTCTTGCAGAAATCCCGCTCGATGAGAAGAGCAGGATATCCCACCGGGCTTTAGCACTCGGGGAATTACAAGGCTGGCTGCTCGCAGAAGGGGATGTATAAAGGAATTTCCCGCAACTGTTAAGTGGAAAGAGAGCTTTGTTTATAAGACAGAATAAAACTGGAATGTGGTGTAGAAAATGGCAAGATTTCCTGAAGCAGAAGCCCGCCTTCTTAATGT